>Ga0209473_1000937_pt1 | contig 16629 bp, 10 predicted proteins | sample GraSoiAngelo_133_FD_185890 | JGI IMG/M metagenome (GOLD analysis project Ga0209473, IMG submission 185890) | Grasslands soil microbial communities from the Angelo Coastal Reserve, California, USA - 14_0929_05_20cm (SPAdes) (version 2) | ecosystem: Environmental > Terrestrial > Soil > Grasslands ...
CGATGCGCTTCTCCTTGCCCGCGACGTTGCGATTGATCCCGGTCATCCACGAATCGACCTCATTGGAGAGCAGGCCCGCCCCGAGCGCCTTGACGTGCTCGGTCCAGGTCTCCACACCGGCGGTGGTGGCTTCGAGGCGCGTAAGGCCGGACCCTTGCGCAAAGCCGATCAAGCCCGTCACCCAATCGACGCTATATTCGATGCTGCGCGGAATGTTGCCGAGCGCCGTATGCGGTCCCATCAACATCATCATGTTGGGAAAACCGTCGACCATCAGGCCGAGATAGGTCTCTGGCCCGCGCTTCCATTTGTCTTTCAGGCGGATGCCGTCGGTGCCGCGGAAATCGATCTTGTCGAAGGCGCCCGTGATGGCGTCGAATCCGGTCGCGAAGACCATGATGTCGAACTGGTATTTCCGGGCAGTGGTCTTGATGCCGTCCGGCGTGATCCGCTCGAGCGGCGTCTCGCTAAGGTCGACCAGTTCGACATTGTCCTGGTTGTAGACCTCATAATAGAAGGTCTCGAGCGGCAGCCGTCGGGTGCCAAAGCCGTGATTCCTGGGGATCAGCTTTTCCGCGACCTTGGGGTCCTTGACGCGCTCGCGAATTTTCCGTGCGACGAAATCGCTGATCGTTGCGTTGGCCTTGCGGTCGATCAGGATGTCGCGGAAATTACCCTGCCAGATCCCGAAGCCGCGTTCGCCATAGAGCTTTTCGTAGAAGGCCTCGCGCTCCTCGTCCGAAACCTCGAATGCGCCACGCGGATCGGGTGTGTGAATGAAGCAGGCGAAGGTTTCCTGGCACCGGGCGAACATCTCGGGATATCCCGTCTTGATTCTCTTTTGTGTCTCGGCATCGATCTTGCCGTTGTGCAGCGGCGCGCACCAGTTGGGCGTGCGCTGGAACACGGTGAGATGTCCGACCTCTTTCGCAATGGTCTGGATGGTCTGCACGCCGGTTGCGCCGGTGCCAATCACCGCGACGCGTTGGCCTGCAAAATCCACCGGCTCCTTCGGCCAGCGCGCGGTGTGAAAGGATTTTCCTTGAAAACTGTCGCGACCCTCGATCCGCGGCAGCGTGGGCGTCGACAACGGGCCGATCGCAGTGATCAGGAAACGCGCGGTGAAGCGACTTCCGTCCTCAAGCATGATGCGCCAGCTACGCGTTTCCTCTTCATAGCGAGCGGCCGTCACCCGGCTCCTGAACTGGATGTCGCGCCGCAGGTCGAATTTGTCAGCGACGTAATTGAGATAGCGCAGCGTTTCCGGCTGACCGGCGAAATGCTCGGACCACTCCCATTCCTCCAGCAAGTCCTTTGAGAAGGAGTAGCCGTAGGAATAGCTTTCCGAATCGAACCGCGCGCCGGGATAGCGGTTCCAGTACCAGGTGCCGCCGACACCGGTAGCCGCCTCGAACACGCGCACCTTCATCCCAAGCTCGCGCAATCGGTAGAGCTGGTACAGGCCCGACATGCCCGCGCCGACGATGATGGCGTCGTAGTCCAAAGCAGGCGCCATGTCGGATGAGGATTGGGCGAGGCGCGCGGCGGCCACGTGGCGTTACTCCCGTAAGGCTTCTAACGTTGACATAAAGCTACCCGGTCTCGTCGCGGCGAACAAACCCTCTATCCATGCGTGGCAGGGTTGGAGGAATGTGCTGGGTTGAGTCCTGGCCGGCTTTACTCGGCGCCACATCTGCCCCTATCGTCAAACCGCTGATCGCTCGCGAAGAGGCGAGGGCAGGGAGTGGCATGCCTGATGAACGAAGCCGTCGATGTCCTGATCATTGGCGCCGGAGCTTCCGGCGCGGCTGTGGCCTGGAGCCTGGCCGAGACCAAAATGCATATCCTCTGCCTCGACCAGGGTGGCTGGATGAACCCCGCGGCTTATCCGAGCAGGGGTCGCGACTGGGAAGCACGCTTCTTCGGTGACTATTCGCCGAGCCCCAATATCCGCGCCCGCCCCGAGGACTACCCGATCAATGACGACAACTCGCCGATCAAGGTCGTCAACTTCAACGGCGTCGGCGGCTCCACCGTTATGTACACGGCCCATTTTCCGCGCCTGCATCCCTCCGACTTCAAGGTGAAAACGCTCGACGGCGTCGCCGATGACTGGCCGATCGACTACGATACGCTGGCGCCGTTTTTTGCCGAGAACGACCGGATGATGGGCGTCTCCGGACTATCCGGTGATCCGGCTTTTCCGCCGACCGAACCGCCAATGCCGCCCCTGCCGCTTGGCCGCTCCGGCGCGGCGCTCGGTAAAGCCATGAACAAGCTCGGCTGGCACTGGTGGCCGTCGGATACCACGGTCGCAACCACAGACTATGAGGGCAGGGCGCGCTGCATCAATCTCGGCCACTGCACGCCGGCCTGCGCGCAAGGCGCGAAAGCCTCGACCGACATCACCTATTGGCCGGCGGCGCTCCGCGCCGGCGTCGAGCTGCGCACGCATTGCCGGGTGCGTGAGATCACGACCAACGAGCATGGCATGGCGTCGGGCGTCGTCTATTACGACAAAGACGGTGTCGAGCAGTTCCAGGGCGCCGAAGTCGTCATCATCGCCTGCAACGGCATCGGCACCCCGCGGCTATTGTTGAACTCCGCCTCGGGGCGTTTTCCCAACGGTCTCGCCAATTCTTCAGGGTTGGTTGGCAAGAACCTGATGTTTCACCCCTACGCGCAGGTGTACGGCTTTGTCGAGGAAGTGACCGACAGCAACCGCGCGCCGCCGATTTGTCTATGGAGCAAGGAGTTTTACGAGACTGACCTCTCGCGCGGCTTCGTGCGCGGCTATGCGTTTCAATTCGGCCGCGGCGCCGGGCCTGTGATGGAAGCCGTCATGAGCGAGGCCAAGGGCATCTTGCCGTGGGGCGCCGCGCATCATGCGGTATTCCGCCGCCTCAACGGCCATCGGCTGCAACTATCCGCCATCTGCGAAGATCTGCCGGAAGAGCACAACCGCGTCACGCTCGATCCGCATCTCAAGGACATCCATGGCATCCCGGCGCCAAAGGTCGACTACACGATCGGAGAGAACAGCGCGAAGATGATGGAACATGGCGTCGCGCGCGCCAAAGAGGTGCTCGCCGCCGCCGGCGCCACCGACATCTGCGTCAACTGTCCAATCCTCTACGGCGGCTGGCATCTGCTCGGCACCGCACGGATGGGGACTGATCCCGAGCGCTCGGTCGTGAATGAATGGGGCCGGTCGCACGACGTGAAGAATCTCTTCATCGTCGACGGCAGCGTGTTCGTCACTTCGGGCGGGGTGAATCCGACCTCCACCATTCAGGCCATCGCGCTCTACATCGCCGATCAGATGAAGAGCCGCCTCGCCAATCTCTTTGACTGAGGAAGTGATGTTGACGAAGCCCGCTCTCACGCCAGCCCAGCGCGACGATTTGCGTAGCTTTGCCGCGATGATCATTCCCGATAGCGCCGAATATAAAGTGCCGGGCGCGGATGACCCGAAAATCCAGGCGGACATCGTGGCGACGCTCGGCCGCGATACCGAGCCCGTGCGCGAGGCGCTGGATCATCTTGCGCGTCTCGCCGGACAGCCGCTCGCCGGTCTCGATCCGGCGAGGCGCGAGACGGTCGCGAAGGAATTCCGCAACTCCGGCGGCGCGGCCGCAGCCACGCTCATCCGCGTAGTGCTGCAATGTTACTATCGCGACGACCGCGTGCTGCGTTCGCTCGGCCTCGAGCTGCGGCCGCCGTTTCCCGAAGGGTACACGCTGGAGCAGGGCGACTGGTCGCTGCTCGATCCCGTGAAGGCGCGCCCGGCGATGTGGCGGCGGGTACCGTGAGGGGCAGGCTCTTGCGTCCTCGCAAGCGCCGCACCATTTGATATGCCCGAAGGAATTTCGCCATGTTGGACTTTACCTCAGATATGCCGGATGACGGGCTGTCATCGCGGGCAACCGAATACCCCCAAAATAACGACCAAGCCCTGCTGGACGCCTATTCCAATGCCGTGATCGGCGTGACCGAGCGCGTCGGGCCGGCCGTGGTCCGTGTCGAAACCGGGCCCAAAGTCCGTACCTTACGCGAGCGAGGCGGGCTCGGTTCCGGCATCGTCATCTCGCCGGACGGCCTGGTGTTGACCAACAGCCACGTGGTCGGCGCCTCGAAAGAGATTCGCTTGCGGGATACTGAAGGCATCGTCACCGATGCGCGCGTGCTCGGGGTGGATTCCGACACCGATCTAGCGCTGCTGCGCGCCGATGGCGCGCGGGACCTGCGTTATGCCTCGCTCGGAAACTCCAAAACCCTGCGCCGCGGCCAGCTCGTGGTCGCGATCGGCAACCCCTTGGGGTTTGAATCGACGGTCACGGCGGGCGTGGTCTCGGCACTGGGCCGCTCGATCCGCTCGGTGAGCGGACGCATCATCGAAGACGTGATTCAGACCGATGCCGCGCTCAATCCCGGCAATTCTGGCGGGCCGCTGGTGTCGTCCAAGGCCGAGGTGATCGGCATCAACACCGCGATCATCAACGGCGCGCAAGGCATCTGCTTTGCGGTCGCGAGCAATACCGCGCAATTCGTGCTGTCGGAGATCATCCGCCACGGCTATGTCCGGCGTGCCTATATCGGCGTGGCCGGCCAGACCGCGCCGATCCCGCGACAGCACGCGATGGTTGCCGGTATCGACAACAAGATGGGTGCGCTACTCGCGCAGATCGAGCCGGACGGTCCGGCAGCGAAGGCAGGCCTGTTGCCGGGCGATGTCGTGATCAGGCTCGATCGCGGTGAGGTCAACGGCGTCGATGATCTGATCCGCGTGCTCGACCGCGACCGGATCGGCCGCACGCTCGAGATGGAGGTGCTGCGCCTGGGTCGCCTGCGGTCGGTCAAGATTCACCCGATCGAGCGCAAGCCGGCGGCGCGGCAGGGTTAGGCGAATGCGGTGCTATTCCGCCGCGGCTGCAAAGCGGTTGTTGTCCACTTCCGCTTCGAGCCGCGCCTTCTCGGCCGCAGCCTTGGCGATGCTCGCCTCCTTGATGTGGCCGTAGCCGCGGATCATCTCGGGTAACCGCGCCAATCGCGCGAGATGCGGAATCTGTTCGGCCGTAAGGCTCGCGATGCGCGGCTCGATCATGGCGCGGTAATCCTCGATCAGCCTTCGCTCGGCCTTCCGTTCCGCCGAGCGGCCAAACGGATCCCACGCCGTGCCGCGCAAAAACCTGAGCTTCGCGAGTAGCCGGAACGCCGGCATCATCCAGTCGCCAAACTCTTTCTTGAGCAAATGACCTGTCGCCTTGTCGCGTCGCGCGAAGATCGGTGGCGCCAGATGGAATTTGAGGCGAAAATCGCCTTCGAATCTCTCGCCGAGCTTCTTGGCAAAGCTGTCGTCCGCGTAAAGCCTGGCCACCTCATACTCATCCTTGTAGGCCATCAGCTTGAACAGGTTTTTGGCGACCGCCTCGGTCAACTCGGTGGAGGAAGGCGCAGCCGCAGCCTCGGCCTTGCGCACTTTGGCGACGGTTGCGAGGTAGCGGTCGGCATAGGCCGCGTCCTGGTAGCCGGCCAGGAATCGCGCGCGATAGGTGATGGTCTCGTCAAGCGTGCGGGTGGTGGTCACCGCGCGCGAACGGAACTGGGTGACGCTGCGAACGCGCGAGATGTCGTGGGCGGCAAGCCGTCCCCAGCCAAAGGCCTGCTTGTTCATCTCGATCGCGGCGCCGTTGATTTCGATCGCCCGCAAGATCGCTTCCTGCGACAGCGGGATGGTGCCCTTCTGGAACGCGTAGCCGAGCATGAATGAATTGGTCGCGATGCTGTCGCCCATCAGGATGGTCGCGATGCCGGTGGCGTCGATGATGTCGAGGTTGTTGTCGCCGATGGCGTCGACAAGCGCCGATTGCATCGCGTTGATCTCGAAATCGATATCGGGATTCATCACGAAGCTTGCGGTCGGCTGCAGATCGGCATTGACGAAAGCCCTCGTCACGCCGCGCTCGACGCGGCTTAGCGCGGTCGTGCCCGCGGATACCACGATGTCGCAGCCCAGGATGAGATCGGCGCCGCCCGAGGCAATGCGGACGGTTGAGATGTCTTCCGGCGCGCGCGCAATCCGGACATGGCTCATGACCGCGCCGTTCTTTTGCGCGAGCCCCGTGAAATCCAGTGCCGAGCAGCCTCGGCCGTCAAGATGCGCCGCCATGCCGAGCAGCGCCCCGATGGTGATGACGCCGGTGCCGCCGATGCCGGTGACGAGGATGTTATAGGGCGCATCGAGTTGGCGGGTGGGCGGCAGCGGCAGATCGGCGAACGGTTGGGTGGAATCGACCGACCCCGTCTTGGGCCGCCTCAGCGCGCCGCCATGGACGGTGACGAAACTCGGGCAAAAGCCGTCGACGCAGGAATAGTCCTTGTTGCAGTTCGATTGGTCGATCTGGCGTTTGCGTCCGAATTCAGTGTCGAGCGGCTGCACCGAGACGCAGTTGGAGGTCTGCGAGCAGTCGCCGCAGCCTTCGCAAACGAGGTCGTTGATGAAGACGCGCTTGGGCGGATCGGGGTAGAGCCCGCGCTTGCGGCGGCGGCGCTTTTCCGCGGCACAGGTCTGATCATAGATCAGGACCGACAATCCCTTGACCTCGCGTAGCTCGCGCTGCAACTGATCCATCTCGCGGCGATGATGGACGCTCGCGCCTTGCGGGAAATAGTTTTTCGGGTACTTGCCGGGATCGTCGGAAACGATCGCAAGGCGCTTGGTGCCTTCGGCCCAGACCTGATGCGCAATCTGCGAGACGGTGAAGCTGCCTTCGGCCGGCTGCCCGCCGGTCATGGCGACCGCATCGTTATAGAGTATCTTGTAGGTAATGTTGACGCCGGACGCGGAGGCGGCACGCAGCGCCAGCAACCCGGAATGGGTGTAGGTGCCGTCGCCGAGATTCTGGAAGATGTGGTCTTCACTGGTGAACGGCGCTTGCCCAATCCAGTTGGCGCCTTCACCGCCCATCTGCGTGATCGTCGCGGTGCGCCTGCTTGGCACATAAAGCGCCATGCCGTGACAGCCGATGCCGGCCATCGCGCGGCTGCCGTCCGGCAATTTGGTGGAGGTGTTGTGCGGACAGCCGGAGCAGAAGAACGGCGAGCGCTGCAGCGCGATCGGCGCGCTCGCATTGGCTGGGTGTTCGAACGCCTCGAGCCGCGCCAGCCGCTGCTCGAGTACGGGGGTTTGATGACCGAGCCGACGCAGGCGTGCGACCAGCGCGGATGCGACCATGGTCGGCGTCAGCTCGCCTTCGCTCGGCAACAACGGCGCGCCGCTCTCGTCGCGCTTGCCGACCACGGAAGGACGATTCCAGGCGTCCACATTATAGAGAATGCGCATCAGCTGGTCTTCGATAAAGCCGCGCTTCTCCTCGACCACCAGCACATCCTGCAACCCTTCGGCAAAGCGCTTGGCGCCGACCTCTTCCAGCGGCCAGGTCAGCGCCACCTTATAGATGCGCAGGCCCAGCGCCTTGGCGTCGCGATCGGTAATGCCGAGATCGGCCATCGCCTGCCGCAGGTCGAGATAGGCCTTACCGGTGGCGAGGACTCCAAGCCGCGCCGGCTTCGCATCAAGCACGATACGGTCGAGCCGATTGGCGCGAACGAAGGCCTTGACGGCTTCCATTTTAGGACCGAACAGCCGCCGCTCCTGCTCCATCGGCGGATCGGGCCAGCGGATGTTGAGGCCATCAGGCGGCATCTCGAAATCGGTCGGCCGCACCACCTCGACCCGGGACGGATCGCTGTAGATCGAAGCGGAACTCTCGACTGTTTCGCCGATCGCCTTGAAGCCGACCCAGCAGCCGGAATAACGCGACAGCGCAAAGCCATAGAGGCCGAGATCAAGGTAATCTTGCAACGTCGCCGGGTTGAGGATCGGCATCAGCGCGGCCGCGAACACCTGCTCGCTTTGGTGCGCCAGCGTCGAGGATTGGCAGCCGTGATCGTCGCCGGCGAGCGCAAGCACGCCGCCGTGCCGTGACGATCCCGCCGAATTGGCGTGCTTCAAGGCATCGACCGAGCGGTCGACGCCGGGTCCCTTGCCGTACCAGATGCCGAATACGCCATCGACCTTGGCGCCGGGAAACAGCCCGACCTGCTGGCTGCCCCACACCGCGGTGGCCGCGAGATCTTCGTTCAGGCCGGGGACGAAAGCGATGTCGTGAGCTTGCAGGAACGATTTGGCCCGCCACAGCGCGTGGTCGTACATGCCGAGCGGCGAGCCGCGGTAGCCCGAGATGAAGCCCGCGGTATTGAGGTTTTGCCGCCGATCGCGCTCGCGCTGCAACAGCGGCAGTCGCACCAGGGCCTGAATTCCGGAGAGATAGATTCGCTTCGCGTCGAGGCGGTATTTGTCGTCCAGCCCAACCTGCATCAGCGTCATCTTGCGTGCTCCGTTCGATGCGGTGGATCAGTGAAGAGGATGTGCCGCCAATGTCAATGCGCGCGCCGAACACACCGCTCAACGAATAAGCAAATGCTCGTCACGAAACCTGCGCACAGAGAATAAGCAGACGCGCCTTCAAAATACAACCGGCTGAAAACATGGGAGATTTGCGAACGCGGCAACGCACGACCGCGTTGTACACAATGGCATGGCGCTTGCTTAACTGACTTCGAGAGTTCTTGCGCCGAGGGGGGCGTATGGTGATGGCGAACTCAAGAAAGTCACGTGTGGGCACGGTCGCTGCGGAGCCGGAGCCGATCGATCTGGATTGGTCATCGACCGCGCTTGTGATCATCGACATGCAGCGCGATTTCATGGAGCCCGGCGGCTTCGGCGAGACACTCGGCAACGACGTCTTCCGGCTGGCGCGCGCGGTGAAGCCGATCGCCGCGGTTCTCAGCGCCGCGCGCGCGATGGGCATGCTGGTCGTTCACACCCGTGAAGGCCATTTGCCTGACTTGTCCGACGCGCCACCGGCGAAGGTCGAGCGCGGTGCGCCGAGCCTTCGCATCGGCGATCCCGGCCCGATGGGGCGGATCCTGATCCGTGGCGAAGCCGGCCATGACATTATTCCCGCGCTCTATCCGCTCGACAGCGAGATCGTGATCGACAAGCCCGGCAAGGGCGCGTTCTACGCCACCGAGTTGAGCGACGTCCTGCAGAAATACGGCATCGAGAATTTGCTGGTCTGCGGTGTGACCACCGAGGTCTGCGTCAACACCACCGTGCGCGAAGCCAATGACCGCGGCTATCGCTGCGTCGTGCTTTCAGACGGCTGCGCCTCCTATTTCCCCGAATTCCACGAGATGGGCCTGAAAATGATCAAGGCCCAGGGTGGCATCTTCGGCTGGGTCTCGGACTCGGCCGCAGTTCTCAAGGCAATGGCATCGGAGACGTCACATACGTTGGCAGCGGGAGCATCACGATGAGCACGAGCGGGACGGGGACGGCAGGTAAATCAGATTTCAAACCGGTGTTATGGACGCCAGGCGACTGGAACGCCTTTTTCGGGTTTGGCACTAATATTCTCGTCAACATGCTGGTGCTGACCGGGCTTCTTCGCTTCGTGCTGAAGATGCCGGATTCACTGGTGTTCGGCCGTATCCTCCCCGCCCTCGGCCTGATGATGTGCCTCTCGACCTTCTATTATGCGTGGCTCGCCTATCGGCTGGCGCAGAAAACCGGTCGCAGCGATGTTTGCGCGCTGCCCTCGGGCGTCAGCGTGCCGCATATGTTCATCGTCACCTTCGTGATCATGCTGCCGATTACGATCAAGACCGGCGATCCGATGAAGGGCTGGTCGGCGGGTCTGGTCTGGGTGTTCTTCCAGAGCTTCATTCTGATGATCGGCGGTTTTATCGCGCCCTATATCAGAAAGATCACGCCGCGCGCCGCGCTGCTCGGCACGCTGGCCGGCGTGTCCGTGACCTTCATCTCGATGCGTCCGGCGCTCGAGATGTACATGACGCCGCAGATCGGTCTTGTCTGTTTTGCCATCATCCTGGTGAGCTGGTTTGGCGGCGTTAAATATCCGAAAGGCATTCCTGCGGGGCTCGTTGCCATCGCGGTCGGCATGATCATCGCGTGGGGCTCGAACATTTTTGGCCTTGGGATCGGCGGTTTGAGCGTCAAGGGCCTCGGCGACGCCTTTGCGAGCTTTGGCTTCTCGGTGCCGATCCCCGCGGTCGGCCACGTCTTCTCCGGCTTCGAATTCCTCGGCATCATCCTGGTGACCGCGGTACCCTTTGGCATCTACGACCTCGTCGAAGCGATGGACAATGTCGAAAGCGCGGAAGCGGCCGGCGACGAATATCCGACCACGCGCGTGCTCACCGCCGACGGCGTCGTCAGCCTGATCGGCTGCCTGATGGGCAACCCCTTCATCAACGCGGTTTATATCGGCCATCCCGGTTGGAAGGCGATGGGCGGACGGATCGGCTATTCGGCCGCGACCGGCATCATGGTGGTGCTGTTGTCCTGGTTCGGCATCATCTCGGTGCTGCTGGCGCTGGTGCCGGTGGTCGCGATCTCGCCGATCCTGCTCTATATCGGCATGCTGATCGGCGCACAGGCGTTCCAGACCACGCCGGTCAAGCACGCGCCCGCCATCGTGCTGGCGTTGACGCCGCACCTTGCGGCCTGGGCCAAGCTGCAGATCGACACCATGCTCGGATCGACCATTAGTGCGGCTCAAGCTGTCGGCGGTCTCGCCGCCGACAAGGTGGCAGCGGTCAAGACCGCGGCGATCGCCGCGCTGCCGCAGCAGGGCGTGCTCTATCACGGTCTGGAAGTGATGGGCGGCGGCTCGATCCTTGCCGGCCTCGTGCTGGGTGCGATCGGCGTGTTCGTGATCGAGCGCGATTTCGCCAAGGCTGGGGCGTTTGCGCTATCCGGCGCGGTGCTCACTTACTTCGGCTTCATGCATGGCGAGGCGGTGGGCGTCGGCAGCGGATTGGGCGTGACGCCCGCGGTCGCGCTGGCCTATGCCGTCGTGGCGGGCGGATTGTTCGCGCTGAGCAAGGTTGGTTCAACCCAACATTACGTTTCGCATCCGGAGATGGCGGCAGCGCCTGCCGAATAGTCGCCATCAGTGGGGACAGACACTAAGGAAGTGGGATGTGCGAAGAGCCTATCTCACTTCCACCTTTGCCTGATCGGCCACTTGCTTCCAGAGCGCCATATCCTGCTTGATGAAATAGACAAAGGCCTCCGGCGAACTGCCGACGATCTGCATCGCCTGCTTTTCCAGTAAACTTCTGGTTTGCGGCTCCTTCAGCGCCTTGACGATCTCGGCGTTGAGCCTGTCGATGATGGCAGGCGGTGTATGGGCCGGCGCCAGAATCCCGTGCCAGGCGATGGCGTCAAAATCGGGATAGCCGCTCTCCGAAACCGTCGGCACATCGGGCGCGACCGGCGAGCGGTCCTTGCTGGTGACCGCCAGCGCCAGCAGGGTGCCGGCATTGATGTGGGACAGCGCCGAGACCGGATCGGCGAACACGACCTGCACCTGGCCCGCGATCAGATCAGTCACTGCAAGCGCGGTGCCGCGATAGGGAATATGCGTCATCGTGATCCCGGCCTTACTGTCGAACAGCTCGGTGAGGAGATGGTTGGCGGCGCCGATACCCGTCGTGCCGTAGTTCAATTCGCCGGGCTTGCTTTTGGCCAGCGCAACGAACTCCTGCACGGTTTTGACGCCAAGCTTCGGATTGACCACCATGATGTAAGGATAGGAGGTGGTCATCGTGACAGGCGCGAAATCCTTCAGCGGATTGTAAGGCAGCTTTTTATAGACGGCGGGGTTGATCGAGATCGGTCCGGACTGGCCGAGCAGCAGCGTGTAGCCGTCGGGCTCGGATTTGTTGACGAGATCGGTGCCGATGATCGAACCGGCACCGCGGTTCTCGATCACGATCGTTTGCCCGATCGTCTCGCCGACCCGTTTGGCAATGATGCGCGCGACCGAGTCGGCGCCGCCGCCGGCGGCGTAGGGCACGATCAGCCGGATTGGATGCGAGGGATATTCGTCGGCGTCCGCGGCGAACGCCGTTGCCAATGTGGCCGTCGTCAACGCAAAGGCGAGCGCAACGCGCCTCGAATGTGTTCGCACGGCCTCAGCCTCCCGGATCGTTTTCTGTTGACCCGCATCTCGGGTCGGGTCGTTGTCTCGCGGCCGGCAGCATAGTGCACTATTTCGTGTCCGGTCTACCGGCGGCGCGGTTGTGCTTTGGCGCTGATCGGTCGATGCTCCCGGCCGGGTCTTCAAGAGGGCAAGCATGTCGGACAAGTCAGCCGTTACGCAAAAACTTGCGCGCTTTGTTGTGGCGACGCGATGGGAAGGCATTCCATCGGCAGTCGCGCATCAGGCCAAACGCTCGCTGATGAACTTCTTTGCGGTAGCACTCGCCGGCTGCCGCACTGCACCCATCGAAATGACGCTGCGCTCGCTTAAGGAATTTTCGGATCGCAAGCAGGCGACCGTGATCGGACGCAGCGAGCGCCTCGATGCGCTATCCGCGGCTTTCCTCAACGCAGCCGGCGCCAACGTCCATGACTTCTGCGACACCCATGTGCGCACGGTGATTCATCCGACCGCGCCGGTGGCGCCGGCACTGCTCGCGCTCGCCGAGTTGCGACAGGTGAGCGGGCCCGAGCTGTTGCTCGCCTTTGTTCTTGGCAACGAGGTGCAGGCCCGCATTGGTCTTGCGATCTCGCCCAGCCATTATAACCGGGGCTGGCACATCACCTCGACCTGCGGCGTGTTCGGCGCCGCGGCCGGGAGCGGCAAGCTTCTTGGGCTCGACGAGCGGCAGATGGTGTGGGCGCTTGGCGCTGCTGCCACGCAATCGTCCGGCCTCTGCGAGGCTCTCGGCACGCCGGCAAAGAGCCTCAGCGTCGGCAACGCAGCGCGCAACGGCCTGTGGTCGGCGTTGCTGGCGAGCAAGGGCTTCGACGGCCCGCCGGAGCCGTTGACAGGCGTACAGGGATTCTACCATGCCTTGAACGAGACGCCCGATTTGGCCGTCGTCACGGATGGCCTGGGCGAGAGCTGGGAGATCATGGCGACGTCGTATAAGCCCTATCCGTGCGGGTTCGTGATCCATCCGGTGCTCGATTGCGTGCTCGATTGGCGGCGCGATCACCCTACCGCCGAAGTCACGCGCGTCGTGGTGCGCGGCAATCCGTTGCTGAGCCTGCGCACGGATCGTCCGTATGTTTCGAGCGGGCGTGCATCCCAAGTGAGCGTGCAGCACGCGGTTGCGGCCGCGCTCACGAGCGGTAAGGCCGGTCTCGACCAGTTCACCGACGCCTGCGTGCGCGACGCCGATGTGCTGGCGTTGCGAGGCAAGGTCGAGGTTATCAGCGATGACGCGTTCTCCACGATCGCGGCCGCGGTCGACATCACGACCGCCGACGGCGCGATCCACAAATTGTCGCAAGCGGCGGCGCGCGGCAGTGACGTCAATCCGATGGACGATGCCGGTCTGGAGCATAAGCTGAAGACGGCCGCCGCCGGCTGGGAGGCGGGCTACGATGCGGCGCCGCTGATCGATGCGATCTGGGCGCTCGATGAAAGCGCCGACGTTTCCAAACTGGCGTCGCTGGCGGTGCCGCGCTAGTCCGGCGACCATCGGCACCTCGATCGGCCGTACCGCAGCGCGGCATACGCTCCCTTACGCGCGACTTTCTGCTACCTTCCCGGACGGAACCCGATCCCCTAGGCTTCGACTGATGGGCGGCCGCACCAACAAGACGGGCGTCACAGGTGAGGGGAACGCGCGTTTTGAACCACCAGCCAGGCGGGCGTATCGAAGCCGTGCAGAGCGGCGTTGAGGGCCGGCGCAGGGGCATGATGGCGCGCCTTTGGGTCGCGGCGCTGCTTGCGATCCTGGGCTTTCTGGTCGTTTATCCCGTGCTCACTTTGCTGCTCGGCGCGCTGACCGACACCAACCCGGTGATCGAAGGCTTGAGCCTGAGCCATCTGTCGATCGCCAATTTCCTGATCGTCTTGCAAAATCCGAACGTCGCCGAGGCGCTGTTCAATACGCTCGTTGCCTGCAGCGGCGGCACCTTGATTGCGGTCGCGATTGGGCTGTTGTTTTCCTGGATCGTGGTGCGCACCAACACGCCGTTCAAGGGCTTTATCGCCGCGGCCAGCATCCTTCCGTTGTTCGCGCCGCCGCTGGTCGCGGGCGTCGCCTGGTCGATCCTGGGCTCGCCGAAGACCGGGCTGCTCAACACCCTGTTCAAATGGGCCGGCCTCGACTGGCATGTCGATTTTTATTCGATGTTGGGGCTGGTGTTCGTATTCGGCATTTATTACGCACCCTATGTCTACATGTTCACCGCGTCCGCCCTGCGCAATATGGATCCGAGCCTGGAAGAGGCCGCGGAGATTTCCGGCGCCAGCGCGTTCTCGACGCTGTTCACGGTGACGTTTCCGCTGATCATGCCGGCGATCGTCTCCGGCATGCTGTTGTCCTTTATCGTCATGCTCGGCATTTACGGCGTGCCGGCGGTCTTGGGCGCGCCCAGCAACATCAACGTGCTGACCACCTACATCTTCAAGCTCACCAACTGGTCGCCGCCGCTCTACAACACGGCGGCCGCGGTCGCGATCATCCTTATGATGGTCACCGGTCTTCTGGTGTTCCTGCAACAGAAGGTGCTGAGCGGCCGCAGCTATACCACCGTCGCCGGCAAGGCGTTCCGGCCTCGCAGTCTCGATCTCGGGCCGTGGCGCTGGTTCACCTTCGCGCTTGGCATCATCTACCTGATTGTTGTCGTGGTGCTGCCGATGCTGGCCTTGATCGTGGCGGCGTTCCGCAAATTCATGTTCATCCGCGACGCGGCAAGCCTGTTCGACATGCGGCAATATTCGCTGATGCACTTCTACAGCATCTTCGACAATCCGCTGACGATGAATTCGATCTACAACGCGGTCGAGGTCGGCATCATCACCGCGATTGTCGGCGGCGCGCTGGCGTTTTCGATCGGCTATACCATTCACCGCACCCGTCTCGGTGGCCGCCGCGCGATCGACCTGATCTCGACCGTGCCGGTCGCCATTCCCGGCCTCGTGATCGGCGTCGCCTATTTGTGGGCGTGGATCGGCATTCCCGGCGGGCTCTACGGCACCATCTGGATCCTGGCGCTGGCGTTCATCGCGCGCTTCATGCCGGATACGGTGAAGGCGCTGTCGACCTCGTTCCTGCAAATCCATCGTGAGCTTGAGGAGGCGGCCTGGGTCTGCGGCAAGGGCGTGCTCGGCACTGTCCGCACCATCGTATTACCCCTGGCGCGGCCCGGCGTGATCGCTTCCATGACGCTGTTGTTCGTGCTGTCGATCCGCGAGCTCGGCTCGTCGCTGTTTCTCTATACCAGCAACACCATGGTGATGTCGGTCTTGCTGCTCGACTACTACGAGGGCGGCAACGTCGGCAAGACTGCGGCGTTCAGCCTGGTGCAAACGGTCTTGCTCGGCGTTCTCATTGGCGGTGCAAACTGGTTGGCGCGAAGTGCTGCCCAGGGCAACATTGCACAGCGAATTAGATAAATCGGATTACAACAATACAATGAAAATGGGAGGATTGGTCATGTACGGAAAGATCGCCGCACTCGGAGTCGTCGCCGGTCTCAGCCTCGCGCTTGGCGCGGCGCCGGCGCTAGCCGAGGAGAGCTTCGGCTCGCCCGAGCTGATCGCGGCGGCGAAAGCGGAAGGCAAGTTGGTCCTCTACACCGCGAACTACGCTGAGGTCGAACAGGACGTCATCAAGGAATTCAACAAGCGCTTTCCGGAAATCAAGGTCGAAATGATCCGCGCGCCGGGCGGCCAGCTCATCACCCGCGTCAGGACAGAAGCCGCGGCCGGCAAGTTGATTGCCGATATCGTCGATCATTCCGATCGTGCGCTGATGCTGCCGATGGCCGACCTGTTCCAGGATTACGCCCCGCCGAATGCCGCCGATTACGATCCCGCATCGCTGGTCTCGCCAAAATTCTGGCCACGCGCCACGGTGGTATGGTCGATCGCCTACAACACCGAACTGGTGAAGGATCCGCCGAAGACCTGGATGGATCTGACCAAGCCGCAATACGACAAGCTGACCGCTCAGGTGTTCGCGCAGTCCGGCGGCACCACCTGGACCCGCATCATGTTCGAGCGCCAGGTGCTGGGAGAGGATTACTGGGCGAAACAGGCCGCCACCCACCCGATCCTCTATCCATCGGGTGCGCCGATGTCGGATGCGCTGGTGCGCGGCGAAATCGGCATGGGCCCGCTACTCTACAACGCGGTCTATCCCAAGCAGAAGGAGGGCGCGCCGGTGAAGATGGTCTTCCCGCCCGAGGGCGTGCCGGCCAACCCTTACGCGACCGGGATTCCGAAGACCGCGGTTCATCCCAACGCCGCCAAGCTGTATCTGAACTGGTGCCTATCGAAGGAGGGTCAGACCTTCATGATCAAGGAGCAGGGCAATCTCACGTCCCTGAAGGTGTCGCCGGTCTATCCCGAAGGCTTCGATCCCAAGATCGTCAAGGTCTGGTACCCAAATTTCGATCAGTATGTGAAGCTGCATGGCGCCTGGGTCGCCGATTGGGACAAGACTTACGGTTACCGCCAGTGATCGAGGCGTTCGCAAGGTCGGTGAAATCATGACGGCGACGCTCGAGGTCAC
>Ga0209473_1000947_pt1 | contig 16552 bp, 16 predicted proteins | sample GraSoiAngelo_133_FD_185890 | JGI IMG/M metagenome (GOLD analysis project Ga0209473, IMG submission 185890) | Grasslands soil microbial communities from the Angelo Coastal Reserve, California, USA - 14_0929_05_20cm (SPAdes) (version 2) | ecosystem: Environmental > Terrestrial > Soil > Grasslands ...
CCTGTATCAGCTTTAATTCATGCTGCCACTATGGTTACAGCAGGTGTATATTTATTAATTAGAACTTCTCCTTTAATAGAATATAGTTCAACTGTATTAATACTATGTTTATGAATAGGATCGATTACAACTTTATTTAGTTCTCTTATAGGCTTATTTCAACAAGATATAAAAAAAGTTATTGCTTATTCTACCATGAGTCAATTAGGTATGATGGTTATAGCTATAGGTTTATCTAGTTATAATATAGCTTTGTTTCACTTAATAAATCATGCTTTTTATAAAGGACTTTTATTTTTAGGTGCAGGTGTTGTAATACATGCAGTATCAGATAATCAAGATTTTAGAAAATATGGAGGATTAAAAAATTTCTTACCTATTACATATTCAGTAATGTTAATTGCTTCTTTTAGTTTAGTGGCTTTCCCTTTTATGTCTGGATTTTATTCTAAAGATTTTATACTTGAGTCCTCATATGGTCAATTTTATTTTTCTGGTATAGTAATTTATTTTATAGCTACTATAGGTGCCATTTTTACTACTTTATATTCAGTTAAGATTTTATATTTAACTTTTTTATCTAATCCTAACGGACCTACAATTAATTATAAATTTGCTCATGAAAATGATATTTTTATGAGCTTGCCTTTAATACTTTTAGCTTTATTTTCTATATTTTTTGGTTATATAACTAAAGACTTATTTGTAGGTTTAGGTACTGGTTTTTTTATAGATAATAGTTTATATATTCATCCTTTGAATGAAATTATGTTAAATACAGAATTTGCTGTACCAACTTTTTTTAAATTATTACCTTTAATACTTACATTAGTATTTAGTTTTTTAGCTTTTGTTTTGAATGAATTTTTACCTAAATTATTTATTTATTTTAAAATTTCCAGATTAGGTTATAATTTATTTGGATTTTTTAATCAAAGATTTTTAATTGAACTTTTTTATAATAAATACATAATTAATGTTATTTTAAATTTAGGTGGTCAAACTACTAAAATTATAGATAAAGGTTCTATAGAATTATTAGGGCCTTTTGGTTTAGAAAAGGGATTAATTAGTTTAAGTAAAAGTATAGTTAATTTGAGTACAGGTAATATTACGTCTTATGCTTTATATATATTAATAGGTTTTATTATATATACATTAGTTCCTTATTTATATATAATAGATAATAGTTTATTAATGTTATTATTATTAGGTTTTTTTTATATAAAAAGAGAATATTTTTATTTAGATAAAAAAAATAATTTTATACGTTATAATATGCAAAGTAATATTTTTATTATTATTAAGAAAATTAATAATAAAGTATTTAATAAAAAAAATATTATAACTGTAGTATGCTATTCTATATTAATATATGTTATTAAATTGTATTTTTTTTATTTTAATATAGATGTAAGTTTATCTTGTTTTTTTATTGTTTTTTCCAAATTTTTTAGAGATATTTTACACACAATTATAAATATATATTTTGATGATAATAATATAAAGTTACCATTAAAAAAAAGAATAGATAATTTTTACATAGATAAAATTATTAAAAAAAAAAATAATAATTTATCTAATATAAATACAATGTGTTCTAATGAAACGGATACGGATGTAGAAATGTCTGATGCTCCTGCTTATGAATCTACTAGTGATAATAGATCAGGTTCCACTACTCCTACACTTAGTAGAGAAACTACTCCTACACCTACTTCAGTTGCAAGAGCAAGAGAAATTAATATCGCTGCTAAAGCAGCTCTTGAGGATACAGTGCCTAATAATGCTCAGTTTAATAATACTAATTTAAATGAATCTTCAAATGATAATCTTACTAACACATTATATACTCCTATATCTGTAGCTAATGCTGCACAAAAAATTAAAGCTATACGTGCATTACCTATAGATATAAGAATACGTAATCCTTTTTTTTCAGAAAATCCTGCTCCGGGGACATTAACTCCTGAAGCTGAAGATCAATTTTATACTGAAGATGAAAAAAAAGAACATTTATTTAATATGCAAATATTACGTAAACAAATGTATGATGTATCACCTATAGCTTTAAAAATAAACTTACAATATTTAGATAGAAACCCTAAAGTTGCTGAATTAAAACAGGAAGAATTTGAACTTGCTGAAAAATATTATAAAGGTTTATATAATGTTAATGATCCTAATATTGAATATTATAAAAAATGTTTATATGAATTATCCTTAGCTAATAATGCTAGAGGTGGTACACATAATTATGAAGAATTGGGTCAAATGTTATATGTACGTGGTGAATATTTGAAATTAAATTTAGCTTGAAGTAAAACATATTCACAAATGGAGATATACCAATCGCGTCATTCTATGTTACCCGAGGGAACTAATAATGATGATTCTACTACAACATAATATAAGTATAATTAGATTTCAAAATAATTATAATTATATTATAAACAGTATTACATTATACTGTATAATACAGTAATATTATTATATATTAAATTGACTTTATATAATTATAATTTTATAATTAAAAAAAATTTTTTTTATGAATAAAGTAAATATTTATTTTAAAATATATTTCTTATAATGAGAATTCTAAAAATTCATCCTTTTTTAAAAATGATAAATTCTTATGTAATAGATTCTCCACAACCTTCAAATATAAGTTATTTATGAAATTTTGGTTCTTTATTAGCATTTTGTTTAATTATACAAATAATAACAGGTGTTACTTTAGCAATGCATTATAATCCTAATGTTTCAGAGGCATTTAATTCAATAGAACACATAATGCGTGATGTAAACAACGGATGATTAATACGCTATTTACATTCTAATACAGCTTCAGCTTTTTTTTTTTTAGTTTATTTACATATAGGTAGAGGTTTATATTACGGATCTTATAAAAACCCAAGAACATTAGTATGAACTATAGGTACTATAATATTTATATTAATGATGGCTACTGCATTTTTAGGTTATGTTTTACCATATGGTCAAATGTCTTTATGAGGAGCTACGGTAATCACTAATCTTATGAGTGCTATACCTTGAGTAGGACAAGATATAGTTGAATTTATTTGAGGTGGATTTTCTGTTAATAATGCTACTTTGAATAGATTTTTTGCTTTGCATTTTGTATTACCCTTTATACTTGCTGCATTAGCATTAATGCATTTAATTGCTCTTCATGATACAGTTGGTTCTAATAATCCTTTAGGTATATCAGGTAATTATGATAGATTACCTTTTGCTCCTTATTTTATTTTTAAAGACTTAATTACTATATTTATATTTATAATTATATTGTCTATTTTTGTATTTTTTATGCCTAACATATTAGGAGATAGTGAAAATTATGTTATGGCTAACCCTATGCAAACTCCTGCTGCAATAGTACCTGAATGATATTTATTACCTTTCTATGCTATATTGAGATCAATACCTAATAAATTGTTGGGTGTTATAGCTATGTTTTCTGCTCTTTTAATTTTATTATTTATGCCATTTACTGATTTATCTAAATTTAGGGGAATACAATTTAGACCCTTAAGTAAAATAGCATTTTTTGTATTTATTGGTAATTTTTTTATATTAATGCAATTGGGAGCTAAACATGTAGAATCTCCTTTTATTGAATTAGGACAAATATCTACAGTTATTTATTTTTCATATTTTTTAATAATAGTTCCTTTTATTAGTTTATTTGAAAATAGTTTAATTGATTTAACTACTTTTGTTAAAAAGTAGCTTATAATAAATATTATAAGCTACTTTTTTATTTTTGATATTTTAAATAAAAGGGATATGAAATATAAGGTTATATATTTTGATTGCAGATCATAAATTATAGGTTCGATTCCTACTTATCTCTTTGTATTGATATTAATATTACAATATTAATAATAATTGTATGCAAAATATATTATTTTAAAAATATATATAATTTATTATTTTTAATAGCTATATATATACTTTTTTTTGAATAAAAATATAGGATTCCTATATATAATTAAATTAATTTATTTATAAAAAAATGATACAAGCAGCAAAAATAATAGGTACAGGTTTAGCAACTACAGGTTTAATAGGTGCCGGTGTAGGTATAGGTGTAGTTTTTGGTGCATTAATTTTAGGTGTTTCTAGAAATCCTTCATTAAGAGGTCAATTATTTTCTTATGCAATATTAGGTTTTGCCTTTGCTGAAGCTACAGGTTTATTTGCTCTTATGATGGCTTTCCTTTTATTATATGTTGCTTAATCAATATATTGTATACATATATAACATTAATAATTATAAAAAATAATTTATATAATATAAATTATTTTTTATTATATATTAGTACTACTTTTTAATATATAGTGTATATTATGTGTAAAATAACAAGTTAAAAAAATTTAATATTTTAAAATTTAAATTAATATTAATAAATATTAATCTATTAATTTATATTAAAATTAAAGTATAAATATAGAATATTTAAAAAATAAATTATGTCTAGTCAATTTTTTTTAATTTCTATTATAGAAATTATATTAATTATTGTACCTACTTTATTTAGTGTAGCTTTTGTAACTATAGCAGAAAGAAAAACCATGGCTAGTATGCAAAGAAGATTAGGCCCAAATATAGTAGGTTATTATGGTTTACTACAAGCTTTTGCTGATGCCTTAAAATTACTTTTAAAAGAATATATTTCTCCAACACAAGCTAATTTAATTTTATTTTTTTTTGGTCCCATAATAACTTTAATTTTTTCATTGTTAGGTTATGGAGTAATACCTTTTGGTCCAGGTTTAACTTTAAATGATATGAATTTAGGTATATTATACCTATTAGCAGTATCTTCTTTATCAACATATGGTATATTATTAGCAGGTTGATCGGCTAATTCTAAATATGCTTTTTTAGGCTCACTTAGAAGTACTGCTCAATTAATAAGTTATGAATTAATATTAAGTTCAGCTATTTTAATAGTTATCTTCTTAACGGGTAGTTTAAATCTAACCGTTAATATAGAATCACAAAAAGCGATTTGATTTATATGAAGCTGAATCAGAGTTAGTTAGTGGTTTTATGACTGAACATGCAGCAGTCATTTTTGTCTTTTTTTTTTTAGCCGAATATGCTAGTATAGTTTTAATATGTTTATTAATAAGTATACTATTTGTTGGTGGTTATTTATTAAATGCAAAGTATTTAATAAATTTAATTCAATATGCTGATATTGTATTTGGTGTAAATCAAAAAAGTATGATTTTAAATCCTATATTTGAAGGTATATTATATGGTATTATTTTAGCTTTTAAGACTTGTGTAATGATTTTTATTTTTATATGATCTAGAGCTTCTTTACCTAGAATAAGATATGATCAATTAATGTCATATTGTTGGACTATATTGTTACCTTTAATAATTGCATTTATATTTTTAATACCTTGTGTTATATATAGTTTTGAAATAATATGTAGTAATATATATTTATTATAAATTCATTACATTATATTACATTACATTACATTACATTATTAATTATTTAACTATATAGATATATATAGTGTTATATATATATGATGTATATTACATAATTATAATTAATTATTAATATTATTAATAACTAATTATATATTTATATTTAATTTAATAATTTGTGTTAATATCTCTTTTAGTTATACCTATAATAGGTATATTATTAACATCTGTTACAATGTCATTTAATGATAAAGAAAAAAATATAAAATTCATAAAATTTTTTGCTTTTAGTACTACAATAATAAATTTATTTATATCTATATATATATACGTAACATATGATTTTAGTTTAAATCAATTTCAATTTGTACAGGAATATCACAAAATAAATTCATATGACTTTTATTTAGGTATTGATGGTTTATCTATATATTTTATATTATTAACTACATTAATAATGCCCATTTCTTTATTATCTAATTGAAAATCTATATATGAAAATATAAGATCTTATATTATTATAATATTGTTATTAGAAACATTATTATTAGCTGTTTTTTTAGTATTAGATGTTTTATTATTTTATGTTTTTTTTGAAAGTATATTACCACCTTTATTTATTTTAATAGGGTTATATGGTTCTAATAACAAAGTTAGAGCTAGTTTTTTTTTATTTTTATATACATTATTAGGTTCATTATTTTTACTATTATCTATACTCGTAATTTCTTCTATTATGGGTACAACAGATTTTGATGCACTATACAAAAATAATTTCAACTATTCTACTCAATTGTTTTTATTTTATGGTATATTTATAGCTTTTGCTGTTAAAACACCCACTATTTTTCTAAATTCTTGACTTTTAAAAGCACACGTAGAATCACCTTTAAGTGGTAGTATTATTTTAGCTGCTATAGTATTAAAATTAAGTTTATATGGTATATTTAGATTAATACTACCTTTATTACCTAAATCTGCAATAGATTATACATATATTATATATATAATAGGAGTTATTACTATTATATATGCTAGTGTTAGTACATTAAGAACTATAGATATTAAAGAACTTATAGCTTATTCTTCTGTATCTCATGCAGCTGTATATTTATTAGGAACATTTAGTAATACTATACAAGGTATTGAAGGTGGTATTATTTTGGGATTAGCTCACGGTTTTGTATCTTCTGGTTTGTTTATTTGTGTAGGAGGTATACTTTATGATAGATTTTCTACTAGATTAATAACTTATTATCGTGGTATTACTCAAATAATGCCTTTATTTTCTCTATTCTTTTTTTTATTATCTTTAGCTAATTGTGGAGTACCTATTACTTTAAATTTTGTAGGTGAATTTATGTCTTTATACGGTGCTTTTGAGAGATTACCTATATTAGGATTAATAGCTAGTTCTTCTATTATATTGTCGGCGGCATATACGATGTATATGTATAATCGTATAGCTTTTGGTGGTAGTTTGGCTAAATTAATCTGTATTAATGTACCCGATTTAACTAAACGTGAGTTTTATATATTATTAATTTTAGTATTTTTTACTATTTTATTAGGTGTATATCCTTTATTTTTATTAGATGGTTTACATTATTCTGTTTCATCATTAATATATAATACTTAATATATTTGTATTAAGCATTATATTTATATATTTTAAATAAATTTTTATCTTGCATGAGAAAATGATATACATTTATATCTAATATAAACATATAAATATTTATATATTTATATATAATATATACATAATATGCCACAATTAGTTCCTTTTTATTTTATTAATCAAATAATATTCACTTTTATAATTATAGTTATAATGATTTATGTATTTTCAAAAAATATATTACCTAGATTTGTTCGTTTATTTTTAACTCGTATTTTCATCAGTAAATTATAATTATTAGTTTAAATATAGTAAATATATTTATTTTTATTTTTAACTATATAATATATAAATTATACTACACATATTATACCTAATTAAATATTATATATTTTAAATAAATTTGTTTCAATTAATTTCAATAATGATAAAATATTTTTAATAATTACAAGTCCTTTAGAACAATTTGAAATTAGAGATTTTATTTGTTTAGATTTGCCTATATTAGCTAATATACATTTATCTTTAACTAATATAGGTTTTTATTTAATATTAAGTGTTTTGATAATTTTAATATTAAATATTATAACCACTAACTACAATAAAATAATATCCAGTAATTGATCTATAAGTCAAGAATCAATTTATGTCACTATACATAATATAGTAGTAAATCAAATAAATGCTACAAAAGGGCAAATTTATTTTCCTTTTATATATGCATTGTTTATTTTTATTTTAATAAATAACCTTATAGGTATGATTCCATATAGTTTTGCATCAACTTCACATTTTATATTAACTTTTTCCATTAGTTTTACAGTAGTTTTAGGTGCTACTTTGTTGGGGTTTCAACAACACGGATTAACTTTTTTTTCATTATTTGTACCAGCAGGTTGTCCTTTAAGTCTATTACCTTTATTAGTATTAATAGAATTTATTTCTTATTTAGCAAGAAATGTATCTTTAGGTTTAAGATTAGCAGCTAATATCTTGTCTGGCCATATGCTTTTAAATATATTAAGTGGATTTACATATAATATTATAACATCTGGATTTATATTTTTTATATTAGGTATTATACCTTTAGGATTTATTATAGCATTTTGTGGTTTAGAATTAGGTATAGCTTTCATACAAGCACAAGTTTTTGTTGTATTAAGTAGTAGTTACATAAAAGATGCATTAGATTTACATTAATTATATATATTATATATATAAGTGATATTAATATAACTATATTAATATAGTGTTATAAAGGAAAGTCCTATAATTTATAATTTAATACATATAATAAATTATGTAAAGATGAAAATTTAGGTATTTAACAGAAAATATTAAATATATAAATCTTTTTGCGAGCCTAAAAGCCAAAAATCAAATGATCATTTAGATAATAATATTTTAATACAAAGTTAGGCTTAATAATATCCAATAATATATATAAATACATTATTAGTGATAATAAAAAATTATCATTAACAATTAATGAGTTTGATGATGGCTCTGAATGAACGCTATCCAAATGCTTGACACATGCTAATCGAACGTCTAATTATTTTTTAATTAGAAGTGGTGTACAGGTGAGTATATGATATACTGATTACCTTAAAGTAAGGAATAAAAATACCTTATAAATTTTATAAAATAATAAAGAAAAGAAAATAAAAGAAAAGAAAAAAAAATTATATAATTTACTTTTTTCGCTTTAAGATATTAATTTATATCTCGGATAAGTAGTAGTTAAAGTAATCATTTAACTAGCTTTAAGTCCGTAATCGAGATTGAAAAATCGATCGATCACATTGGGTTTGAAAAAACCCCAATGCGTATAGCACAGCAGTGAGGAATATTGGTCAATGGTCTCACGGCTGAACCAGCAACTTGGGGGAATGTATAACATTTGTTAATTATGTTATATTTAATATAGTATCGATTATATCGAATAAAATTCTAAATAAATTATTGATAATGACAATTATCTATTTATATGTCTTGACCAAATCACGTGCCAGCAGTCGCGGTAATACGTGGAAGACTAGTGTTATTCATCTTTATTAGGTTTAAAGGGTACCTAAACGGTTAATATAGCTATATTAGTACATATTAACTAGAGTTTAATAAGAGAAAGGTAGAACTTATAGAGTAGAGATCAAATTTTTCAATACTATAAGGATAGATATCGGTGAAAGCTACTTTCTGTTTAAAAACTGACGTTGAGGGACGAAGGCTTGGGTAGCAATAAGGATTAGATACCCTCGTAGTCCAAGCAGAAAACTATGAATGTCATAGACCAAAAAATATAAACATATTTAAATTAGTCTATAAATGAAAGTGTAAACATTTCACCTCAAGAGTAATGTGGCAACACAGAAACTGAAATCATTAGACCGTTTCTGAAACCAGTAGTGAAGTATGTTATTTAATTCGATAATCCACGAAAAACCTTACCACAATTTGTATGGTATTTTTATTAATATCACAAGTGTTGCACGGTTGTCTTCAGTTAATGTCGTGAGATTTTGGTTAATTCCAATAAATTAACGTAAACCCTTACTTTATTTATTTTTTATTATAAAGTAGATCGCCACTATAATGGATATGATAAAAGGGATCAAGACAAGTCATCATGACCTTAATATTGTGGGCTATAGACGTGCCACATAATCCTAGACAATAGGATGCAAAAATGTAAATTTGAGCTAATCCTTAAAATAGGATATAATATAGATTGTAGTCTGTAATTCGACTACATGAATAAGGAATTACTAGTAATCGTGAATCACCATGTCACGGTGAATTCACTATCAGTTAGGTACTAACTACTCGTCAGGCGCCGAAAAAAGTATGTGCAATAAGTTTAATTATACGTATATTATACATATTAATAATTAGATTAATATATATATATTCTAATATATACATATTATAGTGTATAATTTTCGTATGCTCGTTTTTAATTGGTGTTAAGTCGAAATACGGTTCGTGTAGTGGAAATTGCACGGGTTTAATTAATATTAAAAATATATCTTATATATAAGGGAGATTCCGTGTGTTGGTAATCGGGTTGAGCTGTAAACTCAATAATAAATAATTATCAAAGGTTCAATTCCTTTTCTTCCTATTTATATTAATATATGCGTGTTAGCTAAATAGGTATAGCATTGTATTACGGACACAAATCTTACAAGTTCAAATCTTGTACACGTTATTATTTTTATTTTCATATAGCCTTTATAGCTCAAAGGTAGAGCGAAATACTGTTAATATTTTTATAGATGTTCGATTCATCTTAGAGGCTTTCTGCTTTGTTGTTTAAATGCTATTATATTCTCTTTTATAATTAGTAGTAAATGTAAAAAAAACTTTTTGATTTTTAAATGAGTAAATTAATTAAAAAATTCTTTGTATGTTTAATTTATATATATTAACTGAAATTTATACTAAAGGTTTTATAACTGAAATATTAAATTTTTTCTCTATACTTGCTATTATTTGTGGTATACTAGTTATTGTAATTAAGAATCCTATAGTATCTGTATTATTTTTAATAGGATTGTTTTTAAGTATATCTGGTTATTTAATAATATTAGGTATAAATTTTATAGGTTTATCCTATATTTTAGTATATATAGGTGCTGTATCTATATTATTTATATTTATTCTAATGTTAATAAATATTAGAATATCTGAATTATTAAATGAAACTAATAATAATTTACCTTTAGGCATATTAATTACTATAGCTTTTAATTATCCTATGTATAAAATTTTACCTTATAATATTATTTATTATAATAATTATATAAATAACTATTTTTATAATTATTATAATTTTATAAATGATAAAAATATTATATATAATGATAATGATATTATATATTTTGTAACATCTAAAACATGAGATGGCAATATAGCAGAAGCCACACACATTACTACTATCGGTAATATAATATATACTAGTTATTCCATTTGAATAATAATTACCTCTATTATTTTATTATTAGCTATGGTTGGTGCTATTATTATAACAATAAAACAAAGAAATTAACAATAAAAAAGAATTAGCTCAAAGGTAGAGTGACCGTTTTACACACGGTAGGTTAAGTGTTCAAATCACTTATTCTTTAATTAAAAATAAAATTTCTAATATATATATATATTAATGGGAAATAATAATAATATTAATATTAAATACTAAAATATATTAAACATAAAATATATACTATAAAAAATATGATTTCTTCTACAACAATAATAAGAAATAAATTTCAAGCTCATCCTTATCATTTAGTTTCTCCTTCTCCTTGACCTTTATATACTAGTATATCTTTACTTACTTTAACTACAGCTGTAGTTTCTACAATGCATGGATTTAACGCAGGACACTATTTTTTAATATTAGGGTTGATATCAGTAATATATTCTATGTCACTATGATTTAGAGATATAATATCAGAAGGTACTTATCTTGGAAATCATACTTTAGCTGTTCAAAGAGGTTTAAATATGGGAGTTGCTTTATTTATAGTATCTGAAGCTTTGTTTTTTCTAGCTATATTTTGAGCTTTTTTCCATAGTGCATTATCACCTATAATTGAACTAGGTGCTCATTGACCACCTAAAGGGATTGATCCTATAAATCCTTTTGAATTACCTTTATTAAATACAATTCTTTTATTATCTTCAGGTGTAACAGTAACATATTCTCATCATTCTTTATTACAAGGTAAAAGAACAGGAACTTTATATGGTTTATTTTTTACTATAATATTAGCTATTTTTTTTACAGGATTACAAGCTATAGAATACACAGTTTCTTCTTTTACATTATCTGATGGTACTTTTGGATCTTGTTTTTATTTTGGTACAGGATTTCATGGTTTACATGTTATAATAGGTACAGCTTTTTTAGTAGTAGGAACATGACGTGTTTTAGCTTATCATTCTACAGATAATCATCATCTTGGATTAGAATCTGCCATATTATATTGACATTTTGTTGATATAGTCTGACTATTTTTATTCGTATCCATTTACTATTGAGGTTCTTAAATATACCTTAAATTAGAAAATTTAGTTTCTTTTTAGAACCATAAATTATAAAAACATCTCTGTTTTTATATATAAAATGAAATTTAATATAAAAACAGAATTTAATAATATATCTAACAAACTTATATATAACTTACATAATTTTAAAGTGAAATTATATCTAAAATATATAATTTAAATTACGTTTAAAATTAAATATTAAATTTTTTTAATAAACACAGGGATCTTAATTTAAGGGTAAAATACGCGACTTTTAATCGTAGCTTATGAGTTCGAATCTCATAGATCTCAATAGAGAGTATCGTCTCTTTTTATTTAAATTTTATTATTGGATATATGCTAAATTATTTAAGTAATTATTTTCTAATTTATATGCATGATAACGTAATGATAAATAAAATTAATTATTATCAAAAAAATATATGTAATGAATATGATGATTTAAATGGATAATTAAAAAAAGAAATGATGGATTTTACTAGATTTTCTATTTTTGATGTAAAATAAATTCTTAAAAAATTAGGTAGAATGTTAGGTTTTTATACTTCTATAGAAAAAACTCATTTAAATGAGGCAAGAAAAACATGAGATTTAATTACAGAATTTTCTGAGGGAGGAGAATACTAATATTGTAAAATCTAGACCTATGAATAGGGTATTCCGATACCCTATGTTAGATAAACATAGAGAAATAGGTAATTAATTATGTTAATTGTTAATAATTATATTATTAGAGGTATGAATAAATATCTTATTAGATAAGTTATGTCTCTTTTTACTTTATTTTTAATATATAATATGTATATGTATAGATTATAAATGTTTACTTTGTGAAGGTGATATGGACTTAACATAACAAGATAACGAATTATTAAATATTTGTAATGAAGGAAAACGTTTATTTTATTGATTTTTTTGAGAAAGATATAAAGATAAATATTCTTCTTTTAAAGAGTTTAAAAAACATTGAGATTCTAATACAAGAATTAGAAAAGAAATAAAAAAGGATTTAAAAAAGGAGTTTGAAAATGTTATACTATTTAAGAATGTAATTTCATGATTATTAAGTCGTAGAACACCTAAATTTTATGATTCTAAAAAATAAAAAAAACTAATTTAGATAATTTTGTCTCTTTTTATTATAATAAAAAATTAAAATTTTTTAACTTCAATAAATTTTTGTACGCATTGATTTTAATTATGATTACATTACTAATGTTTGTATCATTTAATATATATTTTGGAGAAATTATATACTGCCAACCTAATGACAATATACCTTATATAGATGAGTATAGGTCAACTAGAAAACCTTTAATAGTAAATAAGGGTTTTACTCACGAAATAGATACTAGTTATATAGCTTCGCCTTATGAAAGAGTAGGTAATTATAATAGATCTTTACAAATAATGTAAACTGACCAAACTACTACTGAAACTTTATCTACTAACACTAGTTATGAAGTTGGTCAAGCTCGCCCTATATATGATATTCCTTCTACACCTAGTCATGAAAGTTATGCATGGAGTAATCAGGCTGTTAATGGATATTCTAGCGAAAGGTGAAGTATAACAGCTGTAAATAGTTATCATAGTGAGGAATTTATTATACCAAAAAAAGGATTGTTTGGTATAATAAATTTATATTTTGGTTACATCGGGCCTAAATAAAGAAAGATATAAGAAATGGAGTAGCTGATCTATTAGATTATAAAAATCCATTTCTTAATAATAAATCATTAAATAGTAGGGGTAGGTAACACACACAAGATTTTATGCCTTAAATACAATTATATAATAATATATATAATTATATAAAGTTATAGGGTGATTGCCTCTTTATATTATAAAATAAATATTTTAAATTATTATGAAATTTACGATTAACTGTATTTATAAATGATAATAAATATGAAACATATACTACACATTTTCAATATAATAATAATAAATTAAACGTCAATTATTTAGAAATCTTTCTAAAATTATTTCTATCTGATTCTTCAGATAAATATTTTTCTAGTTACTTTATAGACATAGATATAAAATCTAATAAATATTATATAAATAATTTTGTGTCTTGTCTAATAATAGCAATAAATCATCTACATTAGAATATATTTATTCACAACAATTTATTTTATCTAATAGTAATTGGATTCAATTATTAAATAATATAAACAATTTAGAAATGTTATACAATATTTGTTATGAATATTCAATTGATATTAGATGAATTATTAATAACAATCCCTTACATAGAAATAATTAGTTTAATAGAAAATTATTATATCTTTTTTGTAAAGAATTTGTCTCTCTCTTTATTTTTATATTTTGTTAATATAATTACATTATTAAGTATTATAAAAGATATTTCTTTTCTAATATATTATAGGAATTCGTCTATTTTTTACACTTTTTTACTACAACAAATATTATGAATATTAATAATAACAATTATATTAATACTAACATAACAGATAACAATATTAATATTGACAAATACAACTAGAACTATTATATTTATAATAATAACATGTCTAATACTGATTTATTAAATAATAATTATCTACGCTGGAAAGTTGAATTCTTCTAATTTTTCTGAATGAATTTAAATTTTTTTTGTTAATACGTCCGATGTACTACTTACTTTAACTCTTAACCATAATTAAAAATAAAATTAATAATTTAACAGAGAAAATTTTAATAATAAGAGAAAACCAATAAGTTGATTTATTTGAAGTAGCTAAACTTTTAGATTTAATGTACATTAATAAATTTAATATTATAGTTATTAACCCTAGATATACTTTAGAAAAAATCAATTTAAATGGTTTTGAAACTAATATTGAAATAGGAGGATCTCAAACATCCCACATCACATGGTTTCTTCGTTGGATTTAAGATTAACATGTTATCTAATGGCAATGTTTAAATTTGATTTTAAATACATATCGTATTTAAATACATTCAACGTTATAACAAAAGATAGATATTTACCTTTTAGATAAAAAAAATAAATAGCTGTAGTTTAACGGTAAAACCGTCGGCCACCAACCGATTAATATCGATTCAAATTCGATCAGCTATACTATATACATTATATAAGAAAAAGTTTTTTGAATATATTTAATTGAGTTAGTAACTTAAATAGGTAGAGAATCCCCTTGTCAAGGGGATAGATATCGGTTCGAATCCGATCTAATTCGTTATATATATATGTAATATAAAAGTATATATTATTTAATATATTAGAGGATTTAGCCTCTTTTTAATAAAAAATCAAATATTTATGACATTATATAATACTAAAGGTAGTAATAATCAATATAGTAAGTACTTGTGTATAAACACAAGTATTTATATACTATCGCGAAATACAAGTAAAATTTGCATTCGCTATTTTACGGTAAAACCTCTTATTACATATAAGAATTCTTCATTAAATAAATCTAATATATTAAAAGAAAATAAAGGTAAAAGTAACATTTATAGATGAGTGAATAAAATAAATAATAAAAGTTACATTGGTTCTTCTAAATCTTTAAGTAAGAGATTTGGTGTTTATTTTTCCTTAAGCTCTTTTAAAAAGAGCTTAAGGAAAGGGTCAAGTGCTATATACAGCGCAATATTAAAGCATGATCATTCAAATTTTAGTATAGATATTCTCGAATATTGTGAATCAAATTTATTAATTTCAAGAGAACAATATTATATTGATAATATAAAACCTGAATATAATATATGTAAATTAGCTGGTTCTAGTTTAGGATTTAAGCATTTAGAAGCGACAAAGCAAGATTGAGTCTTAATAAAACTGGCATACTATATAATATATTGTTTAGTATAAATTTAAGTAAAATTAGAAGGGGAATGAAATATGTTAAAATAGGTACAAAGATTAATAATACACCTAAAATCATTACATCTGAAACTCGATTAAAATTATCTGAAAGAGTTAAAGGTATAAATGTTAAAATTTTTGATAAATCAAATAATCTTATAAACGAATTTCCAACTATAACAAGTGCCGCAAAACATTTTGGAGTTCATAAAAAAACTATTAGTAATATTTTTAAGTCAGGTATTTCATATGATAATTTTATTTATGAATTTGAAGTTAAAGATATTAGAATTTGAGTTTATGATTAGAATCATAAATTGGTTAAAATATTGGATAATTTAAAAAAAGTATATGAATGATCTAATACACCATATATAGCTGTATATCGTTATATCAAATCAGAAAAACTATATAAAAATAAATTTTATTTTTATTTTTATTTTTATTTTTATTTTTATTTTTATTTTTATTTTTATTTTTATATTAAAAATTCTAAAAATAATTATTATTTTTCGTGTAAAGTAAATAATATTTAATTACATTAATATAATAATTT
>Ga0209473_1000949_pt1 | contig 16527 bp, 14 predicted proteins | sample GraSoiAngelo_133_FD_185890 | JGI IMG/M metagenome (GOLD analysis project Ga0209473, IMG submission 185890) | Grasslands soil microbial communities from the Angelo Coastal Reserve, California, USA - 14_0929_05_20cm (SPAdes) (version 2) | ecosystem: Environmental > Terrestrial > Soil > Grasslands ...
GCAATGCTTTTGCCTGGCAAAACCACGAACCCGGAATCGGCCGCGCCTTTTTATAGTGAGGTGCTGGGAAATCATGTTGGCTACATCCGCGTCGGATTGCTCACCACTGACAACCTGCACGCCATGGAGAAAGCGCTGGCGGATTTCATCTCGAAAAAGGTGGACGCGTTGGTGATTGATTTGCGTGCCACAGTTTCTGACGATTTCGATATCGCGGCGGAAACGACGAAACGTTTCGTGGCAAAGGGCAAACCGTTATGGACGCTGCGCAAGACGGCGGCGCATCAGGACCGCACATTTACGAACGAGCGCGATCCGGTTTTTCAGGGAACCGTCATGGTATTGATCGACGGCGAAACTTCCGGGCCGGCGGAAGCGATGGCGGCGGCGCTGAAAGCGCACGGACAAGCATTGTTGATCGGGCAACCCAGCGCGGGGCGCGCCGTGGAATATTCGGACTTTCCACTTTCGAGTGGAAAAATACTGCGCATCGCAGTCGGCGAAGTCATCGGCCCAAATGGGCAATCGCTTTTTCCCGGCGGCGTGAAACCGGATGTGCCGGTGGAATTGTCGCCCGCGCAAAAGCATCAAATCTTTGCCCTCAGCATGCAACGCGGTCTAACGACTTTTGTATTCGAACACGAACGTCCGCATTTTAACGAAGCCGCGCTCATCACCGGCACCAACCCGGAGCTCGATATCCGCCAGCAGCGGCGCAATCCGGACGAAAATCTGCATGACGCAGTATTGCAGCGTGCCGTGGACGTGATTACCTCGCTCGCTGTCTTTCAAAAACACTGACGTGGAAACGCTCGAGCAACGCCTCGGCTACCAGTTTCGCAACCCAGCTTTGCTCAAGCAAGCTCTCAGCCATCCCAGTCTCGGCCACGAAAAACAGCGCTATCACGAGGACAATCAACGCCTTGAATTTTTGGGCGATGCTGTTCTCCAGCTTGTCATAACAGAATATCTCTACGCTCATTTTCCACGAGAACAGGAAGGACCGCTCACAAAATTGCGCGCCCGACTGGTTTCGCGGGACGCGCTCAAGGCGCATGCGCAGGCGCTCGATCTCGGACGGCATTTGTTGATGGGGCGTGGCGAGGAAGCAAGCGGCGGGCGTGTGCGGGCTTCCACTCTGGGCGACGCTTTCGAGGCAATTGTCGGCGCGATTTATCTCGACAGCGATTTCTCTACTGCGCGCGATTTTGTTTTACGCGAAGCGCGTGCTGCCCTCGAGCAGGTGCGAGAAGAACCGATCGACATCAATCCCAAGGGTCAGCTCCAGGAAATTTTGCAAAGCATCGCCATGTGCGGGCCGACTTATGAAGTGCTTTCGGCGACCGGGCCCGAACATGCCAAGACGTTTGTCGTTGAAGCGCGCTGGGAAGAGCTCGTCCTTGGTCGGGGGACCGGCTTGAGCAAACAGGCGGCGGAGGTCGAGGCGGCACGCGATGCTCTTGAAAATAAGCTTTGGGAAAAGAAGTAATCGTCATCCCGAACGAAGCGAAGCGGAGTTGAGGTTTCCGGTGCGAAAGCTTGAAGGGGACATCGTGTCATTCGTGCCGCTCGTGCTGTTATCCTGAGCCGCGCAAACGGCGAGGGATCTCTCATTGCTCGGGAATGTACCTCCCGCTTGAGAGCTCCCTCAGTCCAAGCCGGACTTGCGTTGTCTGCGCGATTCGGGATGACGCGGCAGCGCTTGGCGCGATCCGCTACACTCGTGGGTTGAGAGCAAAAATCTTCCCGCGTCCAGATTTCCAAACGAAATGAGAGCGAATGGCGGAGGAAACAATTTTCTTCGCAACCGCGATTGCACAGGGCAGCTCCGCACCCTTCGCCAACTCCGCCGCAATCGCTGCCGAATAAGTGCAGCCGGTTCCGTGCGTTTTCACGCCTGGTAGAAATGCCGCCGAATACTCCTTGGTGTAAGCGCCGGACGACAAGACATCGATTGCTCGCGGCCCGCGGAGATGACCGCCCTTTAATAAGACGGCGGTGCCATATTTTGTTGCCAGGGTCCTCGCTGCTCGATGCATTGCGGCCAAATCTCGAATCGGATGGCCCAGCAACCGTGTTGCCTCGCCCAGGTTGGGCGTGATCAAGGTCGCGAGCGGGAAAAGATCGCGCTGGTAAAGCTGGATTGCCTCGGGCTCAAGCAAGACGGCACCGCTGGTCGCAATCATGACTGGATCGACCACTAGCCGGCACCCTTTTGCTTTGCGCAAACTCCACGCTACCTGCGCAACGATTTCTGCGTTGCAAAGCAGACCGGTCTTGATCGCAGCGACCGGAAAACTTTTCAGCAAGAGCTCGATTTGCTCGCTCACGATTTCCGGATCGGCCGGCTGGATCCGCGAAACTTTCCCCGGTGTTTCCGCGACGATACAGGTGATTGCGGTAAGTCCGTAAACGCCGAGCGCGGTAAACGTTTTCAGGTCCGCTTGCGCGCCCGCGCCTGCGCTACTGTCCGAGCCCGCAATAGTGAGGGCGATGGGGACGTCTGACGTTTGACGTTTAATTTTTGATTTAATGCGGCAATAACCTGCGCTGCTTAATTTGACAGGGCAAACCATCTCGGTTGCCGGACACGTCCCTACAGCAACGGTCTGTGACCGCCGGTGGATTTTTGCAAGGCGATCTCCGGGCGGTGATAGACCGCCGTTACAGAAACCTACGCGCCGTCGCTGCCAATGGCCTCGACCGGGCAACCTTCCATCGCCTCTTTGCAGAGCGTTTCTTCCTCAGGCGATTCGGGTTGCTTGTACACGTAGGAATGCCCGCCATCATCATTGCGACGGAAGTTCGCGGGCGCGGTCTCACGGCAAAGATCGCAGTCGATGCACTGGTCGTCGACGTAGAACTTTCCTTCGACATTCTCGGGATATTTATTTGCGGCGTCGGCCATTATTTAAAGCTGGTAAAAACGTCGGGGAAGGTAGGATGAATCGAAATTGGCGCAATGGCTTTTTACCACGCGCAACCGCACCCAATCTTGAGCCCGAAGAGAGTATAACATGAGTCCGCCCTCCAAAACAGCAGTTCGCCGGACGCTGCGCGCTTTTGCGCTGGAACTCGTAATCTACGCCGCGCTGGTGACGGGCTATTTCTTCGCTGTTTTACACTTTCTCGGTGGCTGGTTGGTGCAACTCGAGACCCAGCACATTCGGGTTTATGCCGTGGTCGCCATCCTTCTGATTATCGGACAAGCAGTCGTCCTTGAAGCCGTTACGACTGGGCTGATGCGACTCTTGCGCGGGGGTCGCTCCGAATAATGTTCTTTCCGATCTCACACACGCACGTTAGCCCGATCTATCTCGTTGTGGTCGGGTTTCTGATTGGCGTCCTCGGCGGGTTCTTCGGCGTGGGCGGAAGTTTTATCGCCGGACCAGCCTTGCGCCTCGTCGGGGTTGACTGGAACTTTGCCGTCGGCACTGATCTAGCCCACATCGTCGGCAAATCTGTGGTGGCGGCGAAGCGTCACCGCGCGCTCGGCAACGTCGATTTACGCCTGGGTTTAATCATGGCAATCGGAACTATCGCCGGCGCGGAAATGGGCGCGCAATTGATTCAAGCACTTAAACGAGCCGGCAACGTCAACTTCGTTGTCAGTGTCGTCTCCATCGTAATCTATCTTAGCATTTCGACTTTCATGCTCTGGGAAAGCTGGAAAACGCTCGCCCGCGCAAAGTCGCGGAACGCTGGGAGCAAGTCAGGGCCGCTCCCCCCGAAATCCGACGAATCCGCATTCCAGCATGTAACCACGGCAATTCAGCGCTGGCGCATCCCGCCGATGATTTCGTTGCCGGCATCGGGGGTCACGATCTCACTTTGGATCATTCTGCTGGTCGCCTTTGTCGGCGGATTATGCAGCGGATTTCTTGGCGGCGGTGCCGGCTACATCCGTATGCCCTCGATGGTCTATGTCCTCGGAATTCCAACCCATCTTGCCGTCGGCACCGATCTTTTCGAAATCATCATCTCCGCCAGCTACGGCACCTTTACCCACGCCATCAAAGGCAATGTTGATATTCTGATTGCGCTGGTGATGAACACCGGCGCTGCGGTCGGGGCACAGCTTGGCGCAATCTCGACCCAATATTTCGCCGGCCCCAAGATTCGCCTTGCTTTCGTCCCGCTTCCACTGATCGGCGCGGCCATTGTCATTTACACCATGTTTTCCGGTCACAAACTATGAACATCCTGATTTGCAGTGATGGCACTTCGGCGTCTGACGACGCCGCGCGGCTTGCCGGCAGATTAGCCCACGCGACCAAGGCCCAGGTGACCCTCCTGGGCATTGCGGAACATCCGGGAGATGAACAACCGTTGCGTCAAGCTCTCGATAAACAAACAGATATTTTGCGACAAGCCGGTGTCGCGCTTCAAACGGTCGTCCGAACGGGGGAGCCGATTGGGCAAATCCTCGCTGAAACGTCTGCCAAAAAATACGATCTCATTGTCATCGGATCGCGGCGAAGCACGGCGTCGGGTCGTTCCTGGCAATCGCATCGCACCTATGAAATTATCAAGGCAGTTGAGCCTCCGGTCCTGGTCGCAATTGGAAACTACGAGCGCTTGTCGCGTATTCTTCTGTGCAGCGGCGGCAAACGTTTTATCGACGATACCGTCCGACTCACTGGCACACTCGCTGCCGCTCTGCAGGCCGAGGTGACCTTATTTCATGTCATGGCGGAGCCGCCTGCCATTTACGCCCATCTGCTGGAACTAGAGGAAGACGTGACTGCCTTGCTCGCTTCTGGCTCGGAACTTGGTCGCAATTTGGTCGCGGAAAAGAAAGCCCTCGAAAAATTCGGCGTCATCGTCAAGGTGCGCGTCAGGCACGGCTTCGTTGTCGATCAACTTCTGGATGAAATGCGGGCAGGCAATTACAATCTAATTGTTTCCGGTTCCTCGCGCGCGCGTGGTCCATTGCAGCATTACATCATGGGCGATGTCACGAAACGCATCCTCGACTCTGCCGAATGTTCCGTGCTCGTTGCTCGCTCTCAACTGCCCGGGCCGGCCAAAGGTTTATGGCAGTCGCTGGCCAGGCTGTTTCGCTAAGGAATATGGCTTGCACTTTAGCTGCGGCCACGGCGCGCTCTGTCGCGTGTCGATGACTATTGCGTCCCGACAGAGCGGCGCGGCTACAACGTTCTGAGAAGCGAGGCCCCTACAACTCCTCCAGTGAGAGGTCGCCGCGCATTAGCCCTTCCCCCACTAGTATCGCGTCGACTGGACAAGCCGCCATCCGCTTCAAATCCGCCCTCGTTCGGATGCCGCTTTCGCCGACGATTGTGATCCCTCGAGGAATTTCCGGCAGCAATTTCTCCGTGGTTGCGAGATCAACTTCCAGCGTCGTCAGATTGCGGTTGTTGATCCCGATAATTTCCGCGCCGGCATCAACCGCCATCCCGATTTCATCGCGGGTGTGCACCTCAACCAACACGCTCATTTTATGTGTCGTCGCGAAGTGATGGAGCGCATTTAGTTGCTCCGGCTTGAGTGCGGCAACGATCAACAGAAGGGCGTCGGCCCCGATTGCGAGGGATTCGAGAATCTGCGCTTCATCGATGATGAAATCCTTGCGCAAAACCGGCAGCGCCACGGCCTGGCGCACCGCGATCAAATGTTCAAGTTGGCCGCCAAAATAGTTTTGCTCAGTCAGAACGGAGATCGCATCGGCTCCGGCATCAGCATATCGCCGGGCAACTTGCGCGGGATCATATTTCGCCGCGATCAGACCAGCTGACGGCGACGCTTTTTTTGTTTCCGCGATAACGCGAACGATTTTATCTGTTCGCCGAATCGCCGAACCAAAGTCTCGAAAATCGCCGCGGCGCTCCCCGATGGCGCGAACTTCGGGCAAGCGGGACTTGATAGAAACAATCTCGTCCGTTTTCTCCGCTATGATTTTTTTCAACCAATCCACAATTGCAGGGCGTCTGTGTCAGACGCCATCATCCTAGTCGGCGTTTCACCGAAACGCCCTACAATTCAAATGACCGAGCGATTGCATCCCGCACAGAAGCTATTGTGAGCAATGGAATTGGAACGCGAGGCGGCGCGCCGCGCGATTAGGCGACGCAACTGGCTGGCGCATCTCTGGCGGGAATGGATTGTGGAAAGCCGCCGGCCCATTGCGCCCGTGTTTGCGCACCCAACGCCGGACACTTGGAGCGATGAGAATCTCACGGCCGCGTGGATCGGTCATTCCACCGTGCTGGTGAATTTTTTCGGAGTCACCCTTCTAACCGATCCCGTTTTGTTTCCACGCATCGGAATTCGCCTGCCATTTCTCACGGTTGGCCCGAAACGGCTCACCGAACCAGCGCTGACCTTTGCCGAGCTTCCCCCAATCGATCTCGTGCTGCTGTCGCACGCACATTTCGATCACATCGATCGGCGCACTCTGAAATTATTTCCGGAATCGACCCGCGTCATCACGGCTCGCCGGACCCGCGATTTGCTCCGGGGCGCGAAATTCTGCGAGGTGATCGAACTGGATTGGAACAAATCGGTTCTTCTGACACTGCGTAATCGCGCTCTAGAAATCCGCGCCTTCAGGCCAAGACATTGGGGCGCCCGCCTCCAATACGACGTACATCGCGGCTACAACAGCTACGTTATTTCACGAGAGAACCGGCGGATTATTTATGGAAGCGACACCGCCATGACGGATGCGTTTGCAAAATTAAATGACGGCGCGCCCTACGATCTTGCTATCATGGGCATCGGCGCCTATGACCCGTGGATTTGGGCGCATTCCACTCCCGAACAAGCCGTCGCCATGGCCGATGCCGTCGGCGCACGTTTCATCATCCCGGTGCATCATCAAACATTTCGCCTGAGCGTGGAACCGTTTCGCGAGCCAATCGAACGCTTCTCCCAGTCACTTTCCAAGACGCCGGGACGAATCGCGCTCCGCGAGATAGGCGAAACGTTTGTGCTGCCACGCTGACACGTCGCGCAATCGGTGGATATCGAATAGTTCCTGGTTCAACTACGTTATTGGCGCCGGAGTCTCACGTTGCTTCGGCATCGCCCGCGGAGCGGCCGATCCACCTTGGCGAATCCAATTGTCGACACTGAGGGTGGATCGAGCAGTCCCTTGCCCGATGTCCAAGATACCGACGTAGCCAGCAACTATTTCCCGTTAGAACGATGCGCTTGGCGTGGGCGTCGGAAACGCAAATGTGGGATGGATTAGCGGAGGTGACGTGGGCGAGGGGGTCTCGCTGAACATCGGAATCGGTGTCGGTGACGCAGAAGGGGTCGGCGAAATCGATGGAGTGGGGGTCGGCGTCGGCGTGGGAGTCGGTGTCGGTGTGGGGAGCGGTGGTACCGTGTTTACCCAGTGATGCAACGCTGCAGTGGCGCCGCCGATTTCCTTTACCAGCGCTTCGCAACGTGCCTGCAACTTTTCCAAATCGGGCGGCCCCCACGATGAGTCAGCCGTGCCATTGAAAACGATGTAGGTTGCTTTCAATTCGCTGATCGGCCGGTTGTTCGGATTCGAAAGCGCATTGACCTCCTTCGCGATCCGCAACGACGCTTCGCCTACTCGATCGTTCGGGCCGACGTCGCCCACGATTGCCGGATAAATCGTGCTCCCGGCAACCACGACCGCGTAATCGCCCACGCGCGCCGCATCGTTTCCCTTGGTGAAACTTCCCGGCACGACGATAAACGGATCGTAGGTGCCGATAAGATAACTATATTTTTTCATCGCTGCGATTTCATCCCGCAATTCCGTCACCGCATTTTTCAGGTCGCGCTTGCGCTCCGGTGTTGCCGTCTTTTGTTCCAATTCCACGCGACGCAATCGATCTTCGATTCCGGGTAAATACGGATTCAGCCGATTGGATTTCTTCCCCCAACGAAAACTGGTGAACGGTTTGAAGGTCGGCGAGACGCCGTTGCCGGCCGGAACCCGATCGCCGTCTGAGCCATCGGCATCCACGTCCATGTCCGCCTGAAAGAGCAGCGCGCGGCGTTTGCTTTCCGGATGCCGTAACGCCAGCACGGTTTGGCAATCGTAAAAATTGTGGCGCGAGAGAAGCAGATCGAGCCGGTTCAGATTTTCGCGCAGCTCGCGCACCTTGGTTTCATATAGCTGCGCAAATAGAGGCGAAACCGCTTCCGGCTTTATCATCGTAGCCAGACCGGGCAGCAACGTACTCAGATCGGGACTCACTTTCCCGAGTTCATCCACGGCTCGATTTGGCGTTGGCACTCGTGCCCGCAGTTTCAAATCGATCGCATAACTCATCGGGTCGACTCGTTCCTCGGACGCAGCCGCGCCTACTGCTGTTTCCACTTCGCTCCGCAACGTAATGCCATTGAAAAGTCGGGAGACGTCGAATTTGCCCGAAAGTGTTGGTGGACGCGTCGCACTCGCGGAAGGCGCCGCCGTCGGTGTGGGCGAAGGAACTTCGATTTCCTCCGCGCGCGTCATCGTCCAGCGCCAGCGTTCCAATGAAATCCAACGCAGCGTAATTGCGACAAAGAGCGCAAAAAAAATGAGAAGAACAATCCGGCGCAGCGTGCCAAGCCCCAGCTTCCGCACGCGATTATTTCCTCAACCAGGCCGCGATCGCGACAATGATCCCGATAGCGCTCAGGACCGACATCAACCCCGCCGGCATCACTTTGAAGGTGCGGAAAAATTTCGGAATAAATTGCCCCGCCAGCAGCAGTGAAACAATGAGTGCGATAATCAATCCCGCGGCCTGATGTTCCGGCATCAACCACGCCGCCAGCAAAAGCAGCAGGCCCGAAATCGATCCGGCGATGATCGAAGCCGTGCTCCCCGCCTTAACGTAGCCAATGATTCCGCCGACAATCGTCAGAATTCCAAAAACAATGAAATAAATTTTCGCCCCGCCAATCATCAGGGCGATTGGTACTGCAACACTGCTGCGCTGTCCAGCCGACGTCGACATTGCAATTATTCCGTTGCCGCGACCGAAGACGCGGATCTGGAGAGCGCAGGCTGCCAGCCTGCTGCATTCGGCCGCTGCGCCGAATGTCCTCTTTCGCCAGCCTAATGTGTGCTCGAAATCGGTTCGCGGCAGGCGGCCGCGAACTGCAGGCTGGCAGCCTGCTCTCCCCAGATCCGCCATTCCTATTCGTAATCCTTCCGCAATCTCCCAGCGGAATAAGCTTAGGAGTAAGAATAGGAACAGAATTGAATTCTCCTGCAACCTCCCAGAGGGGTTCGAAAAACTTGCGCAATGTCTCGCATCGACTAAATCTCCTGCTGGCATGAAGGCGCGCGCCGGTATTGGCATCAGCATTGTCATCGCCTTTCTCGCGGCACTGACCATCGCCAGTTCGCCGCAGTTACACGAGCGACTGCACAAAGTCGGCTCGCAGCACGAATGCGCCGCGACCATGATCGCGTCCGGTAATTGCGAGCACAGCGCGCCGCCTCAGCTTGTTCCCAAACTCGAGAATGCGCCGAATTCACCGGCTTTTCTCCCGAAACGGTTTCAATTTGTTGTCGCGTCGGTTCCTTCTTCAGTCCAGGAACACGCGCCGCCGATCGCTCCTTAGCGCGAAGCCGCCGCCTTTGCGCGCGGAATTGATTTTCTCCCGCTAAAGCAATCGCGGCCTTTACTCGCGCCCGCGTTCCTATTCACGGCAACCGCGCCAGAGGCGCCGTCGCCTCCATCGAACTCCAATTATGAAAACTAATGAAACAAATTTTAGCACTCACAATCGCGATGCTGACCGAGGCGGGCATGGCGATGGCGCAGGATGCGACAGCGTCACCCAGCCCTTCCGCCTCGCCAACCGGATCGCCTGGAACCGCGACCGCCGAAAGCGTCGTCGTTACTAGTCAGGAACTCGATATTTCGCGGGAGCAAATCGTGCCCAGCCTGGGAGCGACCCGTTACACCGTCGGACCGGATCGCCTCAATCAGCAGGCGCAAGGCGAAGACGCGCCCTTTAATCAAACCATTCTGCGATTCCCAGGGGTCGCTCAGGATTCATTCGGGCAACTGCATTTGCGCGGCGAACACGCGAATTTGCAGTACCGCATTAACGACGTGCTGTTGCCGGAAGGTATCACCGGCTTCGGCCAGGAGTTGTCGACGCGATTCGCTGACAACATCTCGTTAATTACCGGCGCATTGCCGGCGCAGTTTGGCTTCCGGACTACCGGGGTGATCGATGTTCACACCAAAACAGGAGCGGAATTCACCGGTGGCGAAGCCTCGATCCAGGTTGGCAGCTTCGATACCATCCTGCCGAGCTTCGAATACGGCGGCGTCACAGGAAAACTGACCTATTACGGCATCGGAAACTATCTTCACAACGGCATCGGGATTGAAAACCCGACGCGCAGCAGCGATCCGATTCACGACGATACCGATCAGTTCAAGGGCTTCGATTACTTCTCCTATATCATCGACGATTCGAGTCGATTCGTTTTGATGCTGAGCGGCAATTACAGCAATTTTCAGATCCCGAATAACCCCGGGCAACCGACTGTGTTTATGGTAAACGGCCGGACTAACTTTAACTCCGCCAACCTCGATGAGAACCAGGCAGAGAACTCTGCATACGGAATTCTCACCTACCAGAAGAAATCCGATCAGTTCAACATACAGGCGTCGTTCTTCACCCGTTACAGCGGCGTGCTCTTTCGCCCCGATGAGGTCGGCGATCTCTTTTTCAACGGAGTCGCCTCGCGGGTGGACCGCCAGATCTACACCAACGGTGGTGAGGTCGACATGAGCTACAAGTTAAACGATCAAAATACGCTCCGGGGCGGCCTGCTCTTCACCACCTCGCACGCTACGGTCGGGAGTGTCACGCTTGTCTTTCCAGTCGATGCGATGGGAAATCAGACGAGTGATGTGCCAATCCGAATCGTCGATAACTCTTCATTAAACGGATACTTCGCTGGCTTTTACCTGCAGGATGAGTGGAAGCCATTTGAGCAACTGGCCATCAATTTTGGCGGCCGGATCGACATTGCCAAGACGATCGAGACCGAAAGTCAATTCAGCCCGCGCATCAACATTGTTTACACGCCGTGGGCGGCGACGACTTTCCATGCCGGTTACGCGCGCTATTTTACCCCGCCGCCCCTGGAAAATGTCGACCAAAGTACGATCGCGAAGTTTACTGGCACGACCAACGAATCCGCCATCACGCTCGACTCGCCAGTAAAAGCGGAGCGGGCCCATTACTTCGATGCGGGCGTGACACAGAAGATAGGAGACGGTTTGCAGCTTGGTATCGATGGTTTCTACAAACACGCCCGCAATGTTCTGGATGAGGGACAGTTTGGGCAAGCACTCATTCTTTCGTCCTTTAATTACCGTGAAGGTGAAATTTACGGCGGGGAATTTACTGCGAACTACCAGCACGGTGGGTTCTCCGGTTACCTTAACGTTGGTTACGAATATGCGCGCGGAATGCATGTCAGTTCCGCACAGTTCCTGTTTGATCCCGACGAGTTTGCCTACATTCGAGATCACTGGGTCTTCCTCGATCACGACCAACGTTTCACCGGCTCCGCCGGAATAGCATACGCCTGGAACGATTGGACTTTTTCCGCCGACGCACTTTATGGGAATGGGTTGCGGCGCGGCTTTGCCAACACCCAAAAGAATCATCCCTACGAAACTTTGAACCTCGGAGTAGAACGCAGAATTTCTCTGGGTGGAAGACAGGCGATCAAAGTTCGTTTCGATGTCGTGAATCTATTCGACAAGATTTACGAGTTGCGCGACGGCAGCGGCATCGGCGTTGGCGCGCCGCAGTTTGGGCAGCGCCGCGGATTTTATGGCACCGTCGCATACGATTTCTGAGCTGTTACCAACCCCTCGACAAAGTGATTTAGTTTTCTACTACGCGTAACCGATCCAGTTCAGCTTACCGGTAGAAATTTCTTGCGCACTAATTCGCCCCGATGGAATCTCGGCGGCAGATGAAGGCGTATGCTCGCGTTGGGATTAGCGTTTTGTTCGCCTTTTTTGTGGCGTTGACGCTTGCTAGTTCACCGCGGTTGCACGAGCGACTGCACAAGGTCGATTCGCAACACGCATGCGCCGCCACATTGATCGCATCCGGTAATTGCGAGCACACGGCGCCGCCTCAGCTTGTTCCCAAACTCGAGAATGCGCCGAATTCGCCGGCGTTTTTGCCGAAGCGTTTTCAATTCGTTGTCGCGTCGGTTCCGTCCTCGATTCAGGAACACGCACCGCCCGCGCCTCACTAACGCTTCGCGCGTCCGCGACGGGCTGCGCATTCATCTTTTGCGCAGCGAATCTCCCCGCGCGCTAATCGCTCGCATCCTCATCGGCGGGATCCTTGCCGACACTAATCGATTTTTTAATGACCAAATTTCTCTTCAAAACTCTAACTGCAACGTTGGTGATCGCCTCCCAACAGGCCTTGGCGCAAACATCGACACCAACCGCCTCCGCGACGGCCTCAGATTTGGCGGCCCTGCGCGAACAGGTGCAAGCCCTCACCGAAACGGTGAAAACGCTCCAACAGCAAGTGAAAGATCAGCAGACGTTGCTGGAAAAGGCGAACATCACCGGCAATCAATTGCCGCAAAGCGAAGGAACGCCTTCGGTAGCATCTGCACCTGTACCTACGCCTCTGCCTGGCGCGAGTGTTCCACAAGCATTTCCAACGACGGATAGCTCGGTCGTTGCCAGCACGCCGACTGCACCAGGCGCGCCAGCAGTAAACGCGAACGGCACGGCCACCGGTCAGTTCCCGACGACGGATGAATCAGTCGTCGCTACGCCCGCAGGAGCAATCTCGTCCACAACTGGTGCGCCGCCGACTGAGACATCAACCAGCTCCCTCACGCAGCCGATCACCATTGCGGGTGGTGGCAAAAATTACATGAACATTTCCTTCGACGGGATGTTTGCTCTTGCTGGATCGAGCGCACGCGATCTGTCACACATCGAAGTGGGCGATCACGATCCGCAGCAGCGCGGATTCAACGCCCGTAATATCGAACTCGCCTTCGATGGCGCAGTCGATCCTTACTTCGAAGGTTTCGCCAACATCGTTTTCAAACTCGATAATGACAACGCAACCGAGGTCGAGGTCGAGGAGGCGTTTATGCAAACAACGAACCTGCCATTCGGTTTGCAATTGAAAGGCGGACAATTCTTCGCTGCCTTTGGCCGCATTAACCCGACCCATCCGCACACCTGGGATTTTGCCGATGATCCGCTCGTGAACGGTCGTTTACTCGGACCCGACGGATTACGTGGGGTCGGAGCACAAATTTCCTGGACGTTGCCTACGCCGTGGTACTCCCAACTCATTCTCGCCTCGCAGAACGGACGCGGCAGCACCGGATTTTCTTTTCGCAATCCAGGCGACAATGGCATTTTCTTCGATCGCGAAACAACCGATCGAGAGGTGCGAGGTCTCCAGGATTTCGTCTGGATTCCGCGCTGGGAAAACTCCGTTGATCTCAGCCCGACGCAAGTGGTGCTGGCGGGAGTTTCCGGCGCGTTCGGTTCGAACGAAACGGGCGCGAATGCGCGCACCCAGATTTACGGTGGCGACCTGTTTTACAAATGGAAAAGCGCGCATGCCGAAGGTGGTTTCCCGTTCGTGAAATGGCAGACCGAAGTGATGTATCGACGGTTCGAAGCCGGCCGCGGCGTTGATGAGAGTTTTCCTGTAGCGGAAACGTTCCACGATTGGGGGTTGTATTCGCAGGTGCTATGGGGTTTTCGCAAAGGCTGGGTTGCAGGGCTTCGTGGCGATTATCTTCACATGCAGGATTCGCAATTTACTGATGATCCAGATCGGCAATCCCGCTGGCGTATCAGCGCGAATTTAAGCTGGTATCCGACTGAATTCTCGAAGCTGCGATTGCAATACAATCACGATTTTCTGGAGTCGAACTTCTTCCTCGCTGATCGCCAAGTCGATTCTGTTTTCCTTCAATTCGAGTTCATCCTCGGAGCGCATGGGGCGCACAAGTTTTGAGACATGCAATGCTCGCGAACAACACGCTGTCATCCTGAGTCCCGAAAACTTTCGGGGCGAAGGACCTCACCGATGGTGATGCGTTACCCAAACTTGTGTGACGTAACCTCAAATGTGAGGTCCCTCGCATTCGCTCGGGATGACGCGAGCTGCGCGCGGCGCACACAAGTTTGAAAGATGATCTCATGAAAAAAATCCGGTTAATCCTGTTAGCTATCGTCTCCGGCGCATTGTGCGCGGACGCGAAGATCAACGTCGTCGCCACGCTCCCTGATCTTGGCTCCCTCGCGCGCGAAATTGGCGGTGACAACGTAAGCGTTACGGTTTTGGCGAAACCAACCGAAGACCCGCACTTTGTGGATGCGCGCCCGAGCTTCGTCGTTGCGCTCCGCAGCGCGGATGTGCTGATCGATGGGGGCGCGGAACTCGAGCTGGGATGGTTGCCACCACTCTTACAAAATGCGCGCAATGCCAAGCTCGACATTGGCAAACCGGGCCGGGTGCAGGCGTCGCAAGGAGTTCGTTTGATGAACGTGCCGGCGAATGTGACGCGTGCCGCCGGTGACGTACACGCCCTGGGCAATCCACATTTCGGCGTGGACCCCATCATTGCCAAAGCGATCGCGCAGCACATCGTGCAATCGTTTTCCGCAATCGACCCAGCCAACGCTGCTGCCTACGACGCGAACTACAAAAAGTTCGAAGCCGCCATCAATGGCAAGCTTCAGCAATGGGGCGCGGCCCTGCTGCCGTTTAAAGGTCAGCATATCGCCGCCTATCACGATTCCTGGCCCTATTTTGGCCACCGTTTCGGGCTGGAGATCGACATTTTCCTGGAACCGAAACCCGGCATTCCCCCATCGCCATCGCATCTGGCAGAGGTGATCGCGCAAATGAAGGTGCAGAAGATCAAAGCCATTATCGTTGAGCCGTACCACGACCGAAAAATTGCCGAGCGGGTCGCCAGTGCGACCGGTGCGAAGGTAGTCGATTTCGCGCAATATCCCGGGGCGCTCCCGGGTACGGATACCTATGTTAAGCTGATCGACGCACTTGTTTCGCGATTGGCCGCGGCGCTGAAATGAAACCCGACCTCTTGGTAGGGCGAGACTCTGTCGAGCATCGCGCGCGGCTCCGCGGAGCGTCGCCCTACCATGGCATCGTGGCCGCGCTGAAGTGAATAGAATGCGTCACTATGGAAATCAATTCACGTATCACTGATCACGATTCACGTTTCCTAATATGTGGGAGGTAATGTTCTGGCCGATCGTGGCCTGTGTCCTCTTGCCTTGGTTGCTCGTTTATCTCGGTCTCCACGTCGTGCAACGTGGCATCATTTTCGTGGACATCGCGATGGCGCAAATGGCCTCCCTCGGAATTTGCGTGGCGTTGCTATTTCGTTTCGATCTTCATGACTGGACGACATTCTCTATTGCGCTCGGTTTCACTCTCCTGGGCGCCGCGATTTTTTCCTTAACCGGAAAACGCGCGAGCCAGATTCCTCAGGAAGCGATCATTGGTATCGCCTATGTCGTCGCGGCGGCCGCGGCGGTGTTGCTTCTCAGTCGCGCCGCTGAGGGCGACGAAGAAATCAAACAGATGCTGGTGGGCAATATTTTGTTGGTGACGCCGGCGGAGGTTTGGAAGTGCTTCGCGCTTTTTATTGCCGTCGGGATTTTTCATTTCATTTTGCGACGAAATTTTTTGCTCGTCTCATTCGATCGCGATGGCGCTTACCAGAAAGGATTGCGCGTCCGTTGCTGGGACTTTTTCTTTTACGTCAGCTTCGGTTTGGTGGTGACCATTTTTGTCCGAATCGCCGGCGTGCTCCTCGTCTTTAGCTATCTGATCGTGCCGGCTGTTTGCGGAATCAATTTAGCGCGTGGAACTCGGGCGCGGCTGCTTCTGGGCTGGATAATCGCGACAATTGGCGGGATTGGAGGGCTGTTCTGGTCGTTCTACGGTGACTTGCCGTCCGGCGCCGCGATCGTTTGCACTTTTGGGGCTCTGCTCGTGATCGTGTCGGGACTCGGATCCATGCGACGAATCGCAGGGAAGCAGAATTGACGTGATTTCACCTCGATTGTCGCGCACGAGCCGAAAACGTGTGAAGCCTATCGCGAAGTGCTGCGTGAGCACGAGGAGCTGGTTCACGCTACAATCGAGGCGCAACATTGCCGGGAAGATCACCAATCGCTCGCAACCTCGTGAGTTTTGATCCCGGTAGCAGTGAGCAGTGTTTACTTCGAACGAGCGTCCACCTCTAATTGCGCCACGATTTTTCGGCGAGAGCAACAAACATGAGCGGGCAAGTTATCCTATGGCAGGTCGTATTGGCATATGCCTTCGCTGTTGTCGGCGGTACCGTCAGCGCGCTGCTGCGATTGGCGCACAAGCCGTTGTGCGCCTTAATTAGTTTCGCGGCCGGAACTCTCCTTGGGGTCACGCTCTTTGCCATTATTCCCGAAAGCCTGGAAAACAGCTGTTGGTGGGCGGTCGCGCTGGCAGCGGTTACGGGCTACGCGCTATTTTTCT
>Ga0209473_1000950_pt1 | contig 16527 bp, 17 predicted proteins | sample GraSoiAngelo_133_FD_185890 | JGI IMG/M metagenome (GOLD analysis project Ga0209473, IMG submission 185890) | Grasslands soil microbial communities from the Angelo Coastal Reserve, California, USA - 14_0929_05_20cm (SPAdes) (version 2) | ecosystem: Environmental > Terrestrial > Soil > Grasslands ...
AAGCCAACGCCTACTTTGCTGATGGTATTCAGGATGAAATTCTGACGCGCTTGTCCAAAATCGCAGATCTAAAAGTAATCTCGCGCACATCGACGCAGCATTACAAAAGCGCGCCGGAAAATCTGCCTAAGATCGCCAGACAACTTGGCGTGGCCCACATCCTGGAAGGAAGCGTGCAAAAGAGCGGCGACGCCGTGCGCGTGAACGTGCAGCTAATTAAAACGGCCAATGATTCCCATCTGTGGGCTGATACATTTGATCGTAAACTGACCGACATCTTCTCGGTTGAGAGTGAAGTGGCCAAAGCCATCGCCGATCAGTTGAGGGCGAAACTGACTGGTCAGGAAGAGCAAGTCATCGCCGCCAAACCGACGGAAAATCCGGAGGCCTACGATGCCTACCTGCGCGGTCTGGCTTATACACTGAAGACTGCCAACACGACCGCCAACTCCCTTGGCGCACAGAAATATCTCAGAGAAGCGGTGCGGTTGGACCCGAAGTTCGCGCTTAGTTGGGCGCTCCTGTCATACGTCGATGCGAGCGGCTACCTCACAACAGTTCTTCAACCAACGGTCGCCCTCCGCGAAGAGGCACGGCAGGCAGCCGAAACCGCGCTCACTCTTCAGCCCAATCTCGGCGAGGCCGTACTGGCCAAGGGCTATTACCACTACGCCTGCCTAAAAGATTACGACACCGCGGTGCGTTATTTTGAGCAAGCACGTCAGTTCCTGCCGAATAGCAGCCGAATTCCTGAATCGCTCGCCTATGTCGCGCGGAGGCGAGGCCAGTGGGACCGGAGCGAGTCGTACTTCAACGAAGCCGAGCGGCTCGACCCGCGCGACGTTTCCCTGCTCAGCCAGCACGCGATTTCCTATATCGACCTTCGTCGTTTCCCCGAAGCACTGCGGAAGCTTGATCAGGTTCTCGATATTACGCCGGACGACCTAGATACCCTTGCGTACAAGGCGGCTATCGCACAAGCCGAGGGCGACCTGCCGCGTGCCTCGGCGGTCCTCGTTCCGCTCCACCCGGGTGCCGACGACATCGCAGCCTTGGAAACACAAATTTACCAAGCCATCTTGGAGCGCCGCCCTGGACAGATCATTCCTCAGTTAAAGGAGATACTGGCCAAGCCAGATCCAGGATTGGGTTATTTCAATGGCGAATTGCGCTTTTGGTTAGGCTGGACGCAAGAAGTCGCCGGTGAGCATCCCGCTGCCCATGAAAGTTGGCGGCAGGCGCGCAGTGAACTGGAATCTTTCCTCAAAGAACAGCCGGAAAATTATAGCCTCATGGGAGATCTCACTCTGAGCAATATGGGCCTCGGTGACAAAGCCGCCGCATTGGCTATGGCCGAACGCACTATGGCCCTGATCCCGATCGAGAAAGACGTTTTCCAGGGTGCCGCTCCGATCGAGATTCTCGCCCGGGTGGCGGCGCAGATGGGGGAACCCGACCGCGCCATTGCCACTTTACAGAACCTACTCACGATACCATCCGCTGGCGCACTGAGTGCAGCCCCTCTCACTCCTGCGCTGCTCCGGCTCGATCCGATGTTCGATCCGCTTCGGAATGATCCGCGTTTCCAGAAGCTCTGCGAGGAGAAGAAGCCGTGAATCCGCGCGACTTCTTCTCCGAGCTAAAGCGGCGCAACGTTTACCGCGCTGCGGTCGCATACGGAGTCGTCGCATGGTTCCTCACGCAGCTCACGACGCAGGTCTTCCCGTTTTTTGAAATTCCGAATTCCGCAGTGCGTTTTGTTGTCATTGCGCTCGCGATCGGATTTCCAATCGCGATGCTACTCTCCTGGCTCTACGAATTGACCCCCGAAGGAATAGTGCGGACCGAAGATGTCGATCCGGTACAAGCGAGATCGGTTCAACGCGCCACGGGACGGATCCTCGACTTCATCATTATCGGGGTGCTGCTGGTGGTTATTGCAATGCTGATCGTTGGGCGACGGCCGTTTTACAGGCAGCCTGGCGAGTCGTTTGTTCAGAAAAGCATTGCAGTGCTTCCATTTGAAAACCGGAGCGAAGAAAAAGCCAACGCCTACTTTGCCGACGGGATCCAAGACGAAATTGTGACGCGCCTATCCAAGATCGCGGACTTGAAAGTCATTTCGCGCACTTCCACGCAGCACTATCAGACCAAACCTAGGAATCTCGCTCAGATCGCGAAGCAGCTTGGCGTAGCGAACATTCTTGAGGGGAGCGTGCAAAAAGCGGCCGATCAGGTGCGAGTCAATGTGCAGTTGATTAACGCGCAAACCGATTCCCACCTCTGGGCAGACACGTTTGACCGGAAGTTGACTGACATCTTCGGGGTCGAGAGTGAGATCGCCAAACGAATAGCGGAGTCATTACAAGCGAAGCTAACCGGTCGCGAGGAGCAAGCGTTGGCAGTTAAACCAACCAACAATCCGGAGGCTTACGATGCCTATCTGCGTGGGCTAGCTTTTGAAGCACGCAACGTCGCCGCCCCCTCTGCCTACGATCGCGACCTTGTAGAGAAAGCCATTGGTTTTTATGAACGGGCGGTGCAGCTTGACCCCAATTTTGCCATCGCTTGGGCACGGCTTTCTCGCGTGAATGCCGATGTCTACTTTAACCGGTTCGATGCTACTACCACCGCTCGGGGCGATGCAGCAAAACGTGCTTTGGAGACGGCGCAGAAACTGGAGCCGAGCTCGGCTGAAACCTTGCTCGCCTTGGGTTATTATCAATACTGGGTGCAGCACGATTACGGGGCTGCCAAAATCACGTTCGGTCGTGTCGGCAAGATGTTACCTAGCAGCAGCGAGATACCAATGGCCCTCGGCTTAATTGCCCGTCGCGAAGGTCACTGGGATCAAAGCATTGCCTACTGGGAGCAAGCCATCGCCTTGGACCCACGTAATCTGGAGTTGCTTAACGGCGCGGCAGAGACCTACAGCATGGTTCGACAATTCCCGGCCGTGCTAAAGCTCTGTGATCGAGCGCTGGACATTAAGCCAAACGATTCGGATTTTATGGCAGCAAAGGCCGCCAGTTATCAGGCGCAGGGTAACCTGCAAGAAGCCGCTCGGTTCCTACCAGAAATAAACTGGCAGACTTCTTCTTGGTATGCCTTCGACACCAAGTTCCTGCAGTTGAGACTTGAACGAAATTACGGTGAGGCCGTTCGATTGCTTCAAGCCCGACTGGCTCAATCCCGTTATGCTTCTGAGCAAGACAAGGGAGTTTGCCAGATGGCGCTTGCTTTCACGCAGCGCCTTGCTGGCGATAGTGCTGGCGCAAAGATTACCTCTGAACAGGCGCGCAATATACTCGAGCGTTTCTGCAGAGATGAACCAGACAACATCGTCGCTGCGATAGCGCTGTCTCAAGCTTATGCTGTGATGGGGGACAAGGACTCGGCCCTAAAGCTAGCGGAGCGTGCAATCATGCGTCTACCCCGTGCGAAAGATGCGGTGATGGGACCCCGCTCCGAAGAGAACCTAGCGTTAATTCAGACGATGTGCGGCGAGAACAGCAGTGCGATCTCAACTCTCACCCAGTTAATACAAACGCCATATAACAGCTGGCTTTACTACACATCGTCCATTTCACCCGCACTTTTAAGGCTCGATCCAGTCTGGGATCCTTTGCGCGCCGATCCCGCCTTCCAAAAGCTCTGCGAAGAAAAGCAGCCGTGAAGCGGACCTGGGAAATCATCGCTGAGAATCTGAGCCAAGCCAGTTTCAGTTGGGGCTGTTCATCTGAGATTGATTCGACTGGCCGAGTAATTTTCACTGCAGACGCATACTCCCGCGATGGTCGCCGGTTCATTGCGCTGGCAAACAAAAGAGTCATCGCATTTTTGGAACTACAGGCGGCGATTCATCGTCAACTTGAACTCGGATGAAGTACTGGGAGATCATCGCAGACAATCTCAGCAAAGCCGGTTGGAGTTGGGGCTGTGTCGCATCGATTGATTCCAACGGGCAAACGATCTGGATTGCTGACGCGACGGAATGGGAGCAGATCGGAAATTGAGGAGTGGTGTCCTAATTTGGATTAAAACTGATCTTTGATGCAAAGCCCCGCCGATGCTCAACTCAGCGCGCTGGCATTGCACCTCCCCACGCCGAGGGCGACGGGTTGAGTGGAGCGACCAGCGACCGGGAAACGTTCGCCTTCATTTCCGGGCCCGCCGGAGTCGTCGGCGGCGTGCCTCTGACGCGGGCTATGAATCCGTGGGCAATGCCGGAAGCATCGACGTAACGACCAGTGATATTCCCCTGCGAACTGATTCCGTTAAGCGATGTAAAGGTTGACCCGGGAAAATCGAAAGTGAAGAAATTGTTTGGCGGGACAAAGAAGAGTCCATGAGTCACGCCTGAACTGTCCGCATATCTGCCCACCACCCAGTTTCTATTGTTATCTCCAAACAGGATTGTCGCAACGGAGCCCGTAGGATCAATCGGGAAGTGCAGCGCCCCATTGGCATCCCGGTAGTACCCGTGAAGGATTGCTGCGCTGTCTATATAGTATCCCACCACCAACCGCTTTGAATCATTGATGTCGTAAGCAAGGGTCGCGACAGCTGCCGGGACACTAAACAACGTTAAGGTTCCGCCAACGCTGACGAACGCCTGCTGGATCCCGCTGCCGTCAATAAACGTGCCGGCAAAGTCGGCGGGATTGTTTATCGCAAGCACAGCGGTGAAGACCGCGCCGGGAACATCGTATTCTGTGAAGGTGCCGCCCGACAGGAAAAACCCGTGAAGGTTACCATCGCTGGCGGCGTAGTCACCGACTACTGTGCGTGAGTTATTGATGCCTCGTCCTTCGGTAAAACCCACCGTATCGTTAGGGTCGACAATCGGCGCGCTAAAGCTACCATTGCTGAACCGGACAAAACCGCGCGTCACCCCGCTCGAATCGAGGAAAACGCCAACGATGTCGCCTCTCTCGTTAATCTTTTGCGGGAGGGTCGAATTTCCGGTCCCGGGATAATCGAAAGTCGTGATCACTTCGATAGAGCCGGAGTTCGCTGCTTGCTGAGCGAACGTCCCCATCAATGGGAACACGAACAGAACTGCCAGAATGCTGTTAAATATTTGTTTTGGTTTCATGATTGTTTATTGCCTCAATTGAATCGCCCCTTTGCTAAAACGCGGATGTGGTAAACACACAATATCCAGTTAGCGAATTTCGATATGGCCAGTTTCCGCGTTATCTGGAGCCGCAGATCGCGTATGTCCTCCTACTACTCGTTAGGTACAGGGCAGAACCCTACTTCATAAGTAGGTAATGCCTGACAGACAAAAAGCTCGACAAACATGTAAGAGCCTCCTCGATTACGCCATCCGAAAATTTCATCTTCTCTTCGGCCCGGCTGAATAAGCCGTGGTCGTGCGCCGTGAGGCGATTGAGGTCAATCGCCGCTAGCTGAATGGACTCGCCGACATCACCTCATCACTAGAGGTGAAGCCTCCGTCCGAAGTTTTCAAACAAATCCCGGGATGCGCCCTTTCAGGGGCGGGCACTTATAACGTACAGATTCTCTTTGGCCGCTGAGCCGACCAAGTAAGAGAGGGCAATTCGCAAATAGCCGTCACGCTTCACCGGGTGGCCGCTTTTTGTTTTACGTGTGACGCTTACGGCTCTTTGAAATCGCCCGCGTGCTCGTGCGTTTCGATCACGTTGCCGACCTCGTCGCGCACCCTGATTTACGCCATGGTGCATCGGCTGTTCGCGTGCTCGACTAGGACCAAACTCTGAACGTATTTCCTTGGAGTTTGCAGAACCAGTTTGTTAATCTCGAGCTTGTGCGACGAATCGCAACCATTGCTGCATGTTTGCTGGCGGCACTTCTCTCAACCGCCACAGCAAGGAAGCAGGTTCCCGTTTATTTCAATTCGCCATGCACCTGCCGTAACAACCATATGTCGGATCGGAAGGAAGCGAAAAGCGAGAAGTCCCCCGTACCGACTCAGGCGTCGAGGTCCAAAAACGTAAAACCGTCTCGCATGTATCAATGGCCACCCCTGGCTGGCCTGAACGAGAAGTCAAGGCGTCAACCCCAAGAGCAACAGTGGTATAACGTAACCGGCCAGGTCGTTGATGTCAGGGTGCAAGACGATGGGGACATTCACTTCGAGTTGCAGGACGTAACTGGCACGAAGGGCGGGCATATTCTGGCAGAAGTGCCCCTTGGTAATCACTGGTGTGCGCTACGAAAAGTTGTTTTCAGCTGGACTACTAAAGGGACGCGGTTCCAACGCTTCCAAGCCAGTCAACTCAGTCTGCGAATGCATCCGATTGTAACAGTCGTGGGAAAAGCTTTCTTTGACACGCATCATGCAAGAAAGAACCCGCTCCAGAACATCAGTAATAACAACAAGAGCGGAATTCTCGCCGCTTGGGAAATTCATCCAGTGTCCGCCATAACCGCAGATCGATCTGTCTTTCCTCGTGAAGTATTGGGAAATAATCGCTGACAAGCTCAGTAAGGCCGGTTGGAGCTTGGGGTGGGTTTCAGCCATCGACCGCGAAGCTCGAACGATCTGGATTGTTGACGCACATCATGACGACGGCCCGGCGCTTGTGAATTCAAGTATCTGGTCGCAGGGTCTGGGTAGATCAAACCTTTCTTCAGAAAGGATAAAGTTATGTTGCGAAGCCTTAGGCAGCTTTACGGAAAAAAGCTCGGCGCCTCTGACGGCGACATCGGCCATGTGAAGGACTTCTATTTTAACGATCAACAATGGGCTATCCGCTATGTTGTCGCGGACACAGGTTCATGGCTATCGGGCCGCTTGGTGCTGATTCCTCCCCATGCTTTCGGAAACCTGCCTCAAGACGCCGACTGCCTCCCCGTGAATCTGACTCGACAACAGATTGAAAACAGTCCCGCGATTGAGTCGCACAAGCCAGTCTCGCTACAATATCAAGCATACTGGGACGGGTGCGAAACGTGGGGCCCGGGCGGTTTCCCAGAGGCTCCTCCTCCGCCGCCACTTATGCCGAGTGAGCCAGGAAGCGACGATCTTCATCTGCAAAGCACACAGGCTCTTAGCGGCTACCCCACCCAAACCAGCGAAGGAGCGATCGGCCACGTTATTGATTTTATCATGGACGACAGGAGTTGGACGATTTGTCACCTGGTTGTGGAGACCGGCCATTGGTATTCCCACAAGGAGATCGTGATTTCGCCGAAGCATATCGACCGGATCAGTTACGAGGAATCCAAGGTATTTGTGAACGTGAGTAAGGAAGCCATCCTGGAAGCACCACAATACCATGTTTCTCCGCTCGGCGAGGCATACGGCGATACCCGGAATTTCGACTAATGACCGGGAGCATTTCGCTGTGCAAGCGGATGACAAACTGACGGGGTTTCTGGAACTGGAATCTGGGTAGGGCGGTCGTGTTCCCCAGGGAGTTGCAATTTCCTGACCTGATCAATGCTTGCGGGCGCATCGCGGAAAAATCCCGTGATGTAACCGAATCGAATTTCAGCCCCATTCTTCAATTGAGCGTCACTAATAGACACACCATTGATCTGTGTCCCATTTGTTGACTCTAAGTCTTTGATACGATACCCGCTCGGCGATTTCGTTAGTCGGGCGTGCTGCGCTGAGACTGTCGGATGGTCAATGACTATGTCGTTCGAGGGCGCACGGCCAATCGTAACGGCGTCGCCAATTAGCTCATGCGTCAGTACATCAAGGCCCTCAAAATCCAGAACCAGGCACGCCATGTTTGCCCTCAGATTTTGACAAACAGATGCCCTGTTGTCCAGTGAAAACGTCGGATTACCTTACAACCGTCCGTCGGAATACCTTACGATTTTTCTCCGGACAACACGAACGTGGATGTAGCGCCACGCTACCGCTCTTTGAACTCCCGGGCTCGTGCGTTTCGATCACGTTGCCAGCTTCATTGTAAACGCGAATCACAGCACGGTGTGAACTGCGATAAAACTGTGCGTAGTCGCTGACCGGGCCGCACCAGAGGCGACCGAATGGCGGCGCGTCAGAAATTTGATCGACGCTCACGAGGGCAAGAACAGCGTAGTGTTGAGGCGAAGATAAGTGGTAAAAAGGCAACTTAAGTTACCTGGCGATCATCAGGCGGTGCGCTATAGTCGACGGTCGCGTGGTTTCGGTCTAAGCAAGTTTTACAAAGCAAAAGCCAATCCGCGTGAAGTCTTGCGATCGCGCCGGCCGTAGGTTTGCCAAGCAAAAAGGGGTCAAAAAGGGTAACTGATGAAAACAATTCTTTTATTACATGACGAAAGCGGATCACCTAAGCCGAGATTGCAGAACGTTGCAGGTAGTAAAGTGAGACAACGTCCGAGTGAAGGGATGCCCGGCTGCAATTGCGATCGCTGGGGTCACCCGTATCCGGACCGTGTCGAACACAATGTCCAGGCGCAACCGAACTTATCGGCACCAGGCTCCGCTTCGGGTTCCGTGGTCCGCGTTAGCCGTCTATCTCATAACCTACTCAGATGAACGGTCGTTATGAAGCGCTCATCTACGTGGTCAAAATCAGGCGAATTGCGGAAGCCTCAGCTTAAAGCGCCATTCAAGACTGCGTGTCTGAAGATGGTGCTCCTCGTACGATTTTGTGGCTCAATGCCGATTGATTGTGCCAACGCATCGGCATAACAACGCGGCATCACGACGACACGCGAGAACGTCGATTCCCGCGTTAAATGCCCCATGGTTCTCATGTTCGAGTCCTTCATGGCTTCCGCGTTGCTGACTCCGTCGACAGGATCATTTCAATCATCTCCCTGTCACTTTGCAGGCCGGAGCCGGTGACCTCGTCAACCACCCCGAGCCAATACGCCTCTTCGGGTGTTAGTTGATAATCTTTCGTTTGCAGCAGACGACATAATGAAACGACGAAATACCATAGGACCTCCAGCTTGTCTGCCGCATGGCTCTTGAGATAAACTTTGCGCTCTTCTTCGCTTTTGCTTTTGAATTCCGCGCTTTGCGCCTGCGTCAGAAACAGGCTGCCATAAACCTCCAGCTGAGCGTCCAGGTCCTTCGTTTGCGAAGCGTAATCATGAATGAGATTGAAGTCGCTAGCCACTTCGCGCATTCCCGTGCGGCTCAACAGCCAATCATCTTCCTTATGCAGTCTGCTTCTGTAGTCCACGAGGGCTCGCACCAACTCGGGCTCCAACTGCTTGGTTGGCCACTGCGCGACGTTCTTGCGTTTCTTCAAGTAATTATCAGCCGCGGTTTGGACCTCTTGCAGTGATTTTTGCTTTGCAATCGCCTCTCTCAGCAGCCTCGCATTTCCCGGTGTGAATTTGGCCGTCAAAGCCTCGACCAATTCTTCCAGCCCTTCCGGTCCATCCCGAAATTTCTCGATTGCATCCTTCAACTGGACCACGCGCCAGATAATCCTTCGGAACGAAGAACGCGCCAGGCGAAGCGCAAGCCTTTCGTTGGCTTCCTGCAGATTGGCCGCGACCGAGGTTGCCCCCTCAAAGGTCAGCAATTGCTCGAACGCCTGTCTGGATCCGTGATAAAGAATGTCAGCTTGAGGTTCCGCGATGGCATAATCACCCAGCGCCAACAAATCCGCTGCCGCGCTCGCTGCCGTCCCTATCACGACAGTAATTAATCGGCATTTTCTTCCATCCTGATCCGGGGCCTTAATCAGAAAACGGATGCCCTCCGCTACCGCAGACGATCCCCCAGGGCTGTCGATGTAAAGGGTTATCGGATCTCCGCTGGCAGCCCGGAGCTCTTTTATTCGCGGGCTCAGGGCGTACGCCGCCTCCTGCGTTATTTTTCCCGTCAGGAATAATGAGCGCTCGAAATTCTCCCAATAATCTTTGTCGTGGACGGGCATTTACGCAACGGCGCCTGGTCGCTATGGTCCGACGCGACCTCAGCTTTCCGATTCACCTCTGTTCTGTAACGGATCGAGTCGACAAACGCCTTCACATCCCCGTCATATTGCTCAACAATGATCCGAACAACCCTCGCCAGACGTTCGTCCACCCTCGGGGCTTGTTCTTGTTCAAGTCTTTTGTCGAGCATTTCTATCAATCCCTTACCCGTGATGGGAGCCTTGCGGCCCTGTAGCCGGCGCGAAAGCTTCGCGCCAGCCACTTTGTGTTTCAATCGTCACGGCTCACGCCGCAGGATAACCCAGAAACTCTTTCGCTTTGGCCACTTCGGCATCCCATTTCTTTAACTGTTCCGGGGTAAGGAAGCGCTCCAGCCCCTCGCGCAGTTCGGTCCGGTGAGATTTCAGCGCTTTGATGATGTCCTGCCGGGTAACTTCCGGATTGCACTTCTTGTATTCATGCAGCCTGCCGGCCGCAAAAGCCATCCGCTCGTGAAGTTTTATCTTTTGTTCATCGGAGAGGTTTAAATCCCCTGCGAAGCGTTTGAGTTCATGTCTGATCGCTTTACCTTCTTCATCATTCATCGTTTTATTCCTTATTAAACCGGGAATTTGATTTTGGCTCCCGTCCGCCATCCGGCCAGATTGTGCACTCTCGGGCACAGTGGCCACAAAAGAAAACCTTCCCTTGGTTTTTTGTCCCTTTGTCTTTTTGTTGAAACAATAACCTCGCGAATCGCTAGATATTTGCCAGGTAACTTAAGTTGCCTTTTTCATCCGGTTATTTGTTCACCGTTTCAGCGACGGGTGTAGTTTTCTCTGGCAATCGAGGCTAGCCGCACCACAAGCGGTACTGAACAATCAGTAAAGCTGTCGAGTCCTACCACTCCTTGAAATCGCCCTTGTGCTCGTGCGTCTCGATTACGTTGCCAACTTCATCGTAAACGCGAATCACTGCAAAATTCGAAGACTGGCCGGGTGACTAAGAGGACCTATTCCTTTTCAACTAGCCGCCGCGATTAATTTTATTGAGCCTTGATTTCAGTGTGAAAGACCCCGAGCCACTTTCCACCGCGCTTATTCCAGACGCTTGCGCTGTTATATGTACCTGAGGCGTCCTGACCAGCAACTGTCTCCTGCATTGTAACTTTGTAGGTCATAACCGCGACATCAGCGCTCGGGAACACTACTTTGGTATCGGCGAACGAATAGTCACGGAGATCGGTCTTCTCCATGTCCGCAACTTCCCTATCCAAGGTCTTAATTCCCTCGGCATAAACGCTGCAATAATCAGTGGCCAGAAGCTTTTTGTACGCGTCAGCCTGTTTGCTTTTGTACGCCTCCCAGGCGGATTTTTCCAAGTCGATTATCTCCGTTTCTTTTGCAGCTGATTTTCCCGCCTTGGTTGGGCTCGCTTGAGCGAGGCAAATTGGGCTGGTGGTGAGTACCGCGACGACAAAAAGAATAAATTGTTTTTTCATAAGTGGCCGATTTTTAGTTCAGTCCTTGTCTTTGTCGAGACTTTTGAACCATCTTCACCGTGCGAACGGGCTAATAAAACCTTGCCTACCAACTGCGTTCTCCATTGCATTCCGTTCGCCGAACCACAGGCGACCGAATGGCAACGCATCTGGATATCAAATCGACGCCGCGATGGTCTTTGCGAGGGCGGACTTCGTAGGTGTGCATTTATTTAATCTGGCGCTTGGTAGGCTTCGTGCATCGCATCGGTAACTGGATAATCTTTGTTTCGAGTTCATTCTCGGCTTGGCACTTAGTCACGAATTCCAGGATACCTTCGTGAATGAGGTCCTCAACGGTCCAGCCGGTTCGATCCGCCACTTTTCTGAGTTTTCTCATCATACTCTGATCGAGTTTGTCTAGTGGCGGGAGGCCCCGAAGAGCGAAGGGCACGATGTTTTGCGGGAGCGTTTTCATGCCGTCGTTTTGCGCTCCTTTTGGCGGATCCGCAAGAAACTTCTACCCCTACTCTGACTCGGTCCAAGCGCAAAAGCGATGCCAGCGCGATCTTGAGCGCCGGAAACCGCAATCCTGTAGCATTGTCATGAATCCGTCATGAAAATCTGCCAGTGGGCCCACTTTAATATGGTGCACCGTGCAGGAATCGAACCCGCGACTATCTTCCTCCAGTTACGGTATACCCTTGGGCTCTCAAATCTTCAGCCAATTCGATCTCCATCTGGGCCGCGGCCTCAAACGGCATCGGATTTAGATGTTCGTAAAGCTCGGGTATCAATCGAACGCCGTATTTTTTCACGACCCAAGCTGATTTGTAACCGTTCTTGTGATTTTCAAATCGGTGATCAACTGGTAATCCAGTCATTCCGACATACACACACGACTTCAACGGATCACGTCTTGGATTAGCGCGCAAAATAGATGGGTGCTTAGCAACAGCATTGTCAAGCAGGACCACATAAACGCTGTGATGAAATTTTTGCTCTTTGGACGTTTGCCAGCCTTTCATTGACTCATTGTCAGAAACGATTCTAAAGCAATTAAACGCGCGATTCAGGCACGATTTATTGACGGTCGCTCTTTGTTACACCGGGGCAGTTTTTTAGCGCGTTTGGGAACGCTTGTAGCGTGATAGTGCTAGTGCAGCAAGGACATAAACGTGCTTGGGTCCGTTCTGGTGAAAAAGTGGCGTTCTGCAAGCCTCGATGTTCCGTCGACGCCGCGTTTATCTTTGCCTGGTCGAAATCGTGGAGCTGTTAGCTGCAGCGCCGAAGCTGCGCTCCAACCGGGGACATGATTACGCGAGCGACTCTTTACCTTTCGGCTTCCGGAGCAGGCTCGTTTTCACCGCTGCTGTCCTGCGTAGGTCTCTCTCGGTTCGTAACATTTTAGCCGATTTGTGAACAAACAGCCTGGTGGTGGAGACAAGTCTCGTAAATGACGAATGGCCACCGGTAACATCTGACACGAAATCAAATCTTCGGATCAGGTGATTCAAAGTCATTAGGCTCTGCCACGGCTAGACTCGAATGCGACCGGCTGCTACCGAATATACTATCTATCACAAGCGACCGTCACGATGTCTGCTCCGAGTGGCGGCCGCGAGCAGATGATCCTAACTCTGGCGGTTCGGTTCCTAGGACAACACGCACCTCGTGAGGCAGCGCGTCGTTACGCAACGTCACGATTTTGTCGGCTGCCGCGACTCCATCCAATTCCACCAGGGTAACACCTCGGGAGCAGTGGTCTGGATTCTCGACCGTGATGCGATAAATGGTGTTCTGGAAGCGGTATCGCAGACGGAAGCCAGACCAATCTTTCGGTATGACCGGATTGATCGTGAGCGTGTCGCCGCGACGTTGGAATCCCAGAATTTCTTCGAGCCAGACGCGGTAGGTCCAAGCCGCCGCGCCCGTGTACCACGTCCAGCCACCGCGCCCGACGTGGCCGGCTAACGAGTAAACGTCCCCCGGCATGACGTAGGGCTCGACCTTGTAGCGTTCGCAATCCTTCTCGTCCCGGGCACGCTCGACCGGATTCAGCATCCGTAAAAGTCGCACGGCCTTGTCGCCATCACCTCGGCCGGCAAAAGCCAGAGCAACCCAGGTTGCGGCATGAGTGTATTGGCCGCCATTTTCCCGCACACCCGGCGGGTAACCCTTGATGTAGCCAATGTCGGCGGTGGTTTTGTCGAAAGGCGGAGTTAGGAGCAAGATTAGGTTGTCGGCTTCACGCACGAGGTTTTCCTCCAACGATCGTAATGCGACCTCTACGTGATCCCAGTCGCCCGCGCCGGAAATTGCAGCCCAGGTTTGCGGGAGCGAATCGATGCGGCCTTCGGCGTTTTCCGTTATTAGTAGGGTTTGGTTTTCCCGAGACTCCGGTTTCCCGAGACTCCTCTTTTCCCGAGACTCCGATTTTCCCGAGATTGGGAAAACCGTCATCTCCGCTTTGGGCTAAAAACTGCTCCGGCCACTCATAAACGGTCCAGCAGCTCCCACAAAATAGACCGCGTTCGTCTTTGAGAGGCTGCAATTTTGCATATCCAAGTCCGAGAAGTTCATTCAGGGCTGTCCGCACACTGTAGGCCCGATCGGTGGCATGTTTGACCAAATCGGCAAAGATCACGTGCCAGTCTTTTGGTTTGCTCATCAGGTAGGCGTGTAGCCCTTTTGCTTTCCAGGAAATACGGGGATCATTCAGCGCCCGAGCGTCGATCATGGCGAACGGATGGGTCCGCTTTTTGATCTTAACGATCGTCTCTCGGCGGGAGCGGCTGTCGGAATCGGCCCGTAGATTTGTCCGTGCGCCCGGTAGTCTATCCGTTAGGCTCGGCATTGCTGTTCACGAAGAACGCGCGCGGTTGGGTTTCCGCTCGGCGCTCCCTTTTTTTTGCGCGATCTCATTTTACTTGTTAGGCCGCCAGTTTCGCGATGTCCGTTTGCTCGCGCAGAAAGCGATCGCATTCAGCCTTCGCGATGATGACGTGGCGGACTGCCGGAAGTCGCGTAATCAGTCGGCGCCGGACATAGCGCCGGACTTGCGAAACTGAAACGCCCAGGTAAACAGCCGCTTCTTTAATTTTGAAAGCGCCCCTGTCGCAAAGGGGAATCTGTGTACTGGTGCTCATAATGCGACCACCAATACGCCCAGTTGATCTGACTCAATTAGTCCTTTTTTTACCGCACGGGGGGTACGATTTGAAGCGCTTTATATCTCACGGCGCGAGCGCCACGCGCATCAGCTTTAAGAGGAACGCCGAGTTTGTGGCATCTTTCGCGAAGCTTCTTATCCGATGTGATGCGAAGCTTCGAGACCAACTGTTCGTTGAGTTCTCGCACTGTGTGCTGCGATTTCGGCCAGATGCGCATTTTGTATTCGAGAAGCCACTGGTCCAGCGTCACATCGCTGTGGTTCTTGTTGAATGAAATGCGCTCTTCGTTCAAAATCCGCATCGCTTCTGCCAAGCCTCTAAAAAATTCCGCGTCGAGTGCATTAAGGGCGCGCACGAACGGGGACAAGAAGCCGACCCGCAGCGGTACGCTAATCCTTGTGTGTCTGACGGGGTATCCGGCTCGTGCGGCCTCTTGATCGTAAATAAGCGCATTCCGCCAAAGGCTGAGAAATTGGAAGGCGGCTCTCTTCTTTTTTGACTTTCGGAGCTTTCCGAAACGCGCCATGTCGTAATCTTCTATCCACTTCATGAAGTACGCCCGATTACTTTCATTCGATGGAAGTGACTGGAGCCAATCTAAAAAGATTTCCCCTCCGCCCGATCGAACATTCAATTCTTTTTGACGCTCTGTAAGCGGAAGCTTTGAGCGCTTGAATTTTTTGGGTCCAGATCCGGTCGCCAGCTGCTTGCAGGCAATTTTTAGGACCGATTCGAGTTTAATTCCTTCTGCGCTCATTGGGAAGCCGCTGCGGACATAGGAACGAAATCTTCCGGCAATCCGTCCGTCATGAGTTGCGCCATTCGATGTGAATGCGCGCGATTAACGTGGCTGTAGGTATCGAGAATGAGTTTCCCGCCGTCTTTGTGGCCCTGCCATTCCGCGATCACCTTCACGTCCACGCCGCGCTCGATTGCGCGGGTGATGAACATCCGGCGAAACGAGAGGTGAGTGTACAGCGGCAGATTTAAGCGCCGACAGGCGTTGGCGATTGCTTTCTTTGCGTTGTTGATCGCGAACACGCGCTCGTTAGGCGCATCATCGCGGCGCCGGCGGAGCAGTAACGGTTTTAATTGCGGATAGATCGGAATCGCGAAGCCAGATTTGGTCTTGTGACGAAACGTCGTGATCGTTTCACGTTTCCAATCGATGTCGCTTTGCCTGAGCGCGGCCGCTTCCGCTTTCCCTAACCCGGCTAGTCCGAGAAACTCAACGAAGTCCGCGCTTTCTTCCGCGTCATGTCCGTTGAATTTCTGCGACCGGATGCTTTCAACGATTGCTTTGAATTCCTCAAAGCTCGGGGTGGCACGAATCGGTTTCGCAAGTTTTGCTGGGCGCAGATGAGCGGCCGGAGATCGCAAGATGATTCCATCGCGCACTGCCACTTCGAAAATGCGTTTGATCTCCGCGGAATGCTTGTTGCGCGAAACCGGTCCGAAGCGGTATCGGGAAAGCCAAAGATCGACATGCGACGGCTTAACTCTCGCGACCTGGGTGAGTCTCCCGGTCGGCCAATGCAGTTTGACCCGGCGAACGATGAGCGCCCTGCGCTCGATCGTTTTGGGCCTTTGATGCTGAAAGGTTGCCGAGTAGCGATCGCAGAGCTCGGCGAGCGTGAGCTTGCCCTGCGCAGGATCGACTTGCTGTTGCTCTTGCTTTAACCAGGCGAGGGCGCGTTGTGCCGATGCGCGGTCAGTCGTCCGCAGGGAGCGGTGGATTTCCTTGCCACCGCTTTGGAACCGGGCATAATAGACACCCGATGAATATCGGTAGAGACATTCGCCAACTTTTTGGAACGCGCTCGTGTTCTGACGTGTTCTCACTTGACCGCGAGTCTAAGCCGTACAAAATAGCCGTGCAAGCATTAATTTTGGCTGATAGTTTAGAGCCGTTTTTCATAGGTAAAACTGCGGGTGTAGCTCAGTGGTAGAGCACCTCCTTGCCAAGGAGGACGTCGCGAGTTCGAGCCTCGTCACCCGCTCCAAGTCTTCGCGTGGAGCGTAGCCAGAAGCGATGTATCTGTGGCGAAA
>Ga0209473_1000951_pt1 | contig 16519 bp, 17 predicted proteins | sample GraSoiAngelo_133_FD_185890 | JGI IMG/M metagenome (GOLD analysis project Ga0209473, IMG submission 185890) | Grasslands soil microbial communities from the Angelo Coastal Reserve, California, USA - 14_0929_05_20cm (SPAdes) (version 2) | ecosystem: Environmental > Terrestrial > Soil > Grasslands ...
CCCGCTGCTTCATCGCGAAGACCTCATCGGGATCGCGCTGATGGGTTCGACGACGGCCTTTCAATTCTCCGATGAGGACCTGCTCCTCTTCCGGACGATGACCGGGAGGGCGACTGCGCTCATCGTGCAGGGCCAGTGCCTGGAGCGGGAGAAGGCCGCGCGCGCGGAAGCGGAAGGGTTGGCGAAGGAGCTCGAGGCCTCGCTGGCTCTTCGTGACCACGTGATGGGCGTCCTGAGCCACGACATCCCGCAACCCTCTCGGGGTCATCAAGGTCAGCACGGAGTCCCTGCTCGGCCGCGCGAATCTGAGGGAACGTCAACGGCGCGCGGTCGTCCGCATCTCGACCAACACCGATCGCATCGAGCGGATGATCCGCGATCTCCTCGACTACACGCGTGCACGCGGAACTGGCATCCCCGTCCAGCGCGAGCGCACCAACCTTTTCGAGCTCTGCAAGCAGAACATCGACTCGATGGAGCAGCTGCACGCCACTCGGCGCTTCCGGCTCGAAGTAGAAGGGGACGTGCAGGGCGAGTGGGACCGCGAGCGCGTGCTGCAACTCGTCTCGAATCTTCTCTCGAATGCCGTCAAGTTCGGCCGCGAGGGGACGCCGATTACAGTCGCGCTCAAGGACCTCGGCGACCAGGTCGAGCTGGCCGTGCACAACCAGGGCGCGTTCATTCCTCCAGAGACGGTGCCGCGGTTGTTCGAGCCCTTCGTGCGAGGTGACGGCCCCGCGGCGACAGCGGATCACGGTCTCGGGCTCGGGCTCTTCATCGTGAAGCAGATCGTCCTCGGTCATGGCGGGACCGTCGACGTTCGCTCCGACGAGACGCAGGGCACGATCTTCACCGTGCGCTTGCCCCATCGCCCGTGACTTCTGACGCCACTCCGCCGATGCTTCTACGTTTTCTCGGACGTGGGTGGATTGTACGTGCTGGATTACCGAAAGTCTTGAAACGGCGGCAACTGGCCACCGGTCCTGCGGGTGTCATCATGGCCAGACGAGCGAATGGAAGAACGCATCCATCTCCTCCGCGCTATGCTCTTTCGCGCGCTGCAACCACTGCCGCAACAGCGAGAGGAGCGCTCCCGAGAGCGCAGTCGCACGCAGCCGGGGCTCGTCGGCATCGGGCGCGAGGACCCGCAGCCGTGCTTCGATGCCCCGAGCGAAGCAGCCCTGCGCGAGCGCGAAGTAGTCGTCGATCCGACCCGAGACCACCATCGCGTCATAGAGTTTCCGCGAGTCGGCGATGTGCGAGAAGAGCTCGCGCACGGCCATCACGCGCCGCGAACGCTCGCGGCTGCGCTCAATGAAGCTCCCCATCGCCTCGAAAAACTCTTCCAGGTCCGAGAGGAACAAGTCGTCCTTGCCGCGGTAGTGCGCGTAGAACGTCGAGCGGGCAACCTGCGCTCGGTCGAGCACGTCCTGCACCGTGAACGCGTCGAAGCCCTTCTCCTTCAAAAGCTCAATCAGCGCATCGCCCAGCCGATCGCGCGTGCGGCGGATGCGGCGGTCGACCCCTTTATCGTTGTCGAACATGTCGCCCGCTTTCGTCCCGAAACGTTCGTCCCGCAGCGACTGCCCGGGCGCTAGTCTCGCAGGCATGAGCGACGAAAGAAAGGGTGGACTCGCGCTGATCTTCGCGAACGTGGCAGGGGTCCTCACGATGGCGCTGCACCCGGTGCCGCATCAAATGGGCGACCCGCACGTCCGCATCCTCAACGTGGCGGTGCATGCGCTGGCGATGCTGGCTGCACCGATCGCGCTGGTCGGAGGGATCGCGCTCGCGCGCCGGACCGGCTCGCTGTCCGCGGTCGTGTTTCAGGCATTCGCACTCGTCGCGGCAGTCCTCGCGACCGCGATGAGCGGACTCGTGATCTCATCGCTCTTGCAGCAGTCGGCATCGCGCGAATTGCTCATGGTGAGTCGCGCGCTGAACCAGGCGTTCTCGCGCATGTTCGCCGTCGCGACGTCGGTGGCGCTCGTGCTCTGGTCGATCTCGGGGTGGCGCGGACATTCGCTGCCGCGCGCCCTTGCGATCTACGGCGTAGCGTGCGGCGTGGTCTCCGCGCTTTTCGTCTTCTCGGGCGCCCCGCTCGATGTCCATCGATTCGGCGCGCTGGTGCTGGGGCAGTCGATCTTCTTCGTCTGGGCCGGGACGACGCTCCTCTTGACGGCACCGGACCGGGCCTGAGCCTCCGCAGGAGAGAGTGGCGCGGGGGTAGCCCTTGACGCGAGACGTCCGCATCCACGGTTGCGCCCCTGCCAGTCGGTGACGGCAGCATTGCGTCGAGTGTACCCGCAAATGTGTAACCCTTACCGCCCGTACTGCAATCGGGGTCCGAGATGCTGGTGAACTTCAGCGCAATGCTGCCGACTTGGTTGCTGTCAGATGCAGTCTCCGGCGTCGGCGCAAAACCGTCCCCGCATGCAACACTGGTCGGGTCGGCAGTAATGCCCATTGCACAAACGACTCGCCTGGTAGCTCGAATTTGAGGGTACGGCTGCGCTTTCATCCTTACATGAGCGGTCCTGGTCCTGCGCAGGCGCTAGTTGCGTCATATTCCCCAGACGATCGGTATTGGAATCTGCCGTTCCGCCCCATACCATCCCAATGCCTATCACCATCACGACCAACGCGATTGTCCTCATCATCGCATCCTCCACTCGTTTCACTCACTGCGTCTCTTACGAAGCAAACCGGCGCCGTTCATCTCCCACCAGGAGGTGTCCGCTCCACGAAAATTGTCGCGCACTGGTGTTCACCGGCCCAACCTGCTGCACGCCGACAATTCCGCGACGACCGCACCCACCCAGGTGTTGACGCCTTGCGGCAGCATATACGGCTGATCGATTTCGGCGCGCGGGTAGCGGGTCAGCGCCTCGCGGGCGGCACACGCGGAAAGCAGGATCGCCAGGCGGCCGCGGCAGCAGATTGGTCGGGAAGACACGGTAGTGCCGAGGCGCGCCTATGGAGTCGCCACCAAGGTACCTCCTACAGCAGACGTCTCGGTACCCTGAAGTTGCCATCGGCGATTACGACGTGGCGACCTGGCCAATCTTCTTGACGTACTCGACCAGCGGCATCCCGAAGAAATCACCGACGTTGCCCGAGGGGCGAAATCCATTCCTCTCGTAGAACCGGATCGCGCGCCTGAGCGGCTCGGTGGTGTCGAGCGTGACGCGGCGGCAGCCGTGGCGGCGCAGCTCGTCCAGCGCCGCGTCGAGCAGCCGCTGGGCGGTGCCGGTGCCCTGCCAGAGCGGATAGACCGCCATGCCGCGAAGGTGTCCCTCACCCCCTGCCATCGCCTGGCATCCGATGGTCCCGACGATCTCCCCTGCGTCGGTCGCTGCCACCAGCACGGTCATGGCGGCGAGCCGCTGGTGGATGGTCGCAGGCCCTAGGACGGTGTCGGCGTATCCGGACGGCGTGTAGCAGTTGCGGTAAGGCGCGAATGCCATGGCAAGGCAATCGAGGATGCCTTGCGCATCGGCGGCAGTCGCGCTGCGAATCGCGGTCCCCATCGCTCAGACCTCGCGCCGTGCCCGAGCAATGATTTCCATCAGCGCCATCCCAATTTGGAAGGCTAGGTCCACGGCCGTCACCCGAACAGGCTCAGTCGACGCACGGTGTGATGAATACAGTCCATGCTGAGGCGGGTGGCGCTAATCTGCAGTGCAAAACGAGGCAATGGCACTCGCCTCTAAACTTCGGGTGCGGCTAGCATAGGCCCTGGGCCGGCTCGGTTGCGTCCGCCCCAACAGCTGCGGCGCCGACCGATAGCCTTCAAGCGTTGCCTAATCCGATCGCACTGCGCGGCTCAGCCCGGAAGCCCTTCACGAGCAGCCAGACCGCTACGATCAGTTGACACAAGCCGAGTGGCGCAAGCATTGGAAAGACGACGTCGCGATGAAAGAAAGGCAGGGCGACCGCAATCACCTGTAGCAGGGCGGCGACGATACCGAAGCCGCCGAGAATGCGCGGGATCACGCGCAGCCGGTACACTGCGGCGTAGAATACGAAGATCGCGAGCCCGTCGGTCATTCGCGCCATGTAATGCACCCAATTGCGGGCGGAAGATACGACGACCCGGACTGTCTCGAGCTGTGCCCGTTCGGCGGCACTCGCCTTGGCATATGCCTCGCTGACGGTCACCATGGACATCACGCTTGCGTTCTCGACCACCGCGAGGGCCAGGATCACCGCGGCCAAGGCGAGGAGCCAGAGCGCCCGCGCCGGAGCCCGTTCGTAGAACACAGGGAAGGCCGTCACGGCGATGCCGACCCACAGCGCCTCGATGAGAAGTCCGACGAGCGCGCCCAGCGCGATCGCGTGCGAGTGGGGAGCGGCATTGGGAAGGAAACCTGGCGCACCGAAAAGCGGCGCCTCCAGCACGAAATTCACCAGAAAGCCGCCGATCATCTGTATGACGATCAGAACACCGATGACTCGACCGGCTCGGCTAAGCGCATCCACCATCAGACCCTCCTGCCGGCAGGCAACCAAGGTCGCCCTGACCCACCGGATCCTACGCAGCACAGCGCTGCTTGTTCCAAGGAGCACCCCATAGACGAGCTGCCGCAGGTCGATCCCGAAGGCCTGGGCCTCGTCGATTACAACCAGCAGGAACTTCTGCCGAGCAGCTTCTGCCGCTCGTCCTCATTGGAGTCGGCGCCCACCAGATAGATCACTGAGCCGTTCGGGAACCGCACGGAGAGCTCCGTCTCGTTGAAGCGAGGCTTCAGCGGGTGCGCTCGGGCCAGCGCACAGGCGGGTGACCACAAACTGTCGCGGCGCATATGATTCCTGCGTGGGTTTCTTGGCTCTGGTCAAGGCGCTCGTGGCAACGACGGCAACCTCGACGGCGCTCGGCACGGCCACCCGAGCAACTTGCGCGACCATGGTGCCGGACCTCGACGTCATCGCGTTCCGCTTCGGCATTCCTTACGCCGCGCCGTTCGGCCACCCGCTACAGCGGCACGTGCCTTATCGTCTCTCGCGGGCAGACTGGGCCAAGCAGGTCAGCTCGTCCCCTTCGGATGGGTCGTGATCTCGCAACCTTGATGTTGGTGACTCGATGAAATCGAAGACGAAGCTCACGCCATCGATGACTCTGAAGGAGTTCGAAAACGGCTACTGGCTCGCGACCGAACTCAAGGAGTTCGCCGACGACATCGGTGTCCCTTCAGTTGGCAAGCTGCGTAAGGACGAACTCGAAAGGGCCATCAAACTTTTTCTCGAGACCGGTGAGGTGACGAGGCCGACAATGAGAACCCTCTCCTCGTCGGGGCTCAAGGACGTTGAGCGAGGCCTCCGCCTCGACCTTCCGGTCGTGTTCTACACGAATGACGAGACGAAGGATTTCCTGGAGCACGAAGCACGAAAACTGGCGCCCGGTTTCAAGCGGAGATCCGGCGTTCGTTACCGGCTCAATCGCTGGCGGGAAGAACAAATCCCGAAGGGCAAAAACATCACGTACGGAGACCTCGTCGCCGAGTACGTGCGCCTCAATCAGACGGAGGGCGCTTTCGCTCGAATCCCGCACGGTAGGTACATCAACTTCATGAGCGATTTCTTGGCAGCGGAGAAAGATGCTACCCGGCACGATGCCGTGAAGGCGTGGCACGAGCTCAAGACCATGGACGTTCCTAAAGATTACCACTCGTGGTCCAAAGCACGGTCATCGAGACGTCGATAGCGGAGGGCGGCGCCCAGTTCGACCGGATCTGGGGGCGAGTGCTCCTGAACAACGCGAAAGACTCGTCCCCGTGCCAGACGAAGCGCGCCATCTCACACAGCAGCCGGCGCAAATCTTGCGCGGAACATGCAGGGGCTCTGCGTGCGCATCGCCAAAGCCCTCAACGCGCTCGAAGACTGTCCGAAAACGCTGCCCGCGATCAGTACCTGGCCACTGGCGAGCACGGTGGCAGTGCGCTGCCCGCGGCTGCCGATCGAATCCAGCGAGCCCGAAGCCGGAAGCTGCGGTTGCGGAGCCGCGTTGGAGGCGGCGAGCATCGCGACGATTGCGGGGGCAGGCCTCATTCGCGGGCTCCAAGCCGGTTTTCCTGACCGGGTTCGGCGGCGCGGCGGCCGCGGCACGCGTCCTTGATCGCTTGCCAGTCGTGGTGCGGGATCGCCCCGGGTGACCTCTCAACGGCGGCGTCCGCGTCCAGCAGCGCCTTTTTCCGCGCAGCGCTTGCCGGATGCGTGGAAAGCCATTCCGGAACCACGTCGGTGCTCCGCTCGATGCGGGCAAAAAAGTCCGACAGGCCGCGGCTCGAGAGATTGGCGTGCTGCAGGCGGCGGAGCGCGCCTTCGTCGGCCTCCTTCTCCGCGTCGCGCGAGAAGCGCCGCGAGGCAATCTCCAGCGTCGTCGAAGGGTCGATGGCCATCAGCCCTGCGAAATCGCCAGCCGTGAGTTGCCACCCCGTGGTCAGGATGACGCTGCGCACGACCTGCGCCATGACGTGTCGCCGGGCCACGTGCTCGAGCTCGTGCCCGAGGACCCCCGCAAGCTCCTCGGGCCGTTGCGCCTCCTCCACCAAGCCGCGAGTCACGACGATGCTTCCGCCTGGGAAGGTGAAGGCATTCACCATCGTCAGGTCGACGATCTCGAACCGCGCGCCGGCAAACTCGGGATCGCCCGCGAGTCGCAGGGACCCGGCGAGGGCGAGGAGCGCGCGGCGGGAGCCGGCGCTCCGGCAGTAGCGGTTCTCCAGGAGCTTGTGAACGGGGAAAGCCAGCTGTTCCTCGATCGACAGCGGCACGCGGCGCGCGATGCCCGCCGACATCGTTGGCAGCAGCGCGAGGAAGAGCGCGATCGCTCCCGCGACGGTCGCGGCATAGAACGCGCCGCGCAGCAGCAAGCTCCGGGCCGCGGGCGAGCGAGGAGTGGCACCGGCGGCCACCAGGACGTCGCGCAGCTCGGGGTCGGATGAGGAGAGCAGCGCGCCAGGGTGCGCAGGATGCGTGAGGTGCAGGACGCCGCCGGGGAGCGGTTCGACTTGCAATCCCGCGAGGGTCCACGGTTCGGGCTCGCCCTGGCTCTCCGATTGGATCAGCAATCGATCCGGCAGGGCAGTCACCTGGACAGCCTGGGCGCGGCCGCTGGAGCCATCCATCAGCTCGGCGCGGAGGGCGCCCATCAAAGCGCCAGGTCGACGCCGAGGTCGTGCGCGAGGGCGTCGGAGGCAGCATTCCCCGCGCTGGAGCGCTGCGCGACGAGCGCGAAGTCCACTTCGCCGACGAAGGTGATCCGGTCGAGCATTTTGCGCATGGACCACACCACGATCCAGGGAAAGGCAATGCCGAGCGTGAGCGCGGTTCCCAGCACGGAGCCGACCAGGATCGCGAACATATCCCCGGCGGTCAGATCGCTCCTTCCCCGCGCGCCCATGAAGGACGTATGGGAGAGGACGAAGCGATTCATCTTGGCAGCGTACCAGAAGTAGTAGATGCCGAGCGTGAGCACCGAGAACAGGAAGCCTTTGAATCCGATCCAGAACGCGTCGGCATTGCTGCCGTCGTAGGAGAACCGCTCGGTGCCGAACCGGGTATTGTTCAAGAGGATGCCGCGCAGCCGATTGAGCCAGGCAGGCGCATAGATTCCCAGCGTCAGCAGCGTCAGCAGGTAGCCCCCGATGAACGCCTTGGCATACGGGCCTGCTCCGCGCTCGAGGCCGAAGTGGAGGCCGCGCCACCGGGTTCGGCTGAGCAGGTAGGCGCGCGACCAGTAGACGGCGAACGGAATGAGTCCGAGGACCGCAACCGACAGCATGATCTGGAGGATCACTCGGGAACCCGGAATAATGAGATTCGCAATCACCGGAAGCGCGAGGAACGCGACGTACACGGCAAGGACTTTCAGGTAGCCTTTGAACAGCTCGAGCCCGGTGCCGGTGAACACGAGCCGTTGCCCTGCGATCTCCGTGCTGCTCCACATGTACTTGCGGCGTTCGGCCCTGGCCCACGCCGCGTAGACGCCGAGCGTGATCACGGTGAGGAAGAGGTTCTTGAGAATCAGCAGGAACAAGCTGGTTCCGTCACCGTGGAACTGCAGGTGGTGGACGGGCGGCTGGTAGACGGGTGAAGTGTCGGTGAAGGCAAAGGAGTCCTGCATTCGATTCTCCGAGGGAGGGCGCCCGGCGCCGGAGGAGGACCATCTTAATCGGTCAGCACCCCCAAGCGTAAGCCTGCTTCAAGGTTGATGTCGATCCTCTCCTTTTGATTGCATTGCTCCCATCACCCGCCGCGACTTCTCGGGAGGGCGCGGCTCCATAGCTCCGGAACGACTGCGAGCGTAGAAACCCTGCAGGAGTTGAATCTGCTCGGCCGATATTATCGGGCCTCGCAGGCCGAGCGGTCGCCAAGGTCGCAAGCTCTCTTCCGAAGCTCTCCCGCGCGCGTTGGATCGTCGTTGTCTATCGCACGCGCGAGCGTATGGCAGGCTTTTGCATCGCCACCGTCACACAAGGCCGACAGTAGCTCGCCGATTGTCTCTGGCTTCGCGCGCTCCGCGTTGAGGGGTGCAGGACCGCGCTGCAGCACGCCGACACCTTGGTAGCTGAACCTGCTCGATGGGTTCGTGAGCGGCAGATTGGTGTTGTTGACCATGCGCAGCCAGCGCACGAGAGCGCGGTCCGCATCGATGACCGTCAACGTGATGACCCAGCTTTCGTACCAGATACCATCGCTGTCGCGGTCACTGTCGATCGCAGCGATGACCGCGTTCGGGCCAGCGCACCGCAACGAGAAGCGGCCCGGCTTGTCCTCCATCCAGGTCCCTTGTTCCTTCGAAAATACCTTCGCCGCCGAGTCCATGAGCACGAGACGCAGGTCGAGTGTGTCTGCTCGGGGAGGTCCGCCGATACCATTTCCTTCGATCGCAAACGAACCGCTCCAGGTTCCCTGCACGCCGCAGGAATCGCCGGTCGACGCAGGACCCGAATGTCGCGCCGAAGCGCATGAAAAGAGGAGAACAAGTACGAGAAACGGTGCAAAGCCGCGACGCATCCAAGGGAGGCTACCTGAAAGTTCACCCCGCCGACCTATTCGGATACGGCGGCGGCGACGAATAGAATCCTGTTCCGCGAGGGCTACCAGGACGGTCTAGTAGTCGGGCACTCCTGACGCCGGTGCTGCCGGCATGGGCAGGGGGAGTGTCCGTGGAGTGTCGCCGTGAACGCGAGCCCCACCACGCTGAGGGAGGAAATGGGACACGTGGACGAAGCCGGGCCGCGCAGGCACCGCAGGCTGCATCTCGCCTACTTGATCCTGGTCGGGATCACGGCCGTTGCCGCGATCGCGTTGCTTGCGTTGCTTGCGCACAGCCGTTAGTCGGCGGTGACGGCTACCAGGAAACCGCCTCCGCAAGCCGAGGGCGCGACAATAACCGAGGCGGACCCCCAGCGCGAAGCCAGGCTCTCTCATGCCGTGCGCCGCCAAGGGCGAGCCGATCGGGGTTGACCACGCCTTCAAAGACCGTCAGTGCACCACCGCGTTCTTGCGTGTTCGCGCCCACGGCACCAGCACGATAGCTGGGGGCGCTTTCGCGTCCCCAGCCGATCTCGCCGTACTTCTTTGAAGTTTGTTTGGTCGGGGAGACAGGATTTGAACCTGCGACCCCCTGGTCCCGAACGGGCACAAGAGGAATCCCACGGCGTGGCCTCGGCTAGCACGCCGGCGCAACCTCTGGAAAGTACGGGTGAGGGAAAAGCACCGACTTCGGATACCGTAGCAGAGCGCGGACCCGTTGAGACGCCGTTTGGTGCGCCGGTGGTGCGCGAGTTGCCGGCGGATCTGACGTATTGGCGCACCTGGTCGCGCAGCCGGGCGTGGGCGGTCGCACAGCCCCCGGGGGGCACTGAGGTCGGCAACCCATCACGCTGGGGAAGTTCACCTCGCGTCAACTCTCCCAGCGGCAGGCCGATCCCGAACAAAAGGCGCAGGCGGGAGTTCGCCACGCGCACCGCGGTGAGGAAGTCCGGGAGACGGCGCATGCCGCCTCGATAGCATCCGCGCGCTCCCGGATCTGACGAGATGCGGCTACTGCTTTGTCGCGGTGAAGCTGCCAGTCGTCCCGGATGTCGGATAGGCCGTCCCGGAGCCATCGCGCAGCGTCTGGCTGACCGTGGCCGAGCCGGTGATCGTGGTGCCGGAGCGCGTGCCGGTGAACGTCATGCTGAAGTTTCCCCCCGAGCTGCTCAGCGACGCCGTGAAGCTAGCATCGCTACCGCTGATGTTGCCGGTCCCGCTAGTGTCGAATGGCAGCGCCGTGCAAGTGTCGTAAGGAGGAGTGTACACGGTGACGATGCCGATGTGCGCGGTGGTGCTTCCGGTCCCGCTCATGGTGCCATTCAAGTTCTCGACGACGTTCAACGTCATCACGCCCGACGCGGAGATGGCGTACCGACAGCCGATACTGTCGGTGACGGTGCCAAGCGAGGCGCTCCAGGTATTGCTGACGAACGTCTCCGACAGATCGAAGGTGGCGGTCACCGTGCTGTCGGCGTTCATCACCAGATCGCAGGGGCTGTTGGACGGGACTCCAGCGCACGCGCCGCCCCAGGCACTGAAGATCGAACCGGAGTTGGCGGTGGCGGTGATCTGGATGCTCGTACCCGGCACGAAGTTTGGGCTGCCCGGAGGATTGGCGAACACCGCTCCGTTGCCATTGCCCTGCTTCTGGATGGTCAACGTCACCTCGTTCGGCTGGACGGTGATGTCGACCGTGGCGGACTTCCCGCCGCACGTCGCGGTGATGACCGCGACCCCGACGGAAAGCGCCGCCACCGCTCCGCTGGTCGCGTCGATCGCGGCCACTCCCGGACTGTTGGAGGTGAACGCACAGACGACGCCCTGTACGGTGATGCCGTGCGCGTCGACCGGCGTAGCGCCGACATGAGTGGTTTCGCCCACGCGCGGATTCGTGTTCGTTGACTGCAATTGGACCGCGGCCACGCCGCTGTTGCTGCCGCCGCCGCAAGCTGCCAGCGCGGCGAGAAGTCCGACGAGCACGTTCGACGAATGGCGAATGGTTTTCATCGCATTTTCTCCGGGCGGTTTCCGCCCGGGCCAGAACCGCCTCCCGAACTTTCGTTGCCGCGCATTTGAAAAATGCTAAGACGCTTTACGGGAAGGTCTGCAAGCCACGCAGGTGTGTCATGGTGCGTGCCGTTTGCGTAGTGTCCGCCATCGAGTGCGCGAGCTGCTCGATCGCGCGCGCCGGCCGCGCCTGTTTCCGGATCCATCGGCGAGAGCGGGAAGCCCCCCGCAACGTCGGCGTCGGCCGGTCACCTGCGAGCGGGAGACAGGCAGATCGCACAGCCACGGAGACCGTCCCGTCGGAGCCGCAGGGAAAGCCGGAGGAATCGATCGAGCGATCATCGAGCAGATGTTCGAGCTGCCGTTCGCGGCGCACCTCGGAGTGCTGCGGACCATCGCACCTAAGATCTCGCCTGCGCGCGAGGCGAGGAGCGCATTACGGCGCGCGAACCACGATTCCTACGCACTGGCCTCTGGCGCGCACCCGGAAGCCAGGTCGCGCAAGCGGTGCACTGACGTCGCTGCCCTGCCGTAGGCCGGGCGGGCTTAACCTTGCCCGGCTCTCTCTTGCCGTCGCGCGTCGGCCGCGTATTTTTGCGGCGACGCACCGCACCAAATCACCCGAAGGTGAGACCGCCGCTGGCGGACGAGCGGGTCTGCATTCTCGGCACGGAGGAGGCACAGCGATGGCGATCAACGACTGGCAGCAGTGGGGCGAATACGGTTACGGGGACGACTTCCGCACGTACGAGCGCTTTGGCTATCCGTATGGGCGTTACCCGTACGAGCGGTTTGGCTACGAGGGTTATGGCTACGAGCCGCGTCGCAAGATGGGCCCTGGCGAGCACACCTGGCGCGGCGGCATCCTCGGCTGGCTGGGCGCGGGCGTCCGCGCGGGCGCCGGCTGGGTCGGCAACACGCTCCAGCAGTGGGGGACGTGGTTCGGCGGCAGGGTGAGCGGAGGAACGGCGGAGATCGGCCGCGCCGTCCGCGGACGCGGGGAGCAGATGGCGTCGGCGCTGGAGGACCAGGACCAGCGCGCGGCAGCGACAGTGCGTCGCAATCTGCCGCCGCGGTATCGCCGGCCTGACGAGCGGATCCTCGACGACGTGTGGCACCGCATTTCGCTCGCCGCGCTCGACCCGCAGGACGTCGAGATCGAGGTGAACGGCGGTGTGGTGACGCTTTCGGGCCGGGTCTCGACGCGGGTCGAGAAGCGGGTAATCGAGGACATCGCGGACAGCGTGTTCGGCGTGCGGGAGGTGCACAACCATCTGCGCCTCGCGCGGATCGGGAGCGAGTCGCGCGGCGCCGAGACCGGGCCGCTGGCGACGAATGCGGGCTCTCCGGCGACGCAGCGCAGCTTCGACACGACCGTCGGCGAGACGGAGCGCCACTAGTTCCTGAAGAGCGGCGACGAGCGCCGAGCGCTTAAGAGATATACGCGCGCGCAAGGACGATGGAGCCCAAATTAGGCGGTTACCGCGAGCCGATGCGCTTGAAGTAACCGTTTTGGGAAAGTAACTCGGTGAAGGCACGTCGACGGGTAGAATGATGAGCGGATCGGAGCGCCGGCCGGTCAAGACGGCGGCCGAGTGACCTCCGCATAAGAAGTTCATGGCCGTTCCGTCCCGCGGCAGAGCGGGCGCGGTTGGCGAAGTCCGACCGCATTGACGACAGTCGATCAGGTCCTGTCGCAGGTTCAAATCCTGTCTCCCAACCACATGAGCCCGATGTCGCCTGGGTTCCAGGGACGCCGCCGGGCCGAAGCGGGACCTCTAATGTTCTTCGGGTCCTTCGAGCGCGACCGTGCCGGCCGAGCCGTCGACCACGATCCGTTCGCCCGTCGCGATCCGCGTCGTCGCGTCCGGAACGCCCACAACGGCCGGGATTCCGTACTCGCGCGCGACGACTGCGCCGTGCGACATCATCCCGCCCATCTCCATCACGAGCGCGCTCGCCGTGAGGAAGAGCGGCGTCCATCCGGGGTCGGTCGCCGGTGCGACGAGCACCTCGCCAGGTTCGAGCCGCGCCCCCGCCGGCGAGAACATCACGTGCGCGACGCCGCGCGCGGTGCCTGGCGACGCCGGTGTGCCCCGGATCGCGCCGTCCGCGGCGGGCGATGTGAACGCAGCCTCGGCATCGGTCCCATCGGATAGAAGCACGCGTGGCACGTGACGCCGCCGCTCCTCGCGACGGTACTCCGCCCGGCGCTCGGCGACGCGCTGGCGCATGTCCTCGCCAGCCAGCGCGCGGCGCGCGTCGGCGAGCGTGAGGAACCAGATGTCGTCCGCCGCGGCGACGCGGCCTTCGGCGGCAAGCGCCACGCCGACCGGCGCGAGGATCGCTCGGCCTTGCGCGAACACGCGGACCACGTGGAACTTCGGCGCCTCGCGCGCGCCGGCGAGGGCACGGACCCGGCGCAGGAGCTTGCGGGCGAGAAGGCGGCGCGGACCGTGAACGCGGGACAGCAGCGTCGCGATCGTCGCCTCCGCCTCGCGCGCACCACGCGCGAACTGCGCGTCAGGCGCCAAGGCAGCCGCGTCGAGGCGGTGGTAATTCGCGATCGCGCCAAGAAGATGTGATGGATCTTCCGACCAGCGCGGCAACCCGAGATCGATCTCGGCGATCGTGCGGTGCCCATAGCGCACCAGGAACGTCTCGAGCTCGCGCTGGAGCAGCGGCGGTAACGCGCCGCGACAGAAGGCCGCGCTGAGCTCGGCCGGCGCCCGGTCCGCGAGTGCTGCTCGCGTCGGCGCGTCGTACCGAGTGCGAAGGGCGATGGCCCAGAGCTCCAGGTCCATCTCGGTCGTCGGGTTGAATGGCAGGCCCCGCAGCACGGTCCGCATCTCGTCGTCGCTCGCGACACCGCGAAGCAGCCGCGCGGCGAGGTTGTACGAGATCAACCCGGCGCCGACCATCGCGACGAGCCGCGGGAACATGCGCGGCGGTGTCGCGATGAGCAGTCGCTCGAACGCGTCGAGCCGCTCGACCGGAGTCGTGAGCGGTCCGGCGTCGCGCGTGACGATCGCGTCGATGTCGCGCAGGATCTGGTCGCGCGTCGTTTCGGGACGAAGGAGCGCGCGGATCACCCACGGCGGCACTCCCGCATGCATGACCGCGTGAAGAATTGACGCGAGCGAGCGCAGGCGCGAGCCGCCGCGCGGTGAGAGGCGCGGATCGTCCAGCAGCCGCGCGAAGATCGCCGAGCTCCGCGCTTCCATGATCGACAGCACCCGGACCGGTATTTCCCGCGCCGACGAGTTCCGGAACACCCCGGTGAGATCGATCCATAGGCGCAGGCCGGCGTCGGCGATGACGGAGGTCCCCGCTGCCGGATCGGCAAGGGGCCTCCCGACCGCCGACGCGAACGCCGCGCCCAGCAGCCGGAAGGTCTGGATGCCCATCGGCGTGAAAGGCTGGAGGACACCCTGCGCGACGTTGGCCGAGAGGTAGACGCGCAGGTCGCGCTCCGGATCGGGGGCGCTCGCGGGGATCGGATACAGCGTCGTGATGTCGCGCGACTGCACGATCCACACCTTCTCGCCGTCGATCGCCCACTCGATGTCCTGCGGCTTTCCGTAGTGCGCCTCGATGCGGGCGCCAATGGCCGCGAGCTCGCGGAGGCGGGTGTCATCGACGATGTCGCCGCGCCGCTCGAGGACCGCGCCGGTCTTCACATCGACGAGGTAGTGGTCCGGATTCACCGCGCCCGAGACGAGCTGCTCGCCGAGACCGCGAACCGCATCGATGGCGGCGCGCCGACGGCGTCCGGTGATCGGGTCCGCGGTGAAGAGGACGCCGGCGACCTGTGCGGGGACCATCCGCTGCACGACGACGGCGAGTCCGAGCGCGCGCCCATCGACCGCGTGCGTGGTCCGATACGACACGGCGCGGTCATTCCAGAGCGACGCCCAGCACCGGCGCATCGCGTTCAGGAGCGCGGCCTCGCCATCGACATCGAGGATCGTGTCCTGCTGGCCGGCGAAGCTCGCCTCCGGAAGATCCTCCGCGGTCGCGGACGAGCGCACCGCGACACGCCCGCCCAGCGCGCGATACGCATCACGCACCGCGGTCGCGATCTCGGGGGGAACAGCCGTCTCCAGCAGCCGCGCGCGCGCAGCGATCGGGTCCATCGGATCGACGCTCGCAGCGCTCGCGGCCGCGGCGTACGCGTCCGTCGTGATCACGAAGCCGTCGGGAACGGGAAAGCCGGCGTGGATGAGCTCGCCGAGACTCGCGCCTTTCCCGCCGGCGACGGCGAGGTCCTGCGCGCCGAGCGTGGATAGCGGGACGACAAGAGGCCCACTCACGTGGCACCTAGCGCCTCGAAGCGAGAGAACGCGTCGTGGCCCGGATAGCGATCTCCATCAGCCGATCGTACCTCCCGTTGCGCTCGCTGCGCCAGAGCGCGCCGGTTTTGATCTGCCCGCTGATGAGGACGGGTGACCGTCGACTCCCGGCGTGGGTCGTCACGGTCGATGAGACTGCTCCCGATCCTTTTCGCGCTGATCGGCTGCTCGACGACCCGCGCGGTGTCGCTGCCGCTCACGCCGCCCGACGTCGCGTTCATCAACGACGAAGTGAAAGAAAAGGGCGCCGCCATCCAGCTGCGCAAGGAGCCCTGCTGCCGCGGCGGCGAGGACGTCGTCGTGTCGTCGGATGCTATCGAATGGACCGACGAGGCGAAGCGGGGGCAGCGCGTCCGCGCGCCGCCGGAGGCGGTCGAGCGCATCACCGTCCGGTACCACGGCCACGGCGCACTCGCCGGCGCGGGCGTCGGTCTCGCCACGGGCGTCGTGCTCGGCGCCGTCGTCGCCGCCGGTGTCCACGGCGAGGAGGCCGCCGGGTTCGTACGATCGGCAGTCGTCACCGTTTTCGGCATCTCCGGCGCGCTGCTCTTCGCGATTGCCGGCGGAATCATCGGCGCGCCCCACACCATCGAGCTCACATCGCTTCCGCCCTGAGCGCCGCCTCGGTCGCCGCGTCGCCGAGACGCAAAACGAAGGCCGCGGCCGTGCTTCGTGACGCCCGGCAGGTATGCGTGTACGCGCAGTTCATGCGTACGAGTGATAATGGACGAGAGGCGAATATGGACTACTTCGAGGTGCTCGCGGAGGATAAGTTGGCTCGTTTTTTTGGCAGCGAGGCGGTCGAGCGATCCATCGACGACGGGTACTGGTGCTATGAGGTGGTTGATGAGCGTGGCATGAAGGTCCGCTTCTCATTCAAATTGTACGAACGGTCGGTGCAGACGGTTATCCTCTTCTCCATCGTTCATTGAGCGACAGACGCCTTCGTACTGAGCGCGTTCGGGTGCGCGAGTTGGTGGTCAATCAGTGCGGAAGGCCGCGGCCCGCGAGAAAAATCCAGCGAAGCCGCGGCCGCAGATTGGTCGGGGAGACAGGATTTGAACCTGCGACCCCCTGGTCCCGAACGGCTTCTGGGGAGTTGGGCTGGCGCTCTTCCC
>Ga0209473_1000955_pt1 | contig 16493 bp, 14 predicted proteins | sample GraSoiAngelo_133_FD_185890 | JGI IMG/M metagenome (GOLD analysis project Ga0209473, IMG submission 185890) | Grasslands soil microbial communities from the Angelo Coastal Reserve, California, USA - 14_0929_05_20cm (SPAdes) (version 2) | ecosystem: Environmental > Terrestrial > Soil > Grasslands ...
CGCTCCTAACAATTCGCCCCGCCACCATGACGTGGACGTAATCGGGAATAATATAGTTCAGGAGGCGCTGATAGTGCGTAATTAACAATACCCCAAGATCGGGGCCGCGCAACGAATTCACTCCGTGAGCGACGGTCTTCAGCGCGTCGATGTCCAGGCCGCTGTCGGTTTCATCGAGCACGGCATACTTCGGCTCGAGCATGGCAAGTTGCAGGATTTCCGTCCGCTTTTTTTCGCCACCGGAAAAACCTTCGTTGACCGCCCGGGAGGTGAACGCGCGATCCATCCCGAGCAATTCCATTTTCTCGTAAAGTTTTGCGTAATAATCGGTTGCTTCGAGCTCTTCGCCATCTGGCAGGCGCGATTGAATGGCTGCCCGCAGAAAATTCGCGATCGTCACCCCGGGAACTTCGCTTGGATATTGAAAAGCCATGAAAAGACCGCGACGCGCCCGTTCATCGGGTTCCAGTTCGAGGAGATTTTCCCCGTCCATCATCACCTTGCCTTTGGTGACCTCGTAGTCAGGATGGCCAGCCAATACCTTGGCGAGGGTGCTTTTCCCTGAGCCATTCGGGCCCATGAGCGCGTGCACTTCGCCCCGCGGAACACGGAGAGTCAGTCCGCGAACAATCGCTTGGTCAGCGATGGTCACGTGCAGGTTTTCTACGCTTAATTCCTTCATAAAGTCGAATTACAAATATAGGCTGGTTTCCGCGATTGGCGAATCGTCATTTGGCCGAGCGAATTGCACCCTCGGATTTTGCCGATTGCGATTTAATCCAAAATCGCCAATCTAAAATCCGAAATCGGGATACCCCGTGGTGTAACGGTAACACAGCGCCCTTTGGAGGCGTTATTCTTGGTTCGAATCCAAGCGGGGTAGCCAGTTGAGGCGCTCCCAACTTCCGCGACGCCGCCCCAGGATTTAGAATCAGCAACTCGTGGCCGAAATTCAGGTTAAATGATATAGTCGAGGTCTGATCGTTTTGGCTCTTGCTGCAGACCACGACACGATATGGAACACACAACTTTCCTTGGGCACTACCGAATCTCGGTCAGCCGCGATGGGACGCCCCATGAACTCGGACGAGCCGGCGCAGCGATTACTTACAAGGCCATAGACCAGCGGTCGGGTGAACCGGTTGCGCTAAAGCTCATCCCGATCGCAAGCATCGACCCGGAGGTACAGAAGCAATTCGAGGAACAGGCACGCCCCGCCCAGCAGCTCCATCACGCCAACATCGCCAAGGTCTTAGATTTCGGAAAAGAAGCCGGGCAGTTCGTGTATGTCTCGGAATATCTGGAGGGTGAGACAGTCGATTCGTGGATTGAGGAGCATGGACCGATGCCGCCTGACGCCGTTTTGCGTGTGGCAGCGCAAGTGGTCAGCGCGCTGTCGGCAGCCAGTTTTCACAGGCTTACCCATCGTGCGATTCAGCCGTCCAACTTACTGATTGTCCCCGGGCCGACCGCCGAAGGTGGTTGGCCGTTTGTAAAGCTGGTCGACGTTAGTTCCGTTGGACCCAAGCATTCTCAACCAGGCGAGGCACCCGAAGTAGATTCTGCGGTGGCGCGACAGTTTGCCAGCCCTGAGCAGTTGGAGCGTGGCACGGTCGATTTCCGCTCGGCGATTTATTCGCTTGGTGCAACGATGTATTTTCTGCTGACGGGCGCTGCGCCTCCGGCAAAGGTGCGCCTTCGAGAGCTGCGCCGGTTCCCAAAGGCGTTGCGGAATTTGCTTGCCCACATGCTGCATGGCAATCCCGACAAACGTCCGCAAGACCTGGCCGCGCTTGAGAAGGAAATTTTGAAATGCCTAGGAAAGATCGAGAAACGTCACGCATTCGGTCGCAGGCTCGGAATTCCTCTGGCGGTAGTCACCCCGAAAGAAGCGAAGACACCGCCGACGCCGCTCATGCAAGTGCTGCGTGGAACACTCGTCGTCGCGGCTTTGCTCCTGGCGGTGGGAGTGGCCGGCGCATTTTTGCTGCCAGACGATATTAATCCCTTCCGGCATCGAACTACGGCGAAGCAGGTGATCGGCGTTCCCATCGGTGTGCCGAACCCGTCGCCGTCCCCATCAGCGCAAGCGACAAACGCCGCGCCGATTGCTGGCAATCAGGCAATCGCGAACGCGTCGCCGGCGAGCCAAAATCCGCCCCCCAACATCCTGCAGAACCAAACATCGAATTCGCAGTCGGCTGGAGCCGCAACTTCTCCCAATGCCCAAAACGCGAATTCCTATGCTTCCACCCAAGCTGACACCTCAGGTCAAGGACAGGCAACTTCGCCCGCTCAAGCCAACATTGCGCCACAGCCGGGTACCGCCAGCGACTCGACTTCGCCGACTCAAAAAGAAAAAGCTGCTGGATTGACATCAAACCGGGCGCGGACCGGGCAATCGTTTCTTGACCAGCGGAACGCGCAACTGCCACCAGGCCGAGGACGATCGGCGCGCGCGCGGGTGGTTGGCATCACGTCTGATGGAAAACTTATTTTCCGTTTGCCCTCCGGCCGCAGAATGATCGTCGCGCCAGATTCTGAGGGCGAAGGCGAACTCGTCCCACAAGGCCACCGCCGAAGCTACATGGAGCGCGGGCAAACCGGGCCGCAGCCCCAGTTCGAACAGGGTTATCCTCCCTACGACTAGCCACGCAGGCGGGCACGCGCGCGGGAGTTGACGTGGTAGGAAGATCGCCAACGCCTTTCCGCGGCCTTATTCACCTCGTCCGTGGATCGCCCATTGCTTTTCGGCAGAAGAGTGAAAATAAAAATTAAAATGCTTGCCGAACGTCGTAATTCCCGGCATACCTCGCCTCCGTGCGGCGACCGGTTTACTTAGCATTCGCAACTACATCGCTTCTCGCCATTTCCAACGCAGCCGCGTACGCGCAGGCACTGGCACCTTCAAAATTGGATTTTACGATCACGAAGGCAACGGTGCAAGGGATCACGAAAGAACCGGCACACGTGATTACCAAAGAAAAGAGTCCCGAGCCAAAGATCAAGAAGGATATTGCGCAAGCGACCGCGACAGAAACGGTGCTCGTAATCAGGAAAAAACCAGCACAAGTAAACGCGAACAATCGGATGAAGGTGATCGCGGAAGAACCCGCGAAGATGAATACGGAAAAACCGGTCCGACCAATCGCCAAAGAGCCTGCGCGAGCGCTTGCGATAGAGCCCGTGCGACCAATCGAGAAACAAAGCAGGAGCGCAGTGACACAGCCTGTTACCCATTACAGCTATAGAACACCAGCCGGCAAAAAGGAATCAATTCCCGTCATCACGCAGTATTATCCCAAGCAGATCGTTTACCCGTTTGCCAAGATCGATCGGCACCTCGATGGCAAGCTGATGCAAGCGGCGACGATCGCGCAGGAACGCGCGCATGCGCATTCGCGCTCGATGTGCTGGCATTATGTCAAAGAGGCATTGCTCGCTTCCGGCGTGATCGATTCACGCCCCAAGAGCGAACTCGCGAAAGACGCCGCCCAGGACCTCGTCAGTAATTACGGATTCAAAAAATTACCGGTGGGAGATCCATTCGCCGCGCCGGTCGGCTCGGTGCTCGTCTACGGCGCCAACCGCGCCGCCGGTCATGTTGAGATCCGGACCAGGGAGGGTTTCGTCAGCGACTTCAATTCGAAAACGCCATCGCACCGTCCTTTGCTCGGCGTTTACGCGAAGTTGTAATTTCCATCGATCGGAAGTTAGGCTTCCGCCTGACTCGGCAGGCGGGGCATATTGCCCGCCTTCTTGCTCAGCAAGCTGGAAGGTTGTAGGACAGGCTGGGAAGCCTATCTTCCAATTCAATATCCGATCTTTTCCGGCTCTTAGTAATTCCTCACCAAGCGCGTCACTGCAATGATGGCCGAAATAATTGGCCACGCGGCGAGGCCAGCGATCAGAATGAAGAACAAAAGCTCGGCGAAAAAATCGCGGCTCGTTTCTGTGCCGAAAAATTCACTGCTTAATTTGTGGAAGGCGGGCGCCTTCTTTGGCGGAACAACTGGAGAAGAACCCGACTTGGCGTCGACGGTCGCTTGAAAGGAATAATCCGTTAACGGAAAATTCCGGGAAGCGTGCTGACTGGGACTGATTTGAGGTGTTGGTTTCATAAATTTCTAAATTGTTAAATGTGATTCCCGAATGCGGTTCGAGAAGACCGGCGCAAAAACCCGCGCGTGGTAAGATTCGACCACTGGGGTGCCGCGAATTGCGGGCTCCAACTTGGCGAGATCAAACGAGCCTTTATGCCGCCTGCCCGCCGCGGCGGGCGGCGCTAATTGGCGCGTTAATCGTTTTCATCTGTATCCATCTACAGCCGTTTCCGTGCCTGTCCAGCGTCGGCCGGCTATCTCACCTGTAAGTACCTATCGTCGTGGGAGAAGCGATTACTAATATTTTCTCGAATTAATCACAGCTCGGACGGTTCCGGGTGAGATCCGGGTGGAACAATCTGAAGCGTCATAAAGTGCGGATGCGCGTTCGTCCACGCCATCGCGTCTCGCTTTGTTTCAAAAAATCGGTCGACTACGATGGCCTTGAGTTGGCTCGCAGTTCGTCCGCATAGACGAGCGGCTTTGCGACTGATGACGGCTGGTCCGGTGTCGACCGCGGTGCAGGCGCGATCAGGGAAGACAACTTTGCTGCCGTACGGAATTCGTTTGGGATCGACAGCGCAATGTCCGGCGCATAGTCGCCGGCCGGTACTGGCGTATTTAGGGCCGTCACCTGCCCAGTAACTGGTAACACGCGCCAGGATCGACTCCTCGCGCGCGAAAGCGGCGGATGCCAACGATGATAAAAATATGACTGTGTAAAATAGCTTCATGATGTTTTAGGGGTTGCTCCGGTGTTGTCGAGTCTCGTGTGGAGCACCCTATTCTCGATGCCGAAAGCCGCGGGAATGCAGCTTTTATTTCGGATTCGGAACGGCCCCGACGCGCTAGCCCTTAGGGCGACGCGCGGACTTCTGACAACGACTCGTTATGCCGAGCCGACCTCTCTATAAACAAGTTGGGCGACTTGTCAATCGATCACATCATCGCGTTGGGCGGGCTCGCCGGTGTAACCACCATCACAACCGGTCGGCAACAACGAAACCGGAATGCCGACAAAACGGTCACCGAGATCCACGTGATATTACAACCCCTTCGCTTATTTGTAACGTTCTTGTTTTGTTTTGAACTGCGGCAGCCCCTCGAATTTCCGAAGCATATTTTTAATCGCATCGCACTCGCTGAATCCCAAAACATCCGAGAACTGACTACCAAACTCACCGGAGAAGTGGAGATTGGCGATGGCTTGCTGATCCAACGGGCCGTCAAATGCCAATCGATTTTCAGCCGCCCAGCGAGCTAGTTCGACGTCACGCTTCCGCAGTGAGCTCCAGAATACACTGACTGCGAATTTGAATCGGTCGTCTAGGATCGTGTCAGTAGAAGGTAACCATGAAGCATACGCTTCTGCTTTCGCGCAGGAATTGACTACGCGGAGGCCGCTGGAAATCTCAGCATCGCTGAATAGCACGTACGTCTCCCCAACCCATACAGCGCGCTGAAAAAAGTCCGCGCCAACAATAATGATCGTTCTCCCGATTCGATCAACGTAGTCGGTCACACGGAACTCTGCCTTGGAGGGTGGCAGGTCGCTCACAGCGGAAGGGGAAAATTCTTGATTTCGTTAATTGCTTTTAGAAGTTTTATCGTAACTTCGCCGTCCAGTTTTTCGCCAGAAAAACGAACCTCGTACAAACCTTGAAGATTCGAGGGCAACTCTATGCCCTCCTTCACAAGCAAGATGAATCGTCTTCCATAAAGCGCCATCGCCGCTCCGATCTCGATTAACACATTTGGGTTGACGACAATTTGCTCACGCTCGTTGGCATCAATGAGTTTCTGTTCATCTTCGACATGGATAATCGCCGCGCCGCAGCTCCGCATGTCATTCATAACCTTGTCAGGAACCGGTTGGGCCACAGATTCGCGCTCGGTTGAAACGATTGCTTCAAGTTGGCCAAAACTCAGTAGATCCTTAAGTGGAATGATGAATGCCGTGTTTTTGCCATGAGTGATGAACACTCGGCTTAGACGTTTATCGCCCTCAACCGCCGGCGTTGCCTTGTGCTGTGTTATCGGGGGTAACTTTGTTTCTTCTTCAGTATCGGCGTCGCCATCGCCATTCAATTGATTGGACGCCGGGGAAACTGGGGCGACGACAATTCCACCGGTATCGGTGCTCAGCCATTTGCCGGTATTTGTTACATGAATCAGCGCCGTTTGCTCCAAGTTCTTGGTGAAAACCTGGACGCATTTCACAGCGTGCTCCCGAGGAACCTGGAACTCTCTCACCACAGTGTTGACGAAAAAAGCCTCGTCCGGAAGTTTCTTGCTGCGGAAGTAATCATATATCGCTCGAAACGTGGGCGGAGTAAGAGCCGCTAATATTAGAGAGCGCCGTTCGTCCTCCGGACTGCGGGGTTCCACAATGTTCCTGCCGGCTTCTTCTAGAGAAACTCGCTCGGAATTATAACTTCCGCTGGTCAAGCCGTACTTAATTGAAGATGAGAGGAGGATTCTGAATTCAGAGCTCCCCGGACTTAATCCCATCGCGATCGCTGTCTCCGTCGGGGGGAGCGGTTGCCCACCGTTCTTGTCCGCCAACGCTCGCGCTACTTTCAGTGCCTCGGTTAAGGTATGTTTCGGGAAGTCGCTCTTGATTTTGCCGCGAAGGTCTTCCTTTGTCTTCGCTATCCGATTTATGTTTTGCTTAGGCATTGCTGGTCCTTTCATGCCCAGCGCAGGTACTCCCTAGGCAAATCTTTGTTCTTAACTGGGAGGCGGGAAGTACCTTTCCCGAGCCTATATTAATTTAATCGGATTTTCTTAGATTTCAAGTCGGAGATCGACGATTTCTTATGAAGCCATAGAATACAGCAAAGCTACCCAGGTAAAATGGTCTAAACTGAGCTGATGTGGCTTAGATTGTCATTGTCGGCGTATTTCCGTTATAATGTTCGGATGAAGCCGCTAAGCGTAAGGTAGGAGATCGATTTCTTCGGGAAGGCAGGTTGATACTTCGGGGACGGGACTGAGCAAAACGCCGAAGGTCGAACGAGAGATTGGCCACGCCCCGCGCGGTGCGAAGGCGTGACGCGCCCCGCACGAACTGATACTGTGCCTCGAAATGGAAGTTGCCGATTGGGCATCACTGAGCGACGAGGAACTTCTCGAACGCCGCATCTCCAAGCTCGGCTTGCGGCTCGAGGGCAAGGCGGTCGAACCGCTCATGCGGCAGCTCTACGACGAGCTTTCGGCGCACGGACTCGTGTTTCATCCGCCATGTCACATTGGCGATGAATGGTTCGTGCCGATCGGTATCCCGGCGATCTTCGTCCCGTTTTTTCTCGTCCACGATCGGTTGCGCGCGCTGGAGCGGGCGATGATGCTCGAGGTCGAGGGCGGAACGAAAGAGTGGTTTATGCAATTGATGCGGCACGAGGCGGGACACGCGTACACCTACGCTTACCAGCTTACGCGCAAGAAAAAGTGGCAGCAGATTTTCGGGCCCACATCGCGCGAGGAGACGCCGGATACTTACCGGCCGCGGCCGTTCAGTCGCAGCTACGTCGTGCATCTCGAAGACTGGTATGCGCAGAGCCATCCGGATGAAGATTTCGCGGAGACCTTCGCGGTCTGGCTCACGCCAGGGCTCGACTGGCGTAAACGTTACGCGGGCTGGAAGGCGCTGCAAAAACTCGAATACGTCGATGAGCTGATGCGCTCGCTGGTGGGGAAGCCACCGGCGCATGCGCCGGAGTATCGCGCCATCGATTACGATTGTCTGAAGGTCAAGCTCAAGACTTATTACGCGCGCAAACGGAAGCTCTATGAAGAGACGTATCCGGATTTCTACGACGCCGATCTGCGCCAACTTTTCGCCGCGCCCGCCGGGTTGAAAGCGAGCAGATATCTCCGCCTGCGAAGGCGGCGGCTAATGAACTCCGTGTGCCAGTGGACGAATGAGAGAAAGTTCAGCGTGAACAAACTTCTCGCCCGGCTCATCGAACGCTGCGACCAGCTCGGACTTCACGTGCACAACGACGATCCGCAGCAGGATTTTCGCGTCGCCTCTTTCATCACGACGTTGGTGATGAATTATCTATTCACCGGCAAATTCAAGCGCACGAAATAACCAGTCCTCTTGTCATGTCGAGCGGAGTCGAGACATCTCTCACTACTGCCTTACAATGAAATCAGAGATTCCTCGACTACGCTCGGAATGACAAATAAGACAAAAATGGCGTGAAAAAGAAACTCAAAGTCCTCGTCCTTTTCGACGGCACAAGTCCCACCACCGTCGATCAGGACTTTAGCAAGGAAATGAAAACGAAGGACTGGCAAACCGAGGCGAACGTCATGGCCGCACTCGGCGCGCTTGGCCACACGGCGGAGCATCTTGCCATTTTTGACGATGTCGATCTGCTCCGGCAAAAACTGGAGACGTTCGCGCCCGATGTTCTTTTCAACTTAGTCGAACAGTTCAAGAACAACCCCGGATTCGACCAGAACATCGTTTCATTTTTCGAAATGCAAGGCCTGCCCTTTACCGGCTGCGGCTCGACCGGTCTTACCCTGTGCAAGCACAAGGGCATCTCGAAAAAGATTCTCCACTATCATGGCATCCACGTTCCCAATTTCGTTGTCATTCCGCGGGGCCAGCGCGTCGGGCGGCCCAAACAGCTCAAGTTCCCAATTCTGGTGAAGCCAGTGAAAGAAGAGGCGTCCTACGGTATTTCGCAGGCATCATTCGTCGAGACGGACGAGCAATTCCGTGAGCGTGTCGCCTTTGTTCACGAAAAATATGCGAGCGACGCGATCGCGGAGGAATACATCGAAGGTCGCGAACTTTACGTGGGTTTGATGGGCAACGTGCGGCTGACCGTTTTTCCGATCCGCGAGCTGGTGTTTCGGGAAGTTCCGCCGAACGAGCCAAAGATTGCGACTTACAAGGCGAAGTGGGATGAGGAATACCGGAAACGCTGGGGGTTACAGAACCAGTTCGCCGAGGGACTCGACCCCGCGCTGGTCACCCATATCGAGGATACGTGCAAACGCATTTACCGCCTGCTCACCATCGACGGCTACGCGCGCATCGACCTGCGGCTCACCGCGGACAACGAGGTTTATTTTATCGAGGCGAACCCAAATCCCATTCTTGCGGAGGACGAGGACTTCGCGCTTTCAGCAGGCAAGGCGGGCCTGCCCTATCCACAATTGATCAACCGGATCACTCGGCAGGGGATAAAGACGGTTCGGGATTGATCGGCGACCGACTACGGCAGCACGCAGACGCGATAAAAAACGTGAAAACTAATCACCAGCCAATCGCATCTCATTGCTTGTAACGAATCCGAGTCGTTCGTAGAGCGCTCGGCCTTCTTCGGAAGCGTGAAGGACAAGGCGATCCAGGCGCTCTGCTCGCGCCCATTCGATGATTCGTCGAAGCAACATCTCTGCGACACCTCGCCTTCGCCATTCCGGTTCGGTGAATACATTCCCGATGACACCGAGACGACCCTCGGCGAGACCGGACCGACTGAGGGGGTGCGGCAAAGTTCGGTGCAAATGAACGCCGGCGCCGCCGACGATAGTATTTGAATCATTCTCGGGGCTAGCCAGCCAGCCGACATATTCACCATGCGCGAGCGCATCATGTAGGCGATCTCGCGATTTAGCGCGAAATGTTTCGAACAGCTTGGGAGGTACCTCACCCATATCTTGGAACATGCGCGCACGATGCCAGGCGATCGTCTCCGCATCCGCGGGTCTGGCGAGACGAATCCGGAATAAATCGGACATTTGGACAACTAAAACTGACTTTTCTTTTGTGACTACTGCGAAACGCCGTTCCTTGCAGACCAGGAAAATTCGGTTCGTTTCGGCAAGCTTCCGAAACGGACAGGCTAGAGCCTGGGCTTCCCAGAGTTAGGCATAAACGAGCAGAGCGATTTCTTCGGGAAGCGAGTTTGAAACCTCGCGAATGACGTCAGGAAGTTGGCGAAGGCGCTGGATGCCGTCGGCTCGGGGACGGACGCGGCGCATGGCTAGGAGTATTGGCAGGCGGCGTTGGACTTGCTGACACAGTGCCGCTCGGGCTCGGACTGGGAAATGCAAAGGTCGCCGATGGCGACGCAGAAGACGCAGGAGAAGACGTCGTTGTTGGACTCGCAGACGGGGAAGGAGTCGGTGTCGGCGTGGGAGTCGGGGGAGGCGGAATAATATTTTCCCAATGATGCAGCGGCACGCTCGCGCCGCCGATTTCCTTAACCAATGCTTCGCAACGCATCTGAAGTTTCTCCAAATCCGGTGGACCAAATGGCTTGTCGGCTGTTCCGGGAAAAACCAAGTATGTCACCTTCAGATCGCTCACCGGCCGGTTATATGGTGTGGACAGTCCGTTAATTTGCTTTGCGATCCGCAGCGATGCTTCCCCAACCCGGTCGTTTGGCCCGATGTCGCCCACGATCGCCGGATACACTGCTTCGGCGAAAACGACCAGCGCGTAGTCTCCGACTTTGGGAGCGTCATTCCCGTGCGCAAACGCGCCCGGCACGACGATGTAGGGATCGGTCGCTCCAATCAGAAAGCTCGATTTCTTCAGCGTCGTAACTTCATCGCGCAACTGCACCAGTGCGAGGCGCAAGTCGCGTTTGCGTTCCGGTGTCGTCGTTTTGAGCGCATACTCCTCTTCTGTACGCTTCAACCTGTCTTGTGCCGCAGGTAGGTATGGGTTGGGCGCGGGCGTTTTCTTCAACCAGCGATAACTGGTGAATGGCTTAAAATTTGTCGATACACCAGTTCCAATCGGCATCCGATCCGCATCCGATCCATCTGCGTCAACATCCATATCCGCTTGAAGCAGGAGAGCCTTGCGATGGCTCTGTGGGTGCTGCAGTTGCAGGACAGTTTGGCAATCGAAAAAATTGTGCCGGGAGAGAACCTGATCGAGGCGAGCAAGGTTTTCGCGCAAGACTTTCACCTTCATCTCGTAAAGCTGGGCGAAAAGCGGCGAAACCGGATCAGAAGACAACATCGCGGTCAACCCGGGCAATAGCGTCGGCAGTTGCGGAGTGATTTTGGCCAATTCCTCAATCGTTTTATTCGGCGAAGGCAGGCGCGCCTGTAATTTCAAATCGAGAACGTAGCTTTCGGGATCGACGCGCTCGGTCATGGCATCAACGCCCGGAAGAGTCTCAACCTTGGCGTGAAGTGTCACCCCATTGAATAACTTCGCTGTTTCCAGCTTGCCCGTGATAAAGGGCGAGCGTGAGCGGGTTGGTTCGGGTGAGGGCGTCGCTACTACTTCGGCCGGGGGCGCGCGTTGCAGGCGCTCAAGCGAAATCCAGCGGTAAACAATCGCAGCGAATATCGCGGCCAACAAAACCAACACGACCCGCCGCCACGTCCGGAGACGAATTCTTCGCACGCGATTACTTCTTTGCCCAGGCGACAATTGCCACGATGATCCCAATTACACTCAAGACGGACATCATACCCGCAGGCATTACTCGTCCGGTTCGGACAAATTTGGGTACGAACTGCGCAGCCAGTAGCAAAGAAACAATGAACGCGGTCGCGAGTCCTACCGCGCGATGTTCCGGTAGAAGAAACGCGCCCACGAGCAGCAAAACTCCGGTGATTGACCCGGCAATGATCGACGGCAGACTTCCCGCTTTCACGTAGCCGACTACGCCTCCAGCAATCGTTAGAATGCCGAAAACGATGAAGTAAATTTTCGCAGTTCCCATTTTATATCTGCCTCGCCGCATTCGTAAGCCAACACGCCGGTGCTGTCCAGCGGCGGCCTTACCCCCCGGAAATTACATATTTATGTAAAAGCACGGTTACAGTTCAGCGCGCTGGCTCGCGTCATTGTAAAATTCGATCTGGCGTCCCCCAAGGCGACGCACCACACGCCAGCCATGGCTCTCAGCAAAATTTCGAACTTCCGCCTCGGACATTTCTCGCAAAATCCTCAGTTCCGCAGGTTGCGTGACGAAGTACTCGGACTTGATCGAGAGTGCCGCTGCAATCTTTGCGGCGAGGGCTGGCAAATGTTCGCTTTTGGCCATGCTGAACTAGCTCTCAGCCGTCCGTCTCAAATCAGCTGAAGCTTTTGGTGGGGGATTCGTAGCTGGCAATGGCGGCAGCGGTTTCGACTTGCGATTTAGTTTCTCGCGCAGAGCGAGATGTGCCTTCCGACCCGATGTAGGACCTCTCGCTGTTGGTTTTTCCATGTCAGTCCGCGCGATTGTAGGTTGATGTAGCGTGAGCGACTGGCGCGGTCAATTTGATCGCGGTAAGCTTCGGAGATGTTTTCGGAAACGATCGAGTTGCGCGGTCACATTATCGATTCGCTGATTTTGCCGAAGGTGCTCGATCAAATTTTAACGCACGGCGCGAATTTCAAGATTGGCGAGATCAGGATCGGGAAAAAACGCGCAGACCAAAGCTTCGCGCGAATGGAAGTCTCTGCCCAAACAGGAGAGGCGCTCGACGAACTCATTTTGCGGCTGCGGCAGCACGGTGCCGAAGTTGTCGAACGCGCCGACGCGCAACTGACCAGGGCCCCTGCGGATGGAGTTTTCCCGCGCGGTTTCTATGTCACAACCAACCAGCAAACATTCGTTCGATTTGACAGCAAGGAGATCGAAGTCCGGCCTGCGACGATGGATAGCGCGATTGGTGTCGACCGGAAGAAACGTTCCGCCCGAGCGGTAAAGTTCTTCGACGTCAGCAAAGGCGATGAAATCGTAGTCGGTCATCAGGGTGTTCGCGTTGTTCCGGTTCAACGTTCGACGTCGCGCACCGACCTCTTTCAATTCATCAACACCATTATCGATGCTGACGAACCGAAGTCGGCCGTGATCCGCGAGCTCGGTCGCGAATTGCAACGGGTGCGCAAAGCGAAGGGTAGAATTGCGGTCGTCGGCGGGCCTGCAATTGTACGGACGGGCGCCGGCGAACACTTGGTGCGCCTGATCGAGTCGCGCTATGTCGATCGTCTCTTCGCCGGAAGCGCATTTGCTGTTTACGACGTGGAACGCGCGTTATTCGGGACCTCGTTGGGAATGAATCCCGATCTTGCGTTTGCAAGAGGCGGCCACGAGAACCACATGCGGGCCATCAATACTATTCGCGAGTCGGGTGGAATCGCTACAGCGGTGAAGAAAAAGGTCCTGACCCGCGGCATCATGCACGCGTGCGTTCTCCATAAAGTCGACATTGTGCTAACCGGCTCAATCCGCGACGAAGGACCAATTCCCGGCGTGACGACAGACGTAGTCGAGGCGCAAAAAATCATGCGCGAGAAACTCGCCGACGTGACGCACGTGCTGCTGCTTGGGACCGTCCAGCATTCGCTTGCCGTGGCCAGCATGCTCGCGCCCACGGTGAAGACCGTCTGCGTCGATATAGACCCGTCGGCGGTGGAGAGGGCTGTCGAACACCAGCCGTTGCAGTCGATCGGCTTGGTCACAGACGTGGAACCGTTCCTGCGCGAACTCGCCGATTGTATTGCCGACGCTGAAGCCAACAGCGCCGACGGTCGCAAAAAGTAACTCTCAAATGATTCGCGAATAAATCGTCGATCTTATGCGCGAGTTGCTTCTTTGTCCGCCGGACTATTACGGAATTGAGTACGAGATCAATCCCTGGATGAGCCGCGCGCGGGGCGCGGAGGCAGCACTCGCGCAAAAACAGTGGAAAGAATTGCACGCGACGCTCTCCAAGCTGGATTGCAAGATCGATTTAATCGCACCCCAGCCAAAACTCCCGGACATGGTTTTCACGGCCAACGCGGGACTCACCGTCGGTCGCAAATTCATTCCGAGCAATTTCCGGCACAAGGAACGCGCTGGTGAAGCGCCGCATTTTGCGCGCTGGATGGAAGAACATGGCTACGAAATCCGGTGGCTGCCCGATGATCTCTACTTCGAAGGTGAAGGCGATGCGCTCTTCGGCGGCGACGCGCTTTTTTGCGGCTACAAATTTCGCTCAGACATCCAATCACATCGTGCGGTCGCGGAGATGCTCGGTTGCCTGGTCATTTCAGTCGAGCTTGTTGATCCGAGATTTTATCACCTCGACACCTGTTTTTGCCCGCTGCCGGACGGTGCAGCGGTCTGGTTCCCGGCCGCGTTCGACGAATACGGGCAGCGCGCGATTCGTGAACATGTGGCCGACTTGATCGACGTCTTACCGGACGAGGCGGCGCATTTCTCCTGCAATGCCGTTGTGCTCGAGCACGACATTGTCTTGCCCGAAGGCGCGCCGAAGCTTGTAGCCACGCTCCACGACCGCGGTTACCGCTGCCATGAACTGCCGATGAGCGAGTTTCTGAAAGCGGGCGGCGCGTGCAAATGCCTGACAATGTTTTTGCCGCAACGGGAAAACGTGGCGTGATAAGGGGCAGGCAAGGCACGGCTGGGCGGTCCCCAAAGTTTCGGCGCCTTCAGCGATCGCGCTTACCGTTCGCGCTTGCGTTTCAGTTCCGCCTCGATTTTGCCCAGCGGCAAACAATTCATTACATCGTCTTTCGTCAGCCAGCCTTTACGCGCGACACCGATCCCGAACCACAAATCCTGGAGACGCTCGACGCGGTGCGCGTCGGGATCGATCACGCATTTCACTCCTTTTTCTTTGGCGCGGGGCCACCAACGCCAGTCGAGATCAAGTCGTTTCGGAGCGGCATTGAGCTCGACCCACGTCCCGGTTTCTGCCGCCGCATCGAGAATTGCCGGTAAATCGACAAGGTACGGTTCGCGCTGCAAAAGAAGCCGTCCAGTCGGGTGTGCCAGTATGGTGACGAATGGATTGCTGATCGCGCGGATAATGCGCTTCGTCATCTCCGCCTCGCTCAAATTGAAAACGGAGTGAATTGAAACCACGACAAAATCGAACTTGGCCAAAACTTCGTCAGGAAAATCGAGCGAGCCGTCGCGAAGAATGTCGCATTCGATCCCCGTAAATAAACGGAAGCCGTTAAACTTTTGGTTCAATTTCCGGATCGCAGCCACTTGGGCGGAGAGCTTTGCCTGGTCGAGACCGCGCGCTTGAATCGAACTGCGGCTGTGCTCCGCGATCCCGAGGTATTCTAGGCCCAACGCCTGCGCAGCTTCGGCCATTTCTTCGAGGGTGTTGTGGCCGTCGCTTGCCGTGGTGTGACAATGAAATGTCCCCCGCAAATTCTCTGCTTCGATTAAGCGTGGCAGAGAATGTTTTTTCGCCTCTTCGAATTCGCCGCGATTCTCACGCAATTCGGGCGGAATAAAATCGAGATCGAGCGCGCGATACAGTTCCGCTTCGTCGCGAACCCTTGGGATTTTTATTGTCGATTTTTTCCTGGGTGCGCCTGCTGCGATCGGCACGGGCGCGAGACGATATTCGTTGAGCGTCCAACCGTGTTTCAGTGCGCGATTGCGCATCTCGATGTTGTGCTCCTTGCTTCCGGTAAAATAATTGAGCGCGAATGGATATTCCGCCGCGCTGACTGCGCGCAGATCGCATTGAATGCCGGAACGAAGTCGCACGCTCGATTTTGTCGGACCCTGCGCGATGATCGATTCGACCAGGGGGTGCCCAACAAAGAATTTCATGATCGCTTCGGGCTTCTTTGTTGCCACCATCAGATCGAGATCCCGCACAATTTCCTTGCGCCGGCGATAACTGCCCGCGATGCAGACCTGCAACACTTCGGGGTGGGACGCGAAATCGTTTCGAAGGGATTCCGCCTCACTGGCGACCTGGCCAAATTGAAAAGAGCCTGAATGCTTCACCCGGTCGGCAATTGCCTTGCAAAGTTTTTCCTGCGTCATCTCGCCGAAGCCCGGCAGTTCAGCGACGCGACCGGATTCGCATGCTTTCAGCAATTCAGCGATGGAGCTGATGTGAAGTTTGTCGTAGAGCGCTTTAATCTTTTTCGCACCCAGACCAGGGATCGAGAACAACTCCAGAATTGCAGGCGGAAATTCCGCGCGCAAGTCTTCGACATATTTCAGCGAGCCGGTCGTGGCGAGCTCTTTGATTTTCGCCGCGATCGCTTTGCCGATGCCGGGAATCTTGGCGAGCGCCTCTTCATCTTGCAGATCGGACAGACTTCCGCCCCAAGCGTCAATCGACCGCGCTGCATTGGCGTAAGCCCGGATCTTGAACGGGTTTTCCCCTTTCAATTCGAGCAGTGTGCCAATCTCCTCCAGAACCTGCGCGATTTGCGCTTTCGTCATTCGACTTACGCTTAGCGAAGATTCTGTCCTCGTCGACACGAGGTTCTTGGAGCCACTTTCGCTCTGGCAAAGCGCCAGGAGCAGTAACATTATTATTTCCGCACCGCCCACAGAACGGCGGATACAGATCACATTCGCCCACGCCGCTTGTAGAATTCGTAGCGTGCGATGATTGAATCGACATACTTCCGTGTCCCAGGAA
>Ga0209473_1000957_pt1 | contig 16441 bp, 11 predicted proteins | sample GraSoiAngelo_133_FD_185890 | JGI IMG/M metagenome (GOLD analysis project Ga0209473, IMG submission 185890) | Grasslands soil microbial communities from the Angelo Coastal Reserve, California, USA - 14_0929_05_20cm (SPAdes) (version 2) | ecosystem: Environmental > Terrestrial > Soil > Grasslands ...
CCGAGATGCAATTGCTTGGTGAATTGACCGGCGTTGAAATTGCCAACCGCGCCCGCCTGAATTTCAGCCGGATCAATCTTCGCGTCATCGAGCGCCTTTTTGCCGGCCTCGGTAATCAAATTTCGGATGGTCTTGCCCTCTTTTTTGAGGTTGCGCTTAAAATCGGTGCGTCCGCCGCCAAGAATGTAAACAGGTTCCATATTTGAAGTTCAGAGTTGAAATTTTGATCCCCTCGCCTTTCGCCCGGCCCCCTTTTTGAAGGGAGAGAGAAGAGCAAGAAATCGCTTCCTTAATCTAACTAATCTTCCCATCCTGTCATCCTGAGCGGGAGTAACGAGAAAGGTGGATCGGCCGCTCCGTCGGGCGATGCTATAATTAGGCGGCTTTCGCCGCCCCAAAATTAACATCGAGCAATGGATTGCTCGATCCACCGTCGCGTGTCCTCATGTTCATTGCCGCTCCCGAGAAGATGCCGCACTTCTGGAGAGTCTCAGGGCAAGCTGCGCTGTTCCTCCGAATTCAGCCGCCGAAAGCACTGAGCCCGGTGATGTCGCGACCAACGGCGAGAGTGTGGATATCATGCGTGCCTTCGTAGGTGGAGACCGCCTCAAGGTTCATGAGATGTCGGACAACAGAATAACGATCGGTGATACCCACGGCGCCGAGTAGATCGCGCGCTTTGCGCGCACATTCCAGTGCCATCCAAACGTTGTTGCGCTTCGCCAGCGAGATCTGCTCGGGCCGGACCGGGCCCGCTTCCATCATGCGGGTGAGACGCAGGGCAAGCAGTTGCGCCTTGGTGATTTCCTGCACCATCCACACCAGTTTTTCCTGCACCAACTGGAAGCCGGCAACTGGACGACCAAACTGCTCGCGTGATTTGGCGTAGGCCAGCGCGGTTTCGTAGCAATCGATCGCTGCGCCAATCACGCCCCAGGCAACCCCTACCCGCGCCTGCGAAAGACACGATAGCGGCGCTTTCAATCCCGACGCCTTGGGCAGGCGATTCTCAGCCGGTATCCGGCAGTTCTCGAACCAGCATTCCGATGTACGCGACATGCGCAGACTGAACTTGCCCTCAATGTCCCGTGCGCGAAATCCAGGCGCGTCTTTCTCCACCACGAATCCGCCAACACGACCGTCGTCGTCTTTAGCCCATACTACTTTTACATCGGCGATGGAGGCATTACCGATCCAACACTTGCTGCCGTTCAAAATGTAATGATCGCCTTCGCGCCTGGCGCGCGTCTCCATACCGCCGGGGTCAGAGCCGTGTCCATGTTCCGTTAGCGCGAAGCAACCGACACGTGCGCCCGATATTAGTCCTGGAAGCCAGCGCTCCTGCTGTTCCGGCGTGCCGAAGGAATGAATTGCATATATGACAAGTGATCCCTGCACCGACGCCAGTGAGCGCAGGCCGGAATCGGCCCGTTCCAGCTCTTGCATGATCAGGCCGTAAGCGGTGTAGCTTAACCCGGCGCAACCATGCTCTTTCAATTGCGGCGCATAAAACCCAAATGCGCCCATCCGCGCGGTGAGATGTTCGGGAAACCTGCCCGCCCGATGGCAGGAAACGACCTCGGGCATCACCTCCTCCTGCACAAAACGTCGCGCTCGATCGCGCGCCGTGCGCTCCTCATTCGTGAGGAGCTCTTCAATCGCGTAATAATCCAGCGAGGGCGTAGTCATGTGGCGCAATTCCGAAGGTCGACAATATATGCGCGCGATTTTCGATCAATGACATCGACTCGCCGAGCGATCCGTTCGGGTAGCGCACGCATCCGCGGCTGCCCAAAAGACTCTCAACATAAGATAACGAAGAAAACAAAGGGCCTTCCTGTCACCTCTACAGCCTTCGTTTCCTTGGTTTCCTTCTGTTCATCACATCCGTGCCATCGGCGTCATCTGCGGTTAGATTTTCGGTTGCGACAGAGCCCCGTCGGGTAACCCGCGCCTAGAAACTTATTTCGGTGTGGGCAACTCGGCGAGTTTTTGGAAGCGCGGATCATCCCGGAGCGGATCGAACATCGGATCAAGCCGGAGCAGCGCGGGAGTGAGCGGCGCGCCCATTGCGCCTTGGTTCGGTATCGAGAGCAGTTTTTGTAAAGCGGGGATCGCGCGATCAGGTTCTTCCGTCTGCGCAGCCACGCGAGCGCGGATCTCGAGCGAAATCCCACCAGTCACTGCATCCTTGTCGATCGGATTCGCGGCCATAACTCGTTCCGAGAGAGCGACGGCGGCAGCTTTGTCACCAAGGCCCATATTGGTCAGCGCGAGATCTCCAATGAGGGCAAAATTTTCCGGCTGTGCTTTGAGAAAAGGTTCCAGTTCGCTGCGCGCCTGGCGCCAACTTTCCCGCGCAGCGGCAGGGTCACCGGCGACTTCTTGAGCCCAGCCTAAAAAAAAGCGCAGCTCGCCATTGATGTAACCCAAGGCTGGATCAGGCTTAGCTAATATTTCCTTTAACCGAGGGACGATTGGTGCAGGGTGGCGCTCCAGGATTGCTTGGTAAGCTTGTGTTTCCAACGCACCAGCGTCGTCGGTGTTTGGATGCAGCGGAGCGAGGAGCGCAGCAGCCCGCGGCAGATCGCCTTCGGCTTGTGCAGTGACCGCCTTTGCCACGAGGTTATCCACGTCGTCCGGTGTGATATTGAGAACCTGATCAAGCCTTCTCTGCGCTTCGGGGAAACGACGAAGCTCTGTAAAGATAAGTGCGTGCCGACTGAGTAGCGTAACGTTGCGCGGATCGAGCCGCACCGCTTCGTTGAGGTAGGCTTCACTCCGGTCCCACTGGCCTCGCCTGCGTGCGACATAAGCCAACAATTCAGGAATCCGGCTACTGTTGGGCAGGAACTGACGTGCTTGCTCAAAGTAACGCACGGCAGTGTCATAATCCTTGAGGCAGGCGTAGTGGTAGTAGCCCTTGGCCAACAGGGCTTCGCCCAGATTGGGCTGAAGAGTGAGAGCGGTTTCGGCTGCCTGCCGCGTCTCATCACGAAGGGCGACTGTTGGTTGAAGAACCGCATCGACGTACCCGACCGCATCAACATATGACAACAGCGCCCACGCAAGCGCGAATTTCGGATCCAGGCGCACCGCTTCTCTGAGGTATTTCTGCGCGCCAAGCATGTTGCCAGGTGTGATTGCCGTTTTCAGGCTATAAGCCAAACCGCGCAGGTAGGCATCGTAAGCCTCAACATTGTCCGTCGGTTTGGCGGCGATGGTTTGCTCTTCCTGCCCGGTGAGTTTCGCTCGCAATTGTTCGGCGACGGCCTTGGCCACATCACTCTCGACCGAAAAAATGTCGGTCAGTTTGCGATCAAAGGTATCAGCCCAAAGATGGGAATCATTGGCTGCTTTGATTAACTGCACGTTCACGCGCACGGATTCGCCGCTCTTTTGCACGCTTCCTTCCAGGATGTGGGCGACGCCAAGTTGCCTGCCGATCTCAGGCAGATTTTCCGGCGCGCTTTTGTAATGTTGCGTCGAAGTCCGCGAGATGACCTTCAGGTCCGCGATCTTGGATAAGCGCGTCAGGATTTCGTCCTGAATGCCGTCGGCAAAATAGGCGTTCTCCTTGTCGCTACTCAGGTTCTCGAACGGAAGGACGGCGATGCTTTTTTCAGGAATACCTAACGCGGCGGCGGATGTCTTTGGTTCATGCCTTTGCCAGAAAAGATAAGTAGCGACGGCCAACGCTGCGACGACTAGGCATGCTGCCGAGATTAGGACCGGCTTGCGCAACGGAGCGCGCTCTTTCATAACTGGACCGACGTCGGTTTTCTGCGCAGGCATCGCCATGCGCTTCGGTCTTTCGGAATTACCAAGCTCAGCTGTGAAAAGATTTACGATCTCGATCTTGTCGCCGTGTTTTACTTCGCATTCGCCGATATGATAAAGATGCGGTCGCCAATGTTTGAATTGCTCGAGGTCTTCCGCGACCCGCTTTGAGAGCAAGATGTGGCCGGCATCGCCGCAATCCATCACCCGTGCGCCGTGTTGATACCTGCGCCCGCGACATTGGCGCGGCCATTTACATCCACCATCCCGCTGACCGGCCCGCTATGCACACCCATGCGCAAGCGCAGGTTTGAGTGCTGTTCTTTGATCGCGCGACTGATCTCCAGCGCGCATTCCACCGGATCTTCCGGGCTATGATAAAAGACCAGCGCCATGCCATCACCGGTCGCGAGTTTCAGCAATCGGTTTTCGCTTTCCTCTTTACGGAATTCGTCCGTTGATTGGACAATTTGATTCAGCTCTTCAATGGCGCGCGCTGATCGTCGCTCGCCATTTTAGAATAGGCGACGATGTCGACGAAAAGTACATGCGCAATCTCGAGCGCGATCTCTTTTTTAACTTCGGCCGCCATTAGGTTGCACGCATAGTGCGCAATTCCTTTGCTTACAGCAAGCTGGCAGGCACGGCTGCGCCTCGTTGAAGCGTTGAAGGGTTACATCGTTGAAGAGTTGAAGCCGGGTGAGAAGCAAACGCCGAACATCGAACGCCCAACCCCGAACGCCGAAATCAGAGCTCAGATAAAGAATAACTAATCACGAGGAGTCGCGATTAATTCTTCGGCGCGAGCGAAGCGACAATTTTTTCGAAACGCGGATCGCCCCGCAGGGGATCCCAGTCCGGATGCAGACGCAGCCATCCGTAATTTACTGTGCTCGGCACTTGCGCTGCCTCGGCCAGTTGCTTTAACGCGAGATCCTTCTCGCCTGTCCAGGCGTAAATGATCGCTAGATTCACGATTAAATCTGCGCCGTCGATGGCGTCGTTCGCGATGGGCACCAGTGCAACCGCCCGCGTCCCCTCCCGGAGCGCGTCGTCTTTACGCCCAAGACCGGCGTCGATCAGGCCGAGGGCGATGAGCCCTTGGGCGTAATCGGGTTGGTCGCGCATAGTCTTTTCGACTTCGGCGCGAGCAACCGTGAATGCGGTGCGGGCGGCGGCCGCATCGCCGCGACGGTGCGCAGCCACGGCCTCGAAATAGGCGCGAGGCAACCAAATGCTGCCGCTGCTAATCCCCTCAGGAGGAACGGCGGCAAGCGAGAGAGACAAGCTGCGCTCATCGCGCTCGCACAAGGCGACATAGAACCATCGCTCGGCCAGGGTCGTGGCAGCCGCAGGGTTTTCAGCAACGACGGCCTCGATGGTCGTATGAACGGGTTTTGGATCTGCGCGTTCTGCGAGATCAATCGATGCTCGCGCCACTCGTGTCTCCGGATCAGAAGGAACTAGTTTGAGCGCCTGATCCAGAACTGTAGCGAGATCTCGATAACGGCGCTGGAGTTCATAAGTAAAGGACAACTGCTGGAACAAGAAGAGGTTCCGCGGGTCCAGCTCCAAGGCGCGCTTAAGATCGTTGGTGGATTCCTCCCACCGCCCTTGCCGTCGATTAATAAAACCAGTTAGCTCGAAGACCAGCGGATTATTCGGCAATGCGCGGCGGGCCAAAGTCAGTTCGGCAAGAGCACGTTCGCAGTCTCGATAACCGCGATAAAGATGCTCCGCCAAGGCAAGGTGCGCTTCGCCGGAGTCGGGTCGCAAACGGAGAGCGGCCTCGATAGCTGCGTGCGCCAATGCAAGGCGCGCCGGCGTGTGATCGCTTCCGAAAAAGTAAATTAAATCATGTGCTTCAGCCAATCTGCAATAAGCAAGGAAAAACGTCGGGTCGCGCGCGATCGCCTGCTCGAGCAGTTGCGTGGCCTGGAGAAGATTTTCCTTCAGCCGCGAGCTAAAACTTGTGTCGGCACGAAGAGCTTCCGCTCGCACATAAAGGTCGTAGGCAACAAGATCGGACGTAGGTCGGTCGTTGATGCCGGCCTTTTCCTCCGGCGACAGCTTCGCGTGCAGCTGATCGGCGATCGCCTGTGCCACTTCGCTCTGAATAGCGAAGACGTCATTAAGTGGACGATCATAGTGTTCCGCCCAAAGGTGCGCGTCGGTGCGTGCATCGATCAACTGCGCAGTCACGCGCACTCGGCCAGCAATCCGCTGCACGCTCCCTTCCAACACATGTGCCACACCGAGCTGCTCGGCAATTTCGCGCAGATTACGGCTGAGGTCGCTCTTATATTGCATCACGGAAGTGCGACTGATGACCTTGAGATCGGCGATCTTCGCTAAATCGGTCAGGATTTCATCCTGTACGCCGTCGGCGAAGTAAGCGTTCTGCTTCTCATCGCTCAAATTCTCAAACGGAAGCACCGCAATGCTCTTTTCCGGCGCTGCCAGGATCGATCGAATCTGATAACCGGAAAACATTGCGATGCCGGCAACGATTACCGCGACTGCGAGCAACACTGCTGTCACCGCTGCCCAGCGCAGACGCGTCCGGCGTTTCCGCACTCTCTCGAATTTCCGCGGCAGCGTCGCATTGCCGAATTGATCGTTGTAGAGGTTTACGACGGAGACGCGCACGTCATGTTTCACTTCGCACGAACCAAGGTCGTGCAAGAGTGGTCGCCAACGCTCGTATTCTTCCAAGTCCTCGGCGACATGCTTGGACAGCAGAATGTGGCCGGCATCCCCGCAATCCATCACTCGCTGCGCCAGGTTGATCCCAGCGCCGGCGACGTTGGCCCGTTCGTTTACATCGACCACGCCGCTCACCGGTCCACTGTGGATTCCCATCCGCAAATGCAGGCGCGGCTCTTCCTTGAGGAAGCGGCTGATCTCTACCGCGCATTGCGCCGGGGCCTCCGGGCTGGTGTAAAACACCAGGGCCATGCCATCGCCGGTCGCAACCTTAAGCAGGCGTCCTGCAGTATCGGCTCCTCGAAATTGTTCCGAAGCGCGAACGAATTGATTTAACTGCTCAACGGCTGCGTGCTGATCCTTAACCGAGAGCTTCGAATAACCCACGATGTCGATGAAGAGGACATGGGCGATTTCGAGCTGAATCTCTTTTTTAACTTCGGTGGCCATTAGTCGCCCGGGATACTGCGCAAATCCATGTCTTACATCAAGCTAGGAGCGGGGGGAGAACAGAGGTCCGAGGTCAGCGGTCAGCAAAAGCTATGTCATCCCGAGCGAATTCGGGGGTCCTCGCAAATGCGGAATACGTCACCCAAGTAGGAGAGATCCTTCGCTTGCGCTCAGGATGACAAATGCATGATCTGCAGCCAACATCGAACGCCCAGATTCAGGCCGACACCGAATAACTAATAACTAGAACTAGCAACCAATAACCGAACGTCAGTTCTTCGTCGCGAGCGAGGCGACGATTTTTTCAAAGCGCGGATCGCCGCGCAGGGGATCCCAAAAGGGAAGCAGACGCATTCGGCCGTAGTTTAACAGGAAACCGGGGAACTGCGCTGCGGTCGCGAGCTGCTCGCACGCTAGGTCTTTCTCGCCGGTCCAGGCGCAAATGCCAGAAAACAGCAGAATTATATCCGGCCCAGCGAGCGCGTCCCGTTCGACTGGAAGCAGCTCAAGCGCCCGCCGACTCTCCCGCAACGCGTCCTCCTTTCGCCCAAGTCCTGCATCGATCAAGCCGAGCACACAGAGCGCTGGAGCATAATCGGGCTCGGTACGCACTAATTCCTCCTGTTTAGCACGGGCAGCGGTGAAAGCGGCGCGCGCTGCAGCGGCGTCGCCGCGCATGCGAGCGATTAAACCTTGTACCAAGTCGTGGTTGAAACGGATGGTAGGTGACAGCCCGAAAGAGTTACCACCGAGGGCCACGAGCGCTCGGTCTGCAGCAGCGAGGTCGCGTTCGCACAACGCTAGAATCAGCCAGCTAGTAGCAACGCTCGGAGCAGCTGACGGATCTTCAGCGAGAATCGCATCGATTGTCGTGTGTAACGGCTTGGTGTCAGCGCGCCAGTCAAGATCGGCCCGCGCGCGAGCGATCCTGGTCGGCACATCGTCTGGCTTGACCTCCAGCGCGCGGTCAAGCACCCCAGCCATCTGTTCATAGCGGCGCAGGCACTGATAGGTGAGCGACATCTGGTGAAAGAAGTAAAGGTTGCGGGGATCGAACTGCAGCGCTTTTTCCAAGTTGTGCACCGACTCCTCCCAGCGGCCCTGGCGACGATCCATCAGTCCGGTGAGCTCGAAGACTTCGGAATTGTTAGGCAGCGTGCGTTGCGCGATGGCCAGTTCCTCTCTTGCGTGATCGTAATCGAGGTAGCAGCTATAGAGGTGTTGCGCCAAAGCGAGATGCGCTTCCCCAGAGTCCGGCTGTAAGCGCAAAGCTGCTTGAACAGCAGTATTCGCTGCACTGCAGTGCGCTGGCGTGCGATCGAGGCCAGCGATGTAAAGGAAGTCATGCGCATATGCCAGCCGGCCGTAAGCAAGCAGAAAGTTGGGATCGCGCGCGACCGCCTGGTTGAGCAGTTCTATGGCTTGCAAGAGATTGTTCTTAGTTTGTGCGCCGATGAAGACCAACTGAAGCATTAACGTCTTGGCGCGCGTATAAAGATCGAATGCTGCAAGATCCGCGGTCGGTGGCTTCTCGATCGCAGCCTTTTCTTGCGGCGAAAGCTTGGCACGGAGTTGGTCGGCAATCGCCTTGGCAATTTCGCTCTGGATTGCAAACACATCATCCAGTGGCCGGTCATAGTGTTCGGCCCATAGATGTACATCCCTTCGCGCATCGAGTAGTTGTGCGCTGACCCGCACACGATTGCCCACACGCTGCACACTGCCTTCCAGAACGTTCGCAACACCAAGTTCCTGCGCGATCTGGCGAAGGTTACGCGTTAGACCGCTTTTGTATTGCATTACGCTCGCGCGACTGATGACTTTTAATTCGGCGAAGTAAGCGTTTTGCTTCTCTTCGCTCAGATTCTCAAAAGGGAGCACGGCGATACTTTTTTCCAGCGCAGGCGGTGTCGCGGGTGGCCGATTTCGCAAAAAGACCACGAAAACAGTTCCAATCGCAACCAGTGCGAGCAAAGTTGCCGTGAGCACAGCCCAGCGCGTTTGCGTCCTCTTTTTCCGCAGGATTTGAAATTTTTTCGGCAGCGCAGGATTGCCTAGTTCCTCCGTGTAGAGATTCACGACGGAGACACGCACGCCGTGTTTCACTTCGCACTCGCCGAGTTCATGCAGGTATGGCTGCCAGTGGGGGTATTGCTCGAGGTCTTCGGCAACGTGCTTTGAAAGCAAAATGTGTCCGGCATCACCACATGACTCGCTGTGCCATATTAATGCCCGCGCCAGCCACGTTCGCTTTTCCGGTTACATCAATCACACCGCTGACCGGTCCGCTGTGAATCCCCATCCGCAGCTGAAGGTTCGGATGTTCCTTGAGCGCACGGCTAATCTCGAGCGCGCATTCGACCGGGGCTTCCGGGCTATGATAAAAGACCAGCGTGATGCCGTCACCTGTCGGGATTTTGATCAAGCGTCCTGCTGCCTCCGCTGCCTGGAATTCATCCGTGCCTTGGACAATCTTGTTTAAACGATCGATTAACGCTCGTTGCTCGTTGATAGGCAGCTTCGAGTAGCCGACGAAGTCTGTGAACAAGACATGCGCGATCTCGAGCTGGATCTCCTTTTTAACTTCAGCAGCCATTCTAGGCAGTCTACTTCGGCGCGAGTGAGGCGACGATTTTTTCGAAGCGCGGGTCGCCATGCAACGGATCCCAGAATGGATGCAGTTTCAGCCGGCCGTAGGTCAATGAGCTTGGGACCTGCGTCAACCTAGTCAGTTGCTGCAAGGCGAGATCTTTCTCGCCGGTCCAGGCACAGATGATGGAGAAGAACTGAATCATGTCCGTACCGCCGAATGCATCCCGTTCGACGGGAAGAAGCTCAACCGCGCGCCGGCCCTCTCGCAACGCGTCGTCCTTCCGCCCAAGCCCTGCATCGATCATGCCGAGCGCACAGAGCGCCGGGGCGTAATCGGGCTGGGCGCGAACTAATTCCTCTTGTTGAGCACGGGCGGTAGTAAAAGCGGCGTGCGCGGCAGCGGCGTCCCCACGAACACGAGCGATCAATCCTTCAGCGCATGCGGGATTTAAAACGATATGAAACAGCCGGTAGGAATCACCCGAGAGCGCCACCAGCGCTCGGTCGGCGGCGATAGGATCATGCTCACAAAGAGCAAGATTCAGCCAAATACCGGCGACGGTCGGCGCGGCGGACGGATCTTCAGCAAGAATCGCTTCAATCGTCGTATGTAATGGTTTGGGATCAGCGCGCCAATGGAGATCGACTTGGGCGCGCGTAATCCTGGTTACAACATCCTTCGGTGCAACTGCCAGCGTCCGATCCAAAACCGCAGCCCATTGTTCGTAGCGGCGCAGGAACATGTGGTTAGTCGAGATCTGGCTAAGAGTGAAAAAGTTTAGTGGATCGAGCTCCAGAACCTTTTCCAGGTTACGCGTCGACTCATCCCAGCGACCTTGGCGACGGTCGATGAATCCTTTCAACTCGAAGAGTTCCGGATTGTTAGGCAAGGTGCGTTGTGCGACGATCAATTCTTGCTTCGCGCGATCGTAATCGAGGTAACCACTATAGAGGTGCTGCGCCAAAGCGAGATGCGCTTCTCCAGCATCCGGCTGCAAACGCAACGCTGTTTGCACGGCAGCATCCGCTGAAGCAAGACGCGCCGGCGTGTGATCTATGCCAGTGAGATAAAGCACGTCGTTTGCAAATGCTAATCGGCAGTAAGCGAGCAGAAACTTGGGATCGCGCGCGACTGCCTGATTGAGCAATTCAACGGCTTGCAAAAGATTGTTCTTCGATTGTGCGCCGCTATAGAGCGATCTGAGCAGTAATGTCTTGGCGCGGGTGTAAAGGTCGAAAGCGGCGAGATCGGCGGTGGGTGATTGCTCAATTGCGACCTTCTCACTGGGCGAAAGCTTGGCCTGAAGCTGGTCGGCGATGGCTTTGGCTATTTCACTCTGGATCGCAAATACGTCATCCAGTGGCCGGTCATAATGTTCCGCCCACAGATGTACATCCTTTCGCGCATCGACTAACTGCGCGCTGACGCGCACACGGTTGCCCGAGCGCTGCACGGCGCCTTCGAGAACGTTCGCAACGCCAAGTTCCTGCGCGATCTGCCGCAGATTGCGTGTTACCCCGCTTTTGTATTGCATCACGCTTGCGCGACTGATGACTTTCAGGTCGGCGATCCTTGCCAGATCGGTGAGAATCTCATCCTGCACCCCATCGGCGAAATAAGCGTTTTGCTTCTCTTCGCTCAAATTTTCAAACGGGAGTACGGCGATACTTTTTTCCAACGCAGGCAGCGTCGCAGATGGCCGATTTCGGAAAAAGACCACGAAAACAGTTCCAATCGCAGCCAGTGCGAGAAAAGCTGCCGTGAGCACAGCCCAGCGCGCTCGGGTTTTCTTTTTTCGCAGGATTTGAAATTTTTTCGGCAGCGCAGGGTTTCCCGACTGCTCGCTGTAAAGGTTCACCACTGACAGGCGCACGCCGTGTTTCACTTCGCACGAACCAAGATCATGCAGGAGAGGTCGCCACTGCTCGTATGCTTCGAGATCCTCGGCCACATGTTTGGAAAGCAAAATGTGTCCGGCATCGCCGCAATCCATTACGCGCTGGCCGATATTGAGACCCGCTCCCGCGAGATTGGCGCGCCCGTTCACGTCGATCACGCCGCTAACCGGCCCGCTGTGTACTCCCATGCGAAGTTGCAGCCATGGATGCTCTTTGAGAGCGCGACTGATTTCGATCGCGCATTGTGCTGGCGCTTCGGGACTGGTGTAAAAGACCAGTGCCATCCCATCGCCAGTTGGAATTTTAATTAAGCGATCCGACGCTTCAGCCTTCTGAAGCTGCTCTGAAGCCCGAACCACCTCATTTAGCTCATCGACCGCGGCGCGCTGCTCGTTGATCGAAAGCTTCGAGTAACTAACGATATCGATGAACAAGACATGGGCGATCTCGAGCTGGATCTCTTTTTTAATCTCAGCGGGCATATCACTGCTCCCAAGGGGGACAACGCCAATGAAATAATCTCGACTCGAACCAACTATAGTCGAGAGCAAAGCGCGGATGATTCAGGTCACATGACTGACCGCTCCTCAATTTACTACAGCGCCATTCGAGAATCTTGCCAGCCTTAGAAACCGTGTTGATGCCGGCGCTGTTCGAACAACCCCAGGCTTTCGTATCCCAATCTAACGGGGTTCCAGAGCGCTGCCCGGTTGTGTCGTAGCACTCTCGCCGACGCGATATTCGCGCAATTGGGCGAGCTCGCTGCGTGAGCCGTCGGCTTTTGCCGTTTGCTCAATTAGCTTGGCGTAGTAGTGGGCTGCCTTTTCTTTTTCTCCAAGCTGTTCTGCTGCCTGCGCGGCGCCATACAGACCACGGAATCGTCCCGGATACATTTTCAGTGCCGCCTCGAACTCCCGCTGCGCTTCTTTCGGCCGATTTAATGTTAGCAGCAGGTCACCCAGTTGTTCGCGAGCCGGGACGAGCGCGCCGGGTGAGACAGGATGCTTGCCTAGGATATCCTCCGCATCTGCTACCTGCCGCAAAAGATTAACGGCTTCGTCTTTCTTGCCTTCGCTGTACGCCACCCAGGCTGATGCTGCCTGAATTTGCAGGTCGAGGTGCCTCTTGAAATAATCAAGTCCCGGATCCGTCGACGAATCGCGCAATTGCCCCATCCGATCGATCGCCTTGCGTGCACCATCGATGTCGCCGGTATGCGCTCGTCCGAGTGCGTGAGAATACTCGATAAGGCCTTCGAAGGACGGAAAGGAAGACCAGTGCGGCAATTCCGGAATGCGCAACGCTGCCGCGTCGGACCATGCATTGCGCTCGAGCGCGTAACGCGAGGGGATGGCGGCCAGAGCATAGGCAGCGCTGAATTCCAGCTCAGGATTTGTTTTGCGCACGGTGGCGGTGAAATCCACGATCTCCTTCGCCTTGGCGTCCTGCCCTTCCTGTAGATAAGAGTAAACCGTATAGTCGAGCGCGTGCAGTTCCTCTGCTTCGGTGGCGTCACGATGCCGCATCGCAGCGTAAGCGCGCGACGCGTCGGCGGAGGAGCGATTGGCCGCGACGGACTCTTCCCACATGCCAAGGCGGGTGAAGATGTGCGACGGCATATGCAGGGCGTGAGGAACCCACGGTGCGATGGAACCGTAGCTCCGGGCGGCGGCCAGCCCGCGCTCAGCCAATGCTGGGTAGTCGTAGCTGTGAATCAGATAGTGAACGACGCCGGGATGGTTGCGGTTTTTCTTCCACAACTTTTCCAAGAGAGCAGCGGCTTGAAGTTGCTTGGCCAAAGTCGTGTCAGTAGGGCTTGCATAACCCGCGGCCAATATCGCGAAGGCGTAAAAGGTTTGCGCTTCGAAATCGTCGGGATACTTCTCGGAAAGCTGGCGCATCGCTTTTTCATAAGCGACTACTCGATCGCGTGCTCCTACTGGCCCATGACAAGATTGTCCAACCGCGCCCGTGTTGGGGCTGTCCGAGGTATTGTAGTAGACATTGAGCGCTGTGATAAAGCCACGCTCGAGATCGGTGCCAGTTTTCATGGCCAGGGCTTTCTCCGCTGCCGCTTTGCCGGCCCTCATTTCGTCGGAAGTCGGAGGAGTCCAGATCGGATGCCACCACGTCATGGCAATTCCCCATTGCGCCATCGCGCAGTTTGGATCCTGCTCGGCTACAGAAGTGAAAATTCGCCGGGCCTCTTCATAAAAGAATGAGTGCAGCAAGGCGACGCCGCGGGTAAATTCCGGCCGCACCTCCGTTGCGCACGATACCTTAAAATCTATTGTCCCGGCGGCGCGCAGATCGCCCGGTTCGGGGACGATTGATTTTTCGGCGTCCAGAGCTGTGAGACCCCCGATCAGAACGGCAAGAAAAGTGGCGCCGCCAAAGAATGCTCGAATGCTCATGTGAAGGGCTCTTCGAGGCTGGCACAAGCGCCGCTAGCCTGCAAATTTGAAAATAATTTTGCCGCTCCGTTCTTCTTGATGTCGCAGCTACCTTTACCCAGCTCACGAAAACCAAACAACATCGCAGGGTTAATTTCACCACTTCTGAGTTGGATGTTGGATGTTGAGCGTTGAACGTTGCGCGTTGTCACCCGAAATAGCATCCAGCCATGGCACGCCTGCACGAATATCAAGGCAAAGTCATCCTCGCGGCTAACGGATTCAAGATTCCGCGCGGCCAGGCCGCATCAAATGCCGACGAAGCGGTTGCGGCAGCGAAGGAATTGGGCGCCGAGGCTGTAATCAAAATTCAAGCGTGGACCACCGGACATGCCGGTATCGGCGGAGTCGCGTTCGCAAAAAAGCCAATGAAGTTCGTGCGCATGCGGTGCGAACGCTGACGATGAAAGTCGGACAATTTCCAGTCGAAGCCGCGCTCGTCGAGGAAAAGATGGATATCGTAACAGCCAAAGACTTTTTGTCCGCTGGTAAACTCACGCGATGTCGCCGCTGCGACGCCGCCCAGGCGCTCGTTCGTCACCTTGGCAACATATCCATGATTAAGATAGAAAGAAAGGTCAAGGCCAAGGTAGGATGGAGCCCGTAAGGATGGCAAGAAGCCACATTCTCCAAGCAAACTGGTTTGATTATCCGCAGTATTACGACATTGCCTTTCAAGCCCCGACCCAGCGGGAGGCTGACTTCATCGAGGCCGCATGCCGCAAGTATTGCCCCTTTACCGCTCGCCGGTTCCTAGAGCCAGCCTGCGGCAGCGGCCGATTAATCGCGGAGTTGGCCACCCGAGGTTACCAAGTGACCGGCTTCGATCTCAGCCAGCCAGCGTTGAGCTATCTTCGGCGGCGGCTTGCACGGCGGCTGCTCCATGCTGAGACATTCGAGGCTGAGATGTCCGATTTCCGCCTCAGTCGACCGGTTGATGCGGCCTACTGCACTGTCAACACGTTTCGGCACTTGTTGACGGAGCAGGCGGCACGCCGCCACCTGAGGTGTATTGCCGGCAGCCTTCGTCCAGGCGGCATCTATGTCCTCGGCTTACATCTGCTGCCATTGGACGTCGACAAGGAGGATGTCTTGCGCTGGACTACGCGCCGATGGGAGACAAAAGTGACCGTAACGCTGCGCGTGCTACACATCGATCTCCGCCGCCGACTCGAGAACTTTCGGGTCAGCCTGCTGGTGCGCCACCGCGCGCCGAAGGAAGTTCGCCTGCGACACGAATTTCACGTCCGCACCTATACAGCAAGGCAATTTCGACGGCTGCTGGATTCGGTTCCGTCGCTGGAACTGTGCGACGTTTACGATTTCCAGTACGACATTAAGCACCCGCTTCCCCTAAATGATGAAATGGCCTACAATGTGTTCGTTTTAAGGCGACGACTGCCATCGTAGTTACTTCGTGCATCTAAAATCTGCTAACTCCTAAGAAACCAAGGTCGAATGTGCAAGGCGACGTGTGTGTGTGTACGCTTGAATCGACGTTGAATGTTGAAGAGAAAAATTTTCCGTCGGGGGATACATTAACCGTTTCGATACTTTATTGCGAAGCACCGATGCAATTATTGGGTTACCTTGAATGAAATCCAGCATTTCCAGCTTTATCGACCGCGTTTTTCGAATGGAGGGATTCAACGGGGGCCATAGGTGGACGCTGGCGCGTATCGGATGGCTCAGTGTCTATCTGCACCACTTTGTTGCCGACGACTGGTTGGGAGATATGCACGATCACCCCGGGCGCATCATTTCAATAGGTCTGTTTGGCAAGTATCGGGAAGAAACTCCCGGAGGAGCACGCATTTATCGAGCGCCTTGGGTGCGGTGCTTTCCCGCTTCGCATATACATCGTCTCGTAATGGTGGACGGTGGATCGTGCTGGACGATCGCCATCACGCTCAAGCCTGTGAGGACTTGGGGTTTTTGGACTTCTGCGGGCTGGATGCCGTTTGATGAATATCTGAAACAGCGACGCGACTAAAAGGAATTGCCGATAATTCCAGATACAAGAAGGCTTGACACTACGATACAGAATGAGTCAAATCTCGCGCATGAGGCCATACGATACTATTCCACCCGGGCCGCCACCACCTGAACCGAAACCACCAGAGCCAAAACCGCCGCCGCCGCCGCCAAAGCCTCGAGGATAGGCTGAAGCCGTTCGAAGAACGAAAAATTCGGGGGCGATTACTGCGGCGCTGGTGAAGCGACGAGTTCTTGAAAGCGCGGGTCACTCCGGAGCGGATCGAACATCGGGTCTAGTCGGAGCATCGCAGGCGTAAGCGGGATGCCGGCAGCCAGCGCTCCATAGTACGGTATCGAAAGCAGTTGCTGTAAGGCGGCGATGGCGCGGTCGGGCTCTCCCATACGCGCCGCCACTCGTGCGAGGACCTCGATTGGAATGGGACCAGCGACAGCGTCCTTCTCGACCGGATTCGCGGCCATGGCCCGTTCCGACAGGGCTAACGCGGCGGTTTTGTCACCAAGGCCCATATTGGTCAGCGCGAGATCGCCAATGAGCAGAAAGTTGTACGGCTGTTCTTTGAGGA
>Ga0209473_1000959_pt1 | contig 16435 bp, 14 predicted proteins | sample GraSoiAngelo_133_FD_185890 | JGI IMG/M metagenome (GOLD analysis project Ga0209473, IMG submission 185890) | Grasslands soil microbial communities from the Angelo Coastal Reserve, California, USA - 14_0929_05_20cm (SPAdes) (version 2) | ecosystem: Environmental > Terrestrial > Soil > Grasslands ...
GCATGAATTCACAAACAACTGGATTGCGCGTAGCGAGCATCGTGTTCGCGCTCTTTGCGGTCGGTCACATCTTGCGATTGATCAAGCACGCCCAAGTGACGGTCGGAACCCACCACGCACCCATGTGGGTGAGCGTGATCGCACTAATCATAGCCGGCGGGTTGAGTATTTGGATGTGGCGACTCTCGTCCAAGACATGAACGAGAAATAAATCGACCGCTTCTACACCACAGCCCGCGCGAGCTGCGAACGGAAGGAACTCAAATCCCGTCCCCTTTTGGCTTCAAGGTGCTTTCGAGCAACCGGGGCAATGATCGACCAACGCGTGATGCTCGTTTGGCGCTTACCTGACGGGTCGACGCGAGCCAATCTGGTGGGACACTTATAAACGATCGGTCCAACTCGGCGGTCGAAGCGCAACCGAGTAGCTTGAGAGTACGAATGAGATCGGTGCAAAGGATCTCGATTGCTCGCGCCACACCCGCGCCGCCAGCGGCGCCCAGCCCGTAGGCATAAGCGCGTCCGACCAACACGGCCCGAGCGCCTATACAAAGTGCCTTCGCGATGTCGCTCCCTCGGCGGATCCCACCATCGATCAGGACCTCGATGCGATCGCCGACGCTGGTCAAAACTTCAGGCAGCATGCGTAGTGTCGGCGCGACCCCGTCGAGTTGCCGGCCGCCGTGATTGGACACAACCACTGCGTTCGCCCCCGTATCTACTGCGCGGCGAGCATCGTCCGCAGTGTGAACGCCTTTGACGACGATCGGAAGGTTCCAGGCGTCGCGGATCCAACGGAGATCCTGCCAGCTCACCATAGATTGCTCAAGAGCGGTGCCGACATCAGCGTACAACATTGCTCCCTCCCCGGGAATGACGACATTTGGAAAGTTCATCAGCCCACCATCGGCGACGAAGCTCGCCAGCCATCGGGGTTTTGCCAGAAACTGATTCACGAAAGGGAGCATCTGACCAAATTTGCGGGTCAGTAGCTCCTTGACGCCATTCCGAAGATCACGTTCGCGTTGACCCGCGACTGGCGTATCGATTGTGACGACAAGGGCAGAGTACCCTGCGGCTCGCGCGCGTTCGATGGCCGCAAGCGCGCAGTCACGACCTCCGACCAAATAGAGTTGATACCAGACCGGCCCCTTCGCCGCAGCGGCAACCTCCTCCAAAGCACAGCCCGAAAGAGTTGAGAGCGTGTATGCGATTCCAGTCGCGCCAGCAGCACGTGCCGCGACTTCTTCACCACGCGGATAAAAGAGCCGACTACTTCCGATAGGCGCGAGGATCAGCGGCATGGATAAAGATGTGCCGAGCACTGTCGTGCGCAGATCGCACGTCGATGTCGCAACGGCACAGCGCGGTCGAAATGTTACGGTCTCGAACGCACGGGAATTTGCGCGTAAAGTCAGTTCTGCGTCCGCGCCGCCGTCGATGTAGTCGAATAACACCCGGGGAAGTCGCCGTTTGGCGACGCGCCGCAAATCTTCAATATTGACGACGTGCGGCGGCTGAACGCGGGCGTGGAGCATTGCTCGTAATAGCGAACTAAGGGGAAAGCTAGTGCCGAAAATGGCGGATACCAGTGAAGATCATCGCCATCTTGTGCTCGTTGGCAGCGGCAATCACTTCTTGATCGCGAACCGATCCGCCCGGCTGAATGGCGCAGGTCGCGCCAGCGTCAGCGGCCGCGATGAGTCCATCTGGAAACGGGAAAAAGGCATCACTTGCGACGGCGCTGCCTTTGAGCGAGAGCCCGGCTGCTTCGGCTTTCCAAACCGCAATCCGAGATGCATCGACCCGCGACATTTGCCCGGCGCCAATACCGAGCGTGCGATCACCGCGGGCATAAACGATCGCATTGGATTTCACATGTTTGACCACCCGCCATCCTAATAGCATGGCGTTCAGTTCGGTTTTTGTCGGTTGCCTTTTCGTCACCGCATTTTGCGAGACTTGATTTGCGGTGTCTGGATCCTGGACCAGCACTCCGCCGGAAACAGAGCGAACGTCGACTGTCGATCTTGCGTCGGCCGTTGAAGTGATCAGCCGGATGAGACGCAGGTTCTTTTTCTTCTGTAAAATGCTGCGCGCTTCCGCCTCAAAATTCGGCGCAACGATCACCTCGCTGAAAATTTCGCTGATCGCTTTGGCCAGGGGTTCGTCGATCGGGCGGTTACAAATAATGATCCCGCCGAATGGCGCTTGTTTGTCGGTTGCAAATGCTTTGTCCCAAGCTTTGCGAAGATCGGCATCGGAACCTACACCGCACGGATTTGTATGCTTAAGAATCGCGACCGTTGGTTCCTCGAACTCGCCGATCAAATTCGTCGCTGCGCTGATGTCGAGAATGTTATTAAAAGAAAGCTCTTTGCCGTGAAGTTTTTCAAAATGTTTATCAAAATCGCCGTAGAGCGCGGCGGCCTGATGTGGATTTTCCCCGTAACGCAAGCGCGTGACGAGCGGCGCGGTCAGTGAAAAGGAAGCGTCGGTAGTTTGTTCCTTATTGAGAAATGTTCCGATGGCGCGATCGTAAGTCGACGTCTTAATGAACCCTTTAATGGCGAGACGTTCGCGCAACTTCAGCGTCGTCTCGCCATCATTGTCGCGCATATTTTCCAGCACCACGTCGTAATCGACCGGATCGACAACCACCGTAACTGATTCGTAATTTTTAGCCGCGCTGCGAATCATCGATGGGCCACCGATATCGATGTTTTCGATGGCTTCCACGAATGTTACGTCCGGCTTGGCAATCGTTGCCTCAAACGGATAAAGATTGACCACAACGAGATCGATCGGCTCGAAGCCGCATTCGCGCGCTTCGGCTTCTTGTTCTGGATTGCCGCGCTTATAAAGAAGGCCGCCGTGCACCCGCGGATGCAAAGTTTTCACGCGCCCTTCGAGCACCTCCGGAAATGCGGTGAAACTGGAAATCTCACGCACGGGCACACCTTCTTTGCGCAACAACTCGGCTGTTCCACCGGTGGAGATGATATCGATCCCTTGACGCTCTAGAGCGCGCGCGAATGACGCGATGCCGGTTTTATCGGAAACGGAGATGAGGGCGCGGGTGATCTTCATCGAGTTGGATGGGAAGTCGTGTGTAAATATACATTACAGACATTGTAGAGGGCGGCTGTGTCAGCCGCCGAATTTTAATCCGGCGCTGCCGCGACGAGCGCCGCCACAACCTTACCGATCCAGAATCACGTTTTTTGCGGCAGGATAAAGCACTGGGCAGCACCCGATCGTTTCGCAAAACGCCTTGCTGAAATGACTGAGACTTGAATATCCCACCTCGGTCGCAGCTTCGGTTACGTTGTAACGGCCCGTGCGCAACAGCTCAGCCGCGCGTTCCATCCGCAGATTGCGCAGATATTGCGGTATGGTAAGACCAACTTCGCGCGAAAAAATCCGGCTTAGATAAAATGGGCTGCAACCAACTTCCTGGCCGAGCAGTTCGAGCGTTGGCGGATTTGTGAGATCACGCTGCAATAGTTGCTTCGTTCGTTCGACCCGTTCACGCGCGACCCGCTTTTGCCGCATGCAGAAAAATTCCGGATCCTTCGGCGCAAAAAGAAAATGTGCCATTAACTCGAGCGCTTTGCTTTGATACCAGAGAATCTGAGCCGCTTTCGCGACCGGCGGTTCGGCCAAGCTGGCCACCACACTGCGTTGCTGGATCGACATCGGACGCGCGGGCGCGACCACGCTCTCATCCATCCCGCCAAAGATAACCCGACGAATCTCCGGCTCCAGATCGGCTTCGTTCTGGACGAATTGTTTCTGCAAATGATTTCTCGAAAATTCGAGCGTCACGAATTGGTGATGGTCACGCGCTTGACGCGACGCCGACAGCGGCTCATCTGCAACAGCATAATAGCCGGAATTGCCCGGGAGATAATCGCTCCGCGTACCCTGTGCCCTTACCGCTCCGCGGCCGTCCAGATTTAAACAAAACTCAAGGCTCTGCGGATGGAAACTACGGCCCCAGTCTAGTGCGCGTTGCGTTCGAAAATCATGCCACTCGATGCTTAAGCCAAGCCGACCGAAATCTCCGTATAGTTGACGCCAGCCGGGAGCGAGACCTTTCCAAGCACCTTGCTCGGCATGCGCTACGTCAGTCGAGACCATGGCGTGTAATTACGGGCGCGGCTGCGCGGAATGCAAGGAAGGTTTAGCTTCCTTAAGCGCATCGCGGTCCCACTTACCGAGTACGGAGGCGGCATCATAGGTACTTTGCGCAAAATCGAGAAGCACGTCATCCGGCGAATCGGCGGTGCGTACTGCATCATAAGGTAAAATGAATTCGCGTAGCTGAGCATTGTAAGATGCAGCGTCTGGCTGCACCTTTGCCTGCGCAAACCCCGATGGTTCCGGATATGCGTACGAATAAAATATCGGCATTGGCACTGGACCACCGCCCGGCCAAAAGCCGAGACTGCTCACCTCTTGCGAGTAAGCTTCACGCGCGATCGCATCGGGTAGATGCGGGACGCCGCCCGGATGCGGAGGCGCTGGACGTCCGGAAAAACGCGTGACGGCAAGATCAAAACTGCCCCAGAAAAAATGGACCGGACTGCATTTCCCGCAGAAGCGCGAGCGGAAATCCTTAAACACGCGATCGACTTGCACGAGAACACGCCAAAATCGATTCGCATAATCGCGATCATACGAGCGGTGCGTTTCGTCGCGCTCAAACGGAATCGCATCCTGGATTTCGTTCGGCGTCGTGTTAATGGTCACAGGCAGCTCCAGTTCAGCCAACGTGTTCATCACCGCGCGGTAAAAATCTGCGACCGGGCGTGGCCGCAATTCGATCGCGCGTCGCCGGCCATCGCTGCCGTCGATGCGCAACTGGTGATCGATAAAATCGAAACTGATCTCGAATGTTGAGAGACCGTGCGGAACCGGTGAAGTCGTTAGGCCGCGCGCTGTGAGATAGAGAGTGACGTGCCACGAATGATTCGTCCACGGCGTTTGGGTGAGGCGGATCTTGCCGACGATTTGCGTCCACATGTGCAGCGTTGCCGCCGTTTCCTTCCACTCTGTAAAAGGCAAGGATGGCCAAAACTTTTCGCGTTCCTCTTTAGTAATCTTCATTGGCAATGTCGCTTGGTGCCCTGGTTCGCGCCGTTAGAAGTCATCTCATAAATATCGTAACGCGCCAAATTTCAATTGATAGCGGCGATTGCTCCAATTGCCTGGCCTTCGGGGCGTGCTAAAGGTCGTCGGGGTAAACCGGCCTCTCAATGGTGGCCGAGGAAGCCGTCCTTACCGACTCAATCGCGGTTAATGAAATCGGAAAACGAACGCCTCACCCTCTCGAACATGCCACGCGCTTCTTCCTGGGTCCGATGGAAGGCATGCTTGATTCGTGCCTTGGCGCTGCCAATGATTCCGCCTTCGTTGTCGCGATCTTCCCCTGTTATTTCCACATCCTCCATGGTCGCACCGGCAAACATTCCTTCCGTGCGCCTGACCGTGCCGCCACTCGCGCCGATATAGATCGTGCCGACCGGGCGGGACGATTTATTTGCGAGCGTGACAATCCAGATGGGCTCGCCCCGTTCATCGGTACGAAGCGTGTAACTGGCGGTCGCAAAACGCGCGTGCGATTTTTCCGCAGTATGACTCGCGACCGCGTACGCGCCGTTGGAATCGAGATTTAGACGCTTCGTGTTGATCATTGCTCCTTCAGTAGACCCGGCGATTGAGCGCGACGGTGTGCCTTCGGAAGCAATGCGTCCATCAGCAACCTCAACTTCACGCACACGACCCGGCGCGCGCGGGTCATCCAGCGTGATTTTCCACTTCTCCGGCTGCGGTTTGCCTTCGACACCTGTAATCGATACAAGATGATTAAGAGCGCCGCGGCCGAATTGTGTTCCGACCACACGCAAGGCTTCATAGGCGGTCGCCTGCTCCTGGGCTAGTGCCGGGGTGACGAAAAGTAGAGCGACCACCAGCGATTTCCACATAACCTAAAATTGAACAACGGTTTTACTGACTGTCCATTGTGTTTTCAGTGGGAGCGGTTGTCGATTTTGCAAACGTTTCTAGCTTCGGACTTGAATGACTTTCGCCCGTCTGTTCAGCTTGCTTGCGCGTCGATGAAGAAAAAGACTATCGAATTCAGCAGCCACACCGGCAACCTCGCCTTGATGCGCAACTGCGTCCGGGATTTTCTAAATGGTTATCCGTTTTCAGAAAAAGAGCGGCTGCTGATGGTGCTCGGTGTGGATGAAGCATGCACGAACATTATTCGCTACGCCTATCGATTACGAGACGATCAACTAATCGCACTATCGATGGAAGGGCTGCGTAAATGCGTCCGCATGCGATTGCGCGATTATGGTGAGCAAGTTATGCCGCAGGAAATGAAAGGCCGCTCCCACGACATGATCAAGCCGGGCGGGCTTGGTTTATATCTCATTCGCAACGCTTTTGATGAAGTCGATTACTTGCTCAAGCGCCAGGGTACCGAGCTAGTGCTGACGAAGAACCTAGAATGAGGTCATAGCCCGTCCGCAAAGGCACTTGGGTTGGGTTTCTTAAATTACTGCGCCAGCAGTTCAGCAATTTGGTTTGAATCGGTTACGGGCGCTTTGCAGGTAAAATTTTCACACACGTAGGCGGCTGATTTTTCGTCGACCATCGACATGGCGCGGATCGCCTCAAGTTTTTCACCGAGATATTTCTGACCTTCAGCGCCATCCGCCAGAAGCAGGATCGTCGTGGGCAGAAAATGTCGATGTACCTCCGACAACAGCGCTTTTGTTTCCGGTGCATCCTTCTTTCCCGCGATCACGATCTGGCGCGGCTTGCGCGAGCTAAAATCAAGCGCAACCAGGATTTGCGGCATGGCACTTGAAAACCGCGAAAGGGTGGGTTGAAATGCGCCAGTTGTCTTTTCCGCACGCTCCTCCCATTGTTTCTCACCGCGAATTTGCGCCAGCCGCAGAAGATTGAGCGCGGCCACGGAACTCGCGGCCGGTTCAGCGCTGTCGTTATCGTCTTTCATCCTCAGGACAACGCTCTTGTCCTTCCCGCTCGTACTGAAGTAACCGCCGTTCTTTTCATCGAAAAACAACCGGTCCTGCGTCTTCTGCAATTCGACCGCGAACTTCAACCACTCGACATCGAAAGACGCTTCGTAAAGATCGAGAAGTCCCTGAATGACAAATGCGTAATCGTCGGCAAACCCTTCGACTCCGCCACGCCCATCCCGATAACTGCGATACAACGTTTTCTCCGAATCATCCCAAAGATGTGCCCGAACAAAATCTGCGGCTCGTGTCGCGTCCTCTAAGTAATGCGGCTCATCGAGCACCTGCGCCGCCCGGGCGTAAGCCGAGATCATCAAGCCGTTCCATGCGGCGATAATTTTGTCGTCGAGATGCGGTCGCGGCCGTTTGCTGCGGACCGCGAAAAGCTTTTCTCGGCTTTGTTTCAATAAATCGCGAACCGCGTCCTCCCGTTTCTGAAAATACTGCGCCGTCTCGGCAATTGTGTGCCGCTCGATCAATACATTTTTGCCACGAAATTCATCCTGTGGATCGCTTCCTTCAGGGGCGTTGCCGTGCGATTGCACGCCGTAATGAAAATCGAAAATCTCGGCGGCATCACCGAGCGCCGTATCGATTTCCTTTTGCGTCCAGATATAAAACGCGCCTTCGCCGTGCTCAGGTTTGCCATGCTCGAAAAGGCTATCGGCGTCTTCGGCCGAAAAAAATCCGCTTTCGTTTGACGTCAGATCGCGGGCCACGTAGTCGAGGATATCCCGGGCGACTGATGCGAATTGTGGCTCCTGGGTGATTTGGAACGCGTCGAGATAAGCGATCGCGAGTTGTGCCTGATCGTAAAGCATCTTTTCGAAGTGCGACACATGCCAGTAACGATCGACCGAATAACGATGAAACCCGCCGCCCAGATGATCGTGCATCCCGCCCGCGGCCATCTTGCGCAGCGTGAAGAGGTCCATCTCCAATGCGTGTTTACCCGAATCGCTCTTGGGATCTCTCGCGTAAAATCGGGAAAGAAAATTTAACGTAACCGGACGCGGGAATTTTGGCGCGCTGCCAAACCCACCATCACGAGCGTCGAAGCTGCGAGAAAACTGTTCGTAAGCAGCATCCAGAATTTTTGCGTCGATCTTTTCTGCAGCGGCTGGTTGCGCAGTTTGCGCTTCGCGTAAGGCCTCGACGATCCTCGCGCCTTGACCGGCAATCTCCTCGTGGTTCTGTTTCCAGGCGGCTGCGATCCGCTCGAGAACCTTTTTGAACCCAGGCTGACCGTAGCGGTCTTCGGGTGGAAAGTACGTTCCACCAACGAACGGCTTTAAATCCGGCGTTAGCCAAACGCTCATTGGCCAGCCACCGCCGCCGGTAGTCGCCTGCACGAACGTCATGTAAACGCGATCGACATCGGGGCGCTCTTCCCGATCGACTTTAATGTTCACAAACTCGCGATTCATGATGGCGGCCACTTCTTCGTTCTCAAAGGATTCATGCGCCATCACGTGACACCAGTGGCAGGTGGAGTAGCCGACCGAGAGAAAAATAGGTTTGTCCTCGCGACGCGCCTTGGCGAAAGCTTCCTCACCCCACGGATACCAATCGACCGGGTTATGCGCGTGCTGAAGAAGGTAAGGCGATTTCTCCTGGGCAAGCCGGTTTGTATGCTCTGAAACTCCAGGCGCGGGGCCGGCGACAATGCGGTTCGACGTCACTAAGCACATTAGTGCGAGAATTCCAAAGCGGAAGGGACTTGTCATGCCGTTGTCAACATATGAAGCTCCGCCCACAAAATCGCGACGGAAGCCTCAAGCACGCTAATCATCGCAACTTGGGAAATAAACCACACGACTGAAGGGAATGGCCTACCCACATCTCATCTTTCTTCTTCTGGCCGTCGGCGTGATTGCGTTTCTCTACTCGTCGGTCGGTCATGCGGGAGCGTCGGGATACATCGCAATCATGACTCTGTGGGGACTTGCTCCCAATATCATTCGACCGACTGCTTTGGTTCTCAATATCCTGGTCGCGTTCATCGGCACACTCCAATTTTGGCGTGCCGGCCACTTTGATTGGAAATTATTCTGGCCATTTGCGCTGCTTTCAGTTCCGGCTGCGTATTTCGGGGGGTATCTGCAACCGTCCGCGTCCTTTCTAAAAATCCTGATCGGTCTGGTGCTTCTATTTTCAGCGGTGCGGCTAATCTTTCGCCGTTTCGATCCGCCGGCGGTGATTTCGCCTTCGCCTTCGACAGCGATTGGCGTGGGAGCGGGTATTGGATTCCTCTCCGGCCTAACCGGGACCGGTGGAGGAATTTTTCTTACGCCGCTCCTCCTCTTTTGCCAATGGGCGCATATCCGCCAAGCCGCCGCTGTTTCGGCGTTGTTCATTTTAGTGAACTCGCTCAGCGGACTGGCCGGTTACTTTACGGCAAAGCACTCGATTCCTTCGCTCGGCATTTTCCTTGCAGCCGCTGCGATCATCGGCGGCCTAATTGGTTCTAATCTCGGCAGTCGCCATTTTCCTGCACGTATCATCTCGCTCCTGCTAGCGACAGTTCTAATGATTGCCGGCATGAAACTAATTTTTACCAAGTAGGGCGATTGACTCAATCGCCCGTGGGCGGTTCGGTGAACCACCCCTACCTGACATTCAATTCTAATTTCGGCGCGGTCTTTGGCGACCACGGATTGGTTTTATAATCAGAGGCGACGATTTGATCGGCGCGGGAGCGCAAAAGCTGGCAGAACGCGGCGAGGTTGAGCCCATGATGTTGCCGAGGGAAGGTCGATAAGTTGCGCTCGGCTAATTCGAAGAGTCGCACTGCTGGCTGCAAACGCCGGCTGTGTTTCGCATGAGTTGGATGTTCGAAATTTTTTTGGAGATGGATGAAGGCGCCCGCGGCCTGGATGAGCCCCTTGAAAAAATGGTCATCATTTGTATCGGTGTTCAACCAAAGCTGCTCGAGAACATCGTGCGCTTCATAATACCGTTGCTCGTTCCAGCATTGAAAAAAGGCGCGATAAAATGGATGCCTTACGATATCGGTCTGGTTTGGATCGACGTCTTCAGCAGTCAGTTCCGCCACGAGCCGTGAAATCCTCTCGCCTTTGCTCATAGAGGGCTTAATTTGCTCGCGGCTCAGATGATGAGCAAACCAACACGCAGTAGTTTTCCAGAGGGAAGGTGGCACACGCTTCGGCCCGGCCAATTCTCGCGGCCTGGATGGCTCGCGCCACGATAGATGATAACAGGCGCTGCCTTGGCTATTCTACTGGTCATCATCTCAATCTTGATCCTCTGTTCTGCCCTCTTTTCGGGACTGGAAACGGCGCTCTTTTCGCTCAAACCCCATCAACTCCGACGCTTGGAAGAGCATCGTGCCGGGCTCAGTAAATTCATACAGCTCTTCCGGGAAAATCCGCGCCGTGTTCTCAACGTGCTCCTCCTGGGCGACGGCCTGGTGAAGGTCCCGCTGGTTATTTTGTGTCTCTTTTTCTTATGGGAAGGCCCATTGGCAACACGTATTCCGCAGTGGCTGGCAGCAATTGTGATTTTCGCAATCGTCGTGCTGCTCTGCGATCTGATTCCGAAGCTCCTGGCTCTTTCCGCGCCTTATCGACTTTCCGCCATCGGAGCATTCGCGTTACAGATATCGGTGCCGCTGCTCGACCGTGTAGGTCACGCACTTGAAAGCGTTAGCGCCTTAGTTGTCGATCGCCTCACACCATTGCATCTGCGCACCCGCCAGCGATTGAGCGACGAGGAACTGGGGACGCTTGTTGAAATGGGCGAAGAGGAAGGCGCTTTGCAGGAAGAAGAAGCTGAGATGATTCATGAAATCATCAAGCTCGGTGATAAGACCGCGAAAGATTGCATGACCCCCCGCGTCGATAGTTTCACCCTGCCAGACGATTTGGCGAATGGAGAGGTGATCGCGCGGTTGAAGGAAAAACGACACCGCCGTGTTCCAGTCTATGCGGATACGCCCGATCAGGTCCTCGGGTTCATCGACGTGAAAATGTTCCTGCTCGATCCGTCGGACCATTACACGGAAAAATTAATCGCTCCCTCCTTTGTGTCCGAGACGATGCGCGCGTTAGACTTGCTCAAACTGTTTCTGACTCATCCCCAGGGAATGGCGGTGGTGGTAGATGAATTTGGTGGCACCGAAGGAATTATCACGATCTCCGATATCGTGGAGGAAATCATTAGTGATGCGCTTCCGCGTGGAGATGCCGATCTTTACATCGAGCCGCTCGAACACGGGAAATTTCTCGTGAGCGGAAATGCGCGGCTCGACGATGTAAGCGAACATCTCGGTTTCCAAATTGAGGCGGAAGGAATTGACACCATCGGCGGATTTGTATTCACAAGGTTGGGTTATTTGCCGGCTTCGGGGGCGAAACTCGAGATTCCACGACTCGCCATCACGGTGCGCAAGGCCGGGCGTAAACGAATTGAGGAGATCCTGCTGGAAAAAACCACCGGCGCGGACATTGACGAAAGCCCGCACCGCTCCAGCGCTGCAGCATGATAGTCGCATTCATCATTTTCTGCTGCTGGACTGTTTCGTTCTTCTTCAACGGAATCGAAAGCGGGCTGCTTTCGATCGATCCGGTGCGATTACGCCAAAATGTGAAGCGTCGCGTGCCCGCGGCCGTGCGACTCAATCGTTTGCTAAAACACCCGGAGCGCCTGCTCGTAACGGTTTTGTTCTTCACAAATGCGGCGGACATTCTCGGTCTGCTCTTACTAACGTGGGAATTGGTTCGATCGTTCGGATATGCCGGATTTTTCTTCGCGCTCGTAATCGCATTTCCGGTATATCTCTTTCTGCTTTCGGTCCTCCCTAAATCGCTTTGCCGGCGATTTCCGTTCCATGCTTTGGCACGCCTTGCCGGCGTATTGGAATTTTTATCAATCCTGCTTTGGCCGATATTCGAGGTCGGCGCGCGCCTGGGAAGACTGTTCCTGCCAAGGCGCGCGGCGAAACACGCTCGGCTGTTTGCCGCCCGCGACGAGCTGAAGCAGATCACAGCACAAAGTGAACGTGAGGGATCTCTCACCGCTGCCGAACGCGCAATGATTCACAATGTGGTTGACTTCTGGAACATTAAGGCGCGCGACGTAATGGTGCCTCTCGCGAATATCGTCACGGTCCGACCGGGTGCATCACCCGAGGAAGCGCTTAAGCTGAGCGCATCTTCAGGTCTGGATCGTCTGCCTGTGATTACGCGCGAAGGTCAGCCCGCTGGCTTGGTCAACGTTCTCGATATTCTGCTCGAACGAAATGGAACCAAGCCGCTAAGCAATTACGTGCGGCGAATCGTTCTGACCACCGAGGAGGAACCAGCCTACCGTATTGTCCAACGATTGCGTGCCGCACGCCTTGGGCTGGCTGCTGTCCTAGATGATAAGAAAGCTTTGCGCGGAATCGTCGCTATTGAGGATTTGATCCGACGTCTCGTCTCCTCGACCGAAGGGCGAGTTTAGTCACGTTCGGAACTGCGGAGTCTCTCCGCCCAAAATTCAAGCGGCGTCTCTCCGCCTAAAATTCGAGCGGCGGTAACAAGCACAAGATGCGAGAAGGCTTGGGGGAAATTCCCGAGCTGGCGTTTCGCGCGCGGATCGTATTCTTCTGAGAGAAGACCGAGGTCGTTTCGCAAGGTGAGCAAGCGCTCGAATAATTGGCGCGCTTCTTTTTCCCGGCCGAGCAGATGCAAACAATCGACCAGCCAAAAAGAACAAGGAAGGAAAACACCTTCCCGGCCCGGCAATCCATCAACCTTTTCTTCCTGCGGGCGATAGCGCAACACGAGACCGTCCTGCATAAGCTCGCGTTCAATCGCCTCAATTGTGCCCTGCACCCGTTCGTCAGTAATTGGAAGAAATCCGGTGAGCGGCATCATGAGGAGACTTGCGTCCAACGCATCCGACCCGAAGTACTGCGTAAATGCTTTCTTCTCGACGTTGTAGCCACGCTCGCAAACTTCCGCATGAACTTGATCGCGAATTTTTTGCCAGCGCTCGAGGTGTTCGTCGGCAGCGCAGCCACATTCCTCAACCAGTTTAACGGCGCGATCGAACGCTACCCAAGCCATCATTTTTGAATGCGTAAAATGCTTTCGTCCGCCGCGCACTTCCCACATTCCTTCATCCGGCTTCTGCCAGTTTGATTCCAGAAATTTCATCAACTGGACCATCAAAGCCCAATCCGGCTCTTCCATCTTAATTCCTGCGCGATCGGCCTGCCACATCGCAGCCAATATCTCGCCGTAAACATCGAGCTGAAATTGGCTTGAGGCGGCGTTGCCAATGCGGACCGGCTTCGAGCTTTCGTAGCCCGACAGCCACGGGATTTCGTACTCGTCGAGCCGGCGTTCGCCCCGGACGCCATAGATTGCTTGCATTTGAGCCGGGCTGCCGGCGATGGCGCGCAGAAGCCATTCGCGCCACGATTTTGCTTCCTCGCGATAGCCGGCGCCCACCAGGGTGAGCAAGGTAAACGCGGCATCCCTCAGCCAGCAGTAGCGATAATCCCAGTTGCGGACGCCGCCTATTTCCTCTGGCAACGATGTCGTGAGCGCAGCAACCAGGCCGCCGGTCGGCGCGTAGGTCAACCCTTTAAGTGTGACGAGCGAGCGCACAATTGCGTCGCGCCATTCTCCTTTGATTACGCATTGTTCCGACCATTCCCGCCAAAATTTCTCCGTATCGCGCAGCGCATGTTCAGCATTGACTTTTCTCGGTGGATCCTTGTGCGACAAGAACCACGTGAGGACAAATGGGATGCGATCCCCTTTCGTCACCGTAAACTCGCCGACCGTGGTTAAATCTTTGCCGTACGTTTCAATCGGCGTCCGCAAAATCAAACCGTCAGGTCCGGCAACCGCCTCGAGTCCGTCATGGCGTTTCCGAACCCATGGAACGATCTGCCCATAGTCAAACCGGATAATCAGCTCCATGTGCATCGACACTTCCCCGCGCAATCCTTCGACGATCCGAATAATGTCGGGATTCTCGCCGCGTGGCGGCATGAAATCGATCAAACGCACGGCGCCGCTTTCGGTTTCAATTTCTGTTTCCAAGATGAGCGTCTCGTCTCGATATCGTCGAGTGGTCTTCTCGATCTTTTCCTTCGGCCAGAAACGCCACCGGCCGTTCTTTCCCTCGCCGAGCAATGAGGCGAAGCACGCCGGTGAATCAAACCGCGGAAAGCAAAGCCAATCGACGCAACCATCCCGACTCACAAGCGCGCCGGTCTGCGTGTCACTCAAGAAGGCGTAATCTTCGATCTTCGTTCCGTGCGTCGTCATGGTTTGTGCGCAATGGATTCGGACTGCGCGAGCTCGGCGATTCCGTCACGGGTCAATCGGAACACCGTCCATTCCTCCATCGGTTTCGCGCCGAGCTTGCGATAAAATTGGATCGCAGGGTCGTTCCAATCGAGCACCGCCCATTCCATCCGCCCGCAACCGCGATCACGGGCAATCTTGGCAAGATCGACCAGCAACGCGTGCCCGTAACCCTTGCCACGCTTTTCCGGCTTCACGAATAAATCTTCGAGATAAAGGCCGGGGCGACCGAGCCATGTCGAAAAATTGTGAAAGAAAACCGCAAACCCAACCGGTGTTTCGTTTTCGAATGCAAGCAAAACCTCGGCGGCGGGTTTTTTGCCAAACAAAACGTCGACAAGCTGTTCTTCGTTCGCTGTAACATCGTTTGGGGCGCGTTCGTAGCTGGCAAGATCGCGGATCAATTGAAGGATGATGGGCACATCTGTCACGCGCGCGGAACGGATTTTGAAATCAGTTTGCATGCTCATTTTTCTACAGATTCTGGACGAGACGCGGGCGTAAGCAACTCACCGCAAAATTGTCGGCTCCTTCGTCGTTAGGCCGAAAGCGCGCGTCCGATACGACTCAGGCCTTCCGCGAACATTTCAGTACTTACACCCATGCCGATGCGAAAATGATCAGGCATTTCGAAAAAACGGCCCGGAACCACCGATGTTTCGAAATCGCCTCGTAGTCTGTTCAGAAATACATCCGCATTACCATTCCGCAATCGTACAAACGAGGTCGTGCCCCAATCCGTCTGGACTGCGGAAAGTGCTGGCTGCTGCGCCAAAAACTCGTGGAGCAATTTGCGATCCGCTTCCACGATCGGGCGTGCTCGTTCGCTAAGCAGGCTCAGGTGCTTAAATGCGACGACACTGAGAATCTCGCCGGGATAAACCGCCGTTGCGGCATAGAGATCATTTAAGCGCTGCATCTTCCGGGCGATATCGGGATGAGCGAGGATCCACCCGCAGCGCAGTCCGCTCACGCCATAGACTTTAGTCAGACTACTGGTCACTAAAAACTCGGGACCGAGGTGGAATGAGGTCCGAGGCGTCCCCTCGTGTACGGCGTCGAGGTAAACCTCATCAACTAGTACCAAAGCACCGACACTACTCGCAATGTCGCCAATTTCGCGCAGCACGGAATCCGGTGTAAGCATGCTCGTCGGATTATGCAGATTCGTGATCACGATCAGTCGCGTATTCGCCGTGACGGACCGACGAATCTCGCTCGGGTCCACTGCCCAGTCGTTTTCTTCCCTGCGCGAGAAGCGTTTCACTTTCGCGCCGAGATACCGAGCAACGTCCAGAATCGGACCATAGGCTGGATGCTCGATCAAAACTTCATTGTTCGGCTCAACGATCGAAGCCATGGCCAGATGATTTGCCATGGAAGTCCCGGCCGCTTCCACTACGCAGTCGGGATCGACATCGTGGTGTCTCGCAATCGCGGACTGCAGAGGCGCGTAGCCGTAGCTGTTATCGCCATTGATTTCGAGTTCTTCCAGGTCCACTGGCAATTCGTGAAGAGGAAAGGCGGCGACGCCACTGGTGGCAAGATTGAACCGGGCGCGGCTCTGTGTCTTTGACCAGTGCATGTAATCGGAATGCTTGTGTCTCATGAAAGGGCTCGTTTGAATCTGCTCCACCAATAATAAACCGGGAGCGCGGACACCATGATGCAGAGCGCAATCGCACTGTTGCCAGGAGCGGCCACGATCGCGCTTCCGACGATTCCCGCGCAGGACAACACAAAAAGAATAGTCGTGAATGGATGTCCCGGCGCGCGATAGACCGCAGTGGCCGATCCAACTTGGCGGCGGCGCAGAACAAAAAGCGATGCCGCTGTCATCCCGAAGAAAACGAAATCGACGGTGACTTCGAAATTCAGGATCTCGCCATATTTTCCGGAGCAAGCGATGATCGTCGCCGCGACGCCCTGTAATACAATTGCCATGACCGGTACTCTGGCCCCAGACGAGAGTTTACCGACGCTTCGAAAAAAAAGACCGTCGCGCGCCATTGCGTAATACACGCGCGGAGCTGTCAACATGCTTTGACTGAG
>Ga0209473_1000962_pt1 | contig 16377 bp, 9 predicted proteins | sample GraSoiAngelo_133_FD_185890 | JGI IMG/M metagenome (GOLD analysis project Ga0209473, IMG submission 185890) | Grasslands soil microbial communities from the Angelo Coastal Reserve, California, USA - 14_0929_05_20cm (SPAdes) (version 2) | ecosystem: Environmental > Terrestrial > Soil > Grasslands ...
CTCAACATGATCGTTGATGATGAGCTGGCGCTGGCGAAAGTCTTCGGTCATCGGTGTGCCGGGATACGGTGTGGGATGCTGAATGTATGGCCAATCGATGTAGCGTCGGGCAAAGCTCAAGTTCGCCTCGACGGATTCGCGCGTATCATTGGGATTTCCGACGATCAGTCCACCAACTACGTACATCTTGTTGCGATGGATATAGTCGATAGCTTGCAGCGTCGCGTTCCCAACCTTCTTTCCCTTGTCGCGCATGATGTTCTTCGAGCTGGCGCGGAGAAACTGAAGATCGTCCTCAAGAATGTTCTCAATTCCCAAAAAGACGTACTTGAATCCGGCTTTTCGCATGAGCGGAGCCAGCGTTTCACCATAATTCGCGATGGCTGAAGTCATGCCCTGAACGATGTACTCGACGTCGTCAAGATCAGCCGCAACGATCGCTTTACACAGCTCCTCGAAACGATGAACATTCAGCGTAATGTTGTCGTCGACCAGAAAGAGTGTCTGCGCCCCATGTTCGCGGGCGTCGCGGATATCAGCCAGCACGCGATCAAATGAATAAGTGTGAAAGTTGCGTCCCCGCATCTGTATGATCGAACAGAAGCTGCAGTCGAAGGTGCATCCGCGCGATGTCTCGATTACGTCTACTTGGCGCCCCAGCATTGTGTAACCGTGAAGGACGCGAGCTCTGCGATTCGGCAATCGGATTTCGCCATCCTCCAAACTGTGCACAGAACGTGGGAGATTCTCGTGCCACTTCTCTTCGCAGCGATAGGACAAGCCTGCGATGTTGAACAAGCTGCGGCCATTCTCAATGGCTCGTACTAATTCCCGAAATGTGACTTCACCTTCGCCGTGCACAATGAAGTCCACCCCTGATCCCAGGTCCATGTAAGCTTGCGGCGCGAGGCTTGGATCATAGCCGCCGACGACGATGTGCACATCCGGTATGAGTGATCGGATCAAAGCAGCGATCTTCAGTGCGGTCTTGCGTTGGAATGTCATTACCGACATCCCAACCAAGTCAGGTTTGATCTCACCAATAAGTCGTTCTACAGTCGAGCGCACCTCTTTTTGAACAAGAATCAGGTCGGCCACCGCGACACGATGATGACCGTCAACATTGCCGGCTAGCGAGGTGAGCGCACCATTGGGCATGCGGATCGCCACGGTGGGCATGTGCTCGAACGAATCAGGCATCGAGAGCAGAAGGATGTTCATTCAACCCCTCAAAACGAGGAACTCTTTTAGGGAGTTCCTCACGATTACGAAAGATACTCCCAAGCCGGGCTTTTGCGTAGAGGTGCAAAAAACTATAAGGGGCCAAGCTGCATGGTAGAGACGTAGCATACACGTCTCTAGAGTGCGCAAAGCGATCCTTACACTCCGTCCCGGGGCTTCTCATTGCGGACAAAGATGTTGTCCTGCGTCGGTTCCGCATCGCACTCGATCGCCAGCGTTGTTACGGGATGATCCGGCGCCTGCTGCGGCAGGTTATACATGTGGAGCTGATAGGCATCCTGCTTGAATTCGACTTTCTGATTGCTCGCAAACAGCCGCACGGATTTCGCGTTCACCTTCAGGCCGCACATATTCACGTCGCCGCCGGGCCAGTAATGAACATGCATAAATAATGTGTTCCCGGTGCGCGTGTAGCTGGCATATGCGGAACGGCGTGGTTCGCAGTGATCGGATTTGTAGATCGTGTCTCCATTCTTGCTCATCCACTGGCCGACTTCCTGCAGAATGCGAACCGACGCTTCCGGGATGGAACCATCTGCTCGCGGACCGATATTCAAGAGATAATTGCCGCCGTCGCGCGCGCATGTGATCAGGTTGCGAATCACCGTTCTTGCGTTCTTCCAGTTATCGTCCGCACGCTGGTATCCCCAGCTATCGTTCAGCGTCATGCAGGACTCCCACGCGCGACCGCCGGTTTCTGCAGAGATGCGCTGTTCGGGAGTGGAGAAATCTCCCTGCAGTTTATTGCGATTATTCACGATGATCTCCGACTGAAGCTGGAAGACCATTTCGTTCATCTTGACTGACTCCCACCCTGCTGCGTCGAGAGGCCAGGCCACGTCGTACCAGAGAACGTCGATCTTTCCGTAGTTGGTGAGCAGCTCACGGATGAGTCCGTGGGTGTAATCGACGAATCGCCTGCGTGCGGCTTCGTCTGTTGCACAGTTGGCCCCGTCGGGATGATGCCAGTCCATCAGCGAGTAGTAGAAGCCAACACGTAAGCCTTCGGCGCGAGCTGCTTCCACGTACTCGCGTACCAAATCACGTCCCGGACCTTGTTTGGCGGCGTTGTAGTTCGTGAATTTTGTATCCCACAGGCAGAATCCTTCGTGATGCTTCGTTGTCATCACCATGTACTTCTGTCCAGCTGCCTTGGCCAGCCGCGCGAAGTCGCGAGGCGCATTCGGCTTTGGTTTGAACTGCTTCGTGAGCGCCGTGTATTCCTCAATCGGGATTGCCTCATTCTCCATCGCCCATTCATGACGAGCTCGCGCGCTGTAGAGCCCCCAATGAATGAACATGCCGAACTTTGCCGCATGCCACCACTGCATGCGCTGCTCGCGATTCGCGGCGATCGCCGGCGGCTCGCCAACCTGCTCCTGTGGATCGAGCATGTGAATGGAGGTTTGTCCTTCAGGAATCTGCTGGGCGGGAGGCTGGGTCGCGGTCTGCGCCTTGAGCACTCCTGCCGTGACTAGCGAAGCGCCAGCGCCTTTCAGCCACGCTCGCCGGGAGATAGTCTTATCGTTCATTGGGGAGTCCTTGTGAGGGAAATTTTTCTTGAAACAGTGAGCTACTTCTCAAGCTTGAAAATGCGTTCCATCAGCAACCACTTTTCCCCTGGGTTCGCCTCGGGGAGAGGCTGCTGGAACTTCCACATCAATTGTTCCCATTCCTGCACTTTAGGATTCTTGCGATCGGCGGCTCGCTTTGCTTCAAATGAGAAACGGTCATTCACTTCCATAATCATGAACATCCGGGTGCCAAGTAGATAGATTTCAAGATCTTCGATTCCCGCTTGCGTGATGCTCTGCGTGATCTCCGGCCAGATCCTCTCGTGATATTTCTTGTATTCGGCGATCAGCTGGAGATCGTCCTTGAGATCGAGAGTGAGGCAGTAGCGCCGATTCATGCGCGTTGCGCCTCGACCGCCGGACGAATACTCGATGCTCCAGAATGCTTGTACCCCGCGACAGCGAAGTACAGGATGTACAGATAACAGATCAGCGGAACGATGAAGGCGGTTTGGATATTGGTGGCGTCGGAGATACGTCCCATGATGGCAGGGAAGATCGCGCCCCCGATAATCGCCATTACCATGAGCGAGGAGCCCCGCTTGGTTAACGGTCCCAGATCCTTGATTCCAAGCGCAAAGATGGTCGGGAACATGATCGAGTGAAAGAAGCCGATCAACACGACGGCCCATACCGGCAGGATGCCATGAGCAAGCAGGGCTAGCGAGACAGAGGCAAGACATCCTATGGCGAAGATCGAAAGCAGGCGCGCAGGAGCAATGGTCTTCATCAGCGCCGATCCAGTAAAGCGCCCAATCATGAATCCGAACTGGTGTCCGAGCAGGTAGTATGCAGCGATAGCGGCAGTCATACCGGGCACCGTGTGCTGCGCAAATCGAATCACAAAACTGGCAACTCCCACTTGCGCTCCTACGTAAAAGAACTGGGCGATCACACCTTTCACCAAATGAGGATGTGAAAGAACAGAGTCGGAGTGCAGCTCCGCGGCAGTGGATTTGTCTGCTTCCTCGATCACGTCAGGCAGATGCGTAAAATAAGTGGCAGCAGCGACTACCAGGAATATTCCGGCTATCAATAGATAGGGCACCTTGACCGTGCCTGCCTGAACGGCGCGATAGGCTTGCACCTGTCCAGCGCTCATCAGAGCAAGTTGCGCCGGAGTGTATTCCACGCCTGTGAGAATCAGCGCACGGCCCAGCAGAGGAGAGATTGTCGCCCCGACAGCGTTAAACGACTGCGCGAAGTTCAATCTCCGCTCTGCACTCGCCGCAGGACCGAGAACGGTCACGTAAGGATTGGCCGCAACTTCAAGAAAACTCTGGCCGCAGGCCATCACAAAGAGTGCAACCAGGAAGAATGCATAGACGCCGATCGAAGCAGCCGGCAGAAAAAGCAATGCGCCTGTTGCACACAGCAACAGTCCAAACAATATGCCGCGCTTATAGCCGATGCGCTCCATCAATTTGCCGGCGGGAAAAGCGGCTAGGAAATAGCCTCCAAAGAATGCGACTTGGATAAATGAAGATTGAAAATCTGTGAGTGCAAATGCCGTTTTAAACCGTGGAATCAGGATGTCATTCAGATTTACGCCAAAGGCCCACAGAAAAAAGAGCGAAGTAATCAGTACAAACGGCCTCAGAAATCTTCGCTCCGTAATGTGCGCTGATATGGCGGCTTGAGATCGAGTCGACATGCAGTGCGGCCTCTCTAAGTGATTGCGCGATCCAGATGCACATAACCCCCATCCACGAACAACTGCTGTCCTGTGGTATGGCCCGAGCGTGGACTCAACAGAAAGATCGCGGTCCAGGCGATCTCGTCGGCAAGGGTCATCCGCTTGCCCAGCGGGATTTTTGCGGTAATACTTGCCAGCTTCTCAGCAGGATTCGAAAAAGTATCGAGCCACTGGCGATAAAGCGGCGTCATCACTTCAGCTGGGAGGATCGCGTTGACGCGGATTTCATAGGGAAGGAGCTCTACCGCCCATTCCCGTGTGAGTGCCAGGATGGCTCCCTTGGCAGAGGCATAGCCTGAAGTTCCGCCTTGCCCAGTGATCGCCGTTTTGGAACTGATGTTGACGATCGCGCCGCTCGCCTTTTTCAAATAAGGCAGCGAATAGTGCGCCATGTTGTAGTAGTGGAGAAGGTTGCGTTCCAGAGATTCGACATATTTCTCGGGGCTCCCTTCTTCGAGCCCGATCTTGTCATTGACGCCGGCGTTGTTCACCAGCGCATCGATCCGACCAAGCTGTCGGTGAGCTTCGGAGACAACTCGCCTGCACTCTTCCGGCTTGCTCAACTCTGCCTGAATACAAACAGCTTGCTTGTGTTTCGCTTTCAGCTCTTTCTCGATTTGCCGCAATGTCTTTTCATCACGATCAACGATTACCGGAACTGCACCTTCGTCGACACTGGTGCGCGTGATCGCCGCGCCGATCCCCTTCGCGCCTCCCGTGATGACGATGACCTTATCCTTAAGCTGCAAGTCCATAGAACCGGGCTGCATTCAGCCCGAAGATGTTTTCTTTCTCACTCGGGGAGAAATCGCGCGTGTAATTCTCGATGACTTCCTTTACTTGCGCATAACTGCCGGCCAGCAGACACACAGGCCAATCAGAGCCGAACATGAGCCGATCGGTGCCGAACGCCTCAAATGCAACATCGAGGTACGGACGAAAAGTCTCAGCGTTCCAGCTCTTCCAATCAGCCTCGGTCACCAGGCCGGACAACTTGCAGTGCACGTTTCGGGATTGTGCCAGCACGCGAATGTTGTGGGCCCACGTATCGATTTCGCCGGTCTCGATCGATGGCTTGGCAAGATGATCCAGCACGAACCTCTGCCTCGGAAATCGGCTAACAAACTCGACCGCTACCGGAAGCTGCCGCGCATAAATAAGAATGTCGTAGGTGAAGTTGTGGCAAGCAAGAGCGCGTATCCCTTGCTGAAAGTCATCGCGCATCAAGAAGCGATCGTCGGGTTCGGCTTGAACGATGTGCCGAAATCCGCGTAGCTTCGGAAAACGCGAGAAATATTCGAGCCGTTTCTCGATCCTGGGGTCACGTAAATTCACCCATCCTACGACGCCGGCGATGGCGGAATTCTTTTCCGCCAGATCGAGCAGGAATTTGGTTTCGTGTTCTGACTGATCCGCCTGAACTGCGATCGCCCGATCAATCCCGGCTTCGTTCATTCGTTGAATCAATTCTTCCGGCATGAAATCCCGTTTCAGGACTGTCATTTCGTTTGTAATCCAGCCGTCTCGTACCGGGTCATAACGCCAGAAGTGCTGGTGGGCGTCGATCTGCATGAAAGAATCCTGCCCTACGGGCTAGCCGTGCAGGTTGAGAAATCCTCCATCAATCGGGTAATTGGTTCCGGTTATGAAACTGGAGGCGTCGGAACAGAGAAACAGCGCGAGGGACGCTACCTCGCTGGGCTGGGCCATCCGGCCCATCGGCTGCGATTGGGCCAGCTTCTGAAACATGTCCTGCTCGCGGCCGGGATAGTTCTTGCGGACGAAGCCATCGACAAAAGGGGTGTGAACACGCGCCGGGGAAATGCAGTTGCAGCGAATGTTCTGAGTAACGTAGTCGCGCGCCACCGAATAGGTCATCGTGAGCACTGCCCCCTTGCTCATGGAGTACGCGAAGCGATCGGCCAATCCGGCGGTGGCGGCGATCGAAGCGAGATTCAGGATGACTCCTCCGCCGCCCGTCTTCATGTAATCGATGACCGCGTACATGCAGTTATAAATGCCCTTTACGTTGATGCGGAAGATGCGCTCGAAATCTTCTTCGCTGGTAGTTTCGAGCTTGCCGACGTGCGCAACTCCCGCATTGTTCACGAGGATATGGATCGCATTGCGGGCCCCAATCTTGCAGAACACATCTTTGACTTGCTGCTGGCTTGAGACGTCACACGTGTGCCACTCTGCGGCGCCGCCCTGGTCGCGAATCGTCGTCACAGTCTGCTCGGCGTTGGTCTTGTCGAGTTCGAGAATGTGGACCGCCGCGCCCTGCTGAGCGAAACAAACGGCGATCGCCTGGCCGATACCGCTGGCGCCACCGGTGATGACTGCGGTCTTACCGTCGAGCCGAAATAAGGCCGAATTGTTACCGTTCGGATTCAGAGTGAGACACCTCGTTTCCAGGGAATGAAATCGTCTTGTCCAAGGAGTTCCGCTTTGGTCCTTGTCTCGCCGCCGGCAACTTTAAGGATCAGCTCCAGAATGCGTTCGCCAGCCTCTTCCACTGACTCCTCGCCGGAAATAATTGTTCCCGTGTCGATGTCGATGGCATCGGACATTCGCTGTGCCAGCTCTGAATTGGTCGAGATCTTGATGACCGGAGCGATGGGATTCCCAGTCGGTGTACCGAGGCCAGTGGTGAAAAGAACAACGTTCGCGCCTGCGCCAACCTGTGCGGTCACGGCTTCCACATCACTCCCTGGAGTGCAGAGCAAGTTCAGGCCAGGTACAGTTGCGTACTCGGGATAATCCAGAACTGCGGTAACCGGGGAATCTCCGCCTTTACGGGCAGCTCCGGCGGATTTCATGGCGTCGGTGATGAGTCCATCCTTAATATTCCCGGGGGAGGGGTTCATTTCGAAGCCCGCTCGTACCGCTTTTGCCCGCGCTGCGTAATCGCGCATCAGTGCGATGAAGCGGTCGCCGACTTCCTGACTGGTTGAGCGATTGATAAGAGATTGCTCGACTCCGCAAAGTTCGGGGAATTCGGAGAGGAGCGTGGTTCCTCCCACTACTGCGAGCATGTCAGAGATGTGGCCGATCGCTGGGTTTGCGGAGATACCCGAGAAGCCGTCCGAGCCGCCGCACTTCAGCCCTACGCTCAGCTTGTCGAGAGATGCAGGCTCTCGCTGTACGCGATTGACTTCGACCAACCCGAGGAATGTTTCTCGTATCGCCTGGGACAGCATTGCGCGTTCGGAGGCGCTCTTCTGCTGCTCGAGCAGGATCAGCGGCTTGGCAAAATCTGGATCACGCTTGGCGATCTCTTCGCGCAGGATATCGGCCTGCGAGTGCTGACATCCAAGGCTGAGAACCGTTGCCCCGGCAACGTTTGGATGGTGCAGATATCCCGCGATCAGGCCGCACAGATTTCGCGCATCTTCGCGCGTCCCGCCACAGCCACGTTCATGTGTGAGGAACTTGACCCCATCAATGTTTTCGAAAAAACCATGAGGTTGTTGTCGGCTATCTTCGCTGCTTTGCTGGTAGGTCTTGATCGCATCTAATCTGCCCTCGCGGTACAAGCGAGCAAGAGCTGCAACCTGCTGGCGGTATACCTGAGGCGGAGCGTACCCGAGGCCCTCGTCGAAGGCCTTACGCAACACATCGATGTTGCGGTTCTCGCAGAAAACCAGCGGAACGACCAACCAGTAGTTACGCGTGCCCACTTGTCCATCGACGCGCTTGTAGCCGTGGAAGGTGCGCTTCTTCCACGCTGAAACATCGGGAGCATGCCACGAATAACTTTCAGATTTCTGATGGAACTCGGCGGCTTCGTGGCGAATGTTGCGAGTAGTAATCAGCTCGCCTTTGCGAATCGGCTGCGTGGCTTTGCCGACCACCACGCCGTACATAATGATGTGCTCCCCGGGGGCGAAGTCCTTCAGCGCGAACTTGTGCTTGGCAGGAATGTCAGTGACGATTGTGTAAGTCTCGTTTCCGAGATTCACCTCTTCGCCTATGCGCAAATCCGTGAGCGCGATGATGAGGTTATCGCGGCGATCGAGTTTCAATATCCGGTTTTGGGTTAGAGTTTCAGGCACGCTTCTCCACTACGGATGTATCCGCTCCTCCGGCAAATACCGCTTCCGGTACGCCTTTGGGCACGCGGTTCAACGCGAGCACCACATCCCGTGAGCCCCCTCCGTGGACCTCGAGAAGAGCACGGCTCGATTCCGGTGCGGCGCAGGAGGTGACAGATACATTTTCGACCCGTTCCATACGAATCACAACTTCCTCTGGGGCGGCCTTGGCGGTACGAAGTTGGGAAACGTCCAGATCGCGCACATCACTAAAAGAGAAAGAAGGTCCGCTCTCTGAGTTCACTGTCAGGCGTTCAAAGCGGGCTTGTTGCGTGTTGGAGCAGGTTAATCCGGCCTTAACACCGTTCACGGTAACATTTTCCAGGCTGAATTCCCGAATGGGACTCTCCGGCAGGCCCTCAACGATGACAGCATGAGGAGCGCCCTCGACGATGATGCCGCTGAAATGAAAATTGCGAAACGTCGGCGTAGCCTCATTCTTCTCGACACGGGCAGTCCGGTCGCTGCCGGTGTAGAACATGCCGACGTGAACGGCTGTATCGAGGATGTTCTTGAGCACAACGTTTGATGCTCTGAAGTTCTCGACGATGTTCCCTCGACCGCGGGCGCTCTTGATATAGAGCCCGCGGCGTGTGCCGTTACAGACGCAGTTGCTGACGGCCACGTTGCGCACCCCTCCGGATGTCTCGCTGCCGATCGCGACTCCGGCGTGACCGGTTCCGAAAATGCAGTTCGTGACGGTGATGTCTTCGCTGGGTATCTGATTCACGCCCGGCTGGTACTTGTAACCGGACTTGATGACGACGCAGTCGTCGCCGGTGCTGATGTAACAGTTCGAAATGCGGACCAGCTTGCAGGAATCGGGATCGATGCCATCCGTGTTTGGCGAATCTCCCGGAGCCCAGATGGTCACGCCATCGATGCAGATTTCCTCGCAAAGCACGGGATGCACCTGCCACGAAGGCGAATTCAGAATCGTGATTCCAGAGATGTGGACGTTCTTACATCGATAGCAATTGATTAGCCGAGGACGAGGCCACTTGAGGGGAGAGCCCGGAGGATTCTCCGGCTCACGTCCCTCAAGGCCCAATTTGCGCCGCAGAGCCTGCGTCTCTCGATGCGCTTTCCACCAGTCTTGCCCTTGACCATCGATGGTCCCTCGGCCCGAGATCGTGACATTTTCGAGATCTTGACCTGTGAGCAGAGAAGCGAAAATGGTTCGATCAAGACCCTCCCAGCGTCCCTGAATCGTCGGATAGTCATCGAAGTTCGTGCTTCCCAGCAAATAGGCTCCGGGCAACAGCTCCAGCTCGAGATTGCTCCGCAGAAATAATGGAGCGCTCAGGTATCTGCCGGGCGGAATGACTACCTTTCCTCCACCGGCTTCGTGGCATCGGTCGAAGGCAGCCTGAATTGATTTTGTTGCGAGCGTCTTGCCGTCAGGAATCGCGCCGAAGTCGCGTATGTCGAAAATGTAGCTGTGATCAGACTGGCGCGACGTCTCCGCCGACGGACTGCTTGCAAAGATCGCTTGTGCCATTCCTGATACAGGAACGGCAGTTAGTCCCACTGCGAGATCGCGTGCGAACTTGCGACGGCCTGGAAGCTGTTTGGTCGACATCTGTGTGTTTCAACGAATGAAGCATGAGGAAGCCGCTACTCCGGCGTCGATCGGCCGGAGTAGCGACAGAGCTCAACTGCTAGAAGATAAACCTCAGCCCAAATTGCATCTGACGCGGCGTCTGGCCCTGCGCCAATTGCGTGAGGCTTCCTGCGGCAGTTGCAATCGCAGGAACGGCGACGCCGTTAACGGTGACATTGCCGGAATTAATCGTGAGTTGAGCGTTTGCCGGTGTGTCGTAATTCTGAATATTGAACACGTTGAACGCCTCAAAACGGAGCTGCAGGCTTACGCTTTCCCGGATCGGTATGTTCTTGAACATGGAGAAGTCCATGTTCACTACGTGCGGTCCATTGAAAGCATTCCGGCCTAGATTGCCGAACGCGCCGGAGGGAACGCCAAACGCGCACGGGTTGAACCAACTGGCGATCGTGTGCGTCGCATCCGCCGCCTTACCGCCTTGCGAGATAGTTTTTTGGCAAGCGGGATCTGGATTCGCAGCCACCGGTCCAGCCGCAAATGGATCGGCTAGGAGGTTCGGACGCGCATAGGTACCTGGCGCAGCGGGTGCACTGCCACGTAGATTAGCCACATCGCCGCTGACCTGAAGGTTATACGGCGCGCCCGACCGTGCCTGGAAGATGTAATTGGCTTGCCAATCTCCAAACAGCCATTCTGTGATTCCGTGATCGAACCGCCCTTTTCCTTTGCCGGCCGGCAGTTCATATACGGTCGCCCAGGAAAGGAATTGGGGAATGTTGTAGGAAGACTGACCACGGGCCGTGTTCATGTCGTAGAAGTTCTGGATGGTGGAACCTCCGCCCGGTCCATTTTCGACATTGAAATAACCGCTGCCGGTGTCAGTGGATTTACCCCAGGTGTAGGAAACCAACGTTTGCAGGCCGCCCGAGAAACGTTTCTGGAAGCGGCTCTCCAAAGCGTTGTAGTGCGCCTCGCCGATAGAACGGGAATAGGTAAGCCCTGCCGTAACCCAAGGCATTTGTCGGGCTGCGTCGACTACAGAAGCCGGCGTTCCATTCGGAAATGCCTGATTCGCGGCATTGGCGTTTCCTGCGCCATAAGGAAGGCGTCCGCTCTTGCTGCCCGCATAGGCGACGGAAACCATCATGGTCGGCGACAACTCGCGCTGAATTTCGAAGTTCCATTGATGGGAATATCCATCCTTGAAATTCGGATCGTCACCCTGGTTCGGAAAACCATTCCACGGAAGGCCAGTAGTTGGTTTGCCTGCGCCCGGTGAGGTATACGTCGGTATGGGTGTAGCAAAACCAAGTCCCTGTTGCTGGATGATGTTGATTGCGGTTCCGTTTGTGAAAGCGCAGGAGCCACCGTTGCTGCAAGCATTGGCTGTCCCATTGAACGCAACAGCATCCGGCCACACCATTGCCTCCAGATCATTCTGCGCATACTGACTGCGGGCGGTAAGTGGATCCCAATACAAGCCATAGCCAGCACGCATTACCGTTTTGGGAGTGAACTGCCAGGCGATGCCCACGCGGGGTCCCCAATTATCTTTGATCGGCGGAGGGGCGAAGAAATCCTTTCCCGCCAGAACCACATGATTGGCGAAGGGATCGGAGAGAAAGCCCTGCGGCGCGCCCGGTACAGGCGCATCGGGAATGCACGGCGCCTTTCCCGCCACCGTGCACAATGGCGGCATGGTTTTGGCTCCGATGATGTATCGCTGGTTGGCGAGGTCCAGTGAGTTCCAGAGTCGGCCATCCAGGGTGTGTGGTTGCGTTACATAGTCGTATCGGAGTCCCGCTGTGAGGGTCAGAGTGGGAGCTATCTTCCATTCATCCTGCAGATAGGCAGCCCAGGAAGCGTAGCCGAATTCAACCGGGCCACCATGCGGAATCGGAAGTTGGGCTGTGAAGCTGCTGGGGAAACCAAGCAGTGCAGACGCCAGCGCCAAACCCGTATTGTTAACCGAAGGATTGCGCGACTGCTCGTCGCTAAAGGTGTAAGTCTGAAACGTATTCAGTTGGATTCGTTTGGCATTGATATACCAGCCGCCAGTCTTGATATTATGTCGGCCCTTTAGCCAGCTCAGGCCAGGAGTCAGGCTCCAGTTGGGGTTCTCGCGGGGTGCGGGGCCACGAATGCCGAAGTTGTTGTTTCCGCCGTTCGTCCAATTCGTACTCGGACTGAGGGCGACAAGCAATCCACTATATTTATCGATGTCCTGAAACCCAGCCTTTTTCAACGGGTCAAACCCGGCCGTGCTCGTGTTCTGTTGGCCGGCATCCACACCGGGACGTCCGGCATAACCGGCGCGCACATCGAGGACCATGCTCGGACTGAACAGATGCGTCCATCCTCCGCCATAGTTCCTGCCCTGTGAGCCACCGCTTGTAGAGCCCGTTTCGCCAATCGGCGTAAAGATAGAATTCCGTTGTTCCGTGTACCGGAAGAACGCAACATCGGCGTCGATTCGCCCGGTAAAGGAATTTGAGTTGTTCAACGTCGCCCGATCGCGGACGAAGTTATTCTTCCCCGTGGGGTCGACGATGTTGGGCACTGCCGAGTACGTCTGGAAGAACTGCTGCATCGGCCCAAAGATCAAAGCTTGCGGAATTATGTTGCAGACTTGAACGCCTGCCGGAGGAGTGAGCCCGGTCCCCAGAGGTTGCTGCAGATGCGTCGTGGGATTGGGAGCGATCGGTGCTCCGTTGCTGCAATAGAAGGGATCGCGTTGGAAATTGGCGCCAACTTGCCGGGTCGAATAGGGATTATAGATCTGTTTCTTGAAGGCACCGCTCGTGTTCGTGAAGTCCCCAGCAATCTCGGCAACTGTGGGGACATATGACAAAGCCTGGTCAGGCTTGCTGTAACGCCATCCGTCGTACCCGGCTGAGAAGAATGTCTTGTTCTTGAAGATTGGACCGGTGACTGCCGCACCAAATTGATTCTGGTGGAATGCAGCCGGGCCGCTGGGAACCAACTGCCCAGGTTTGCAGCGCGCCAAGGTGCATCCAGTGGGTCCATCGGCAAAGCTGTCGCGCGCGTCGAAGAAGTTATTGCGAACGTATTCGAATGCGGAGCCATGGAACGAATTGCCACCCGATTTGGAAACCAGGTTCACAACTCCGCCGCTGGCGCCGCCGAACTCAGCCTTTGCATCGTGCCCGACGACTTTGAATTCCTGTACCAGATCGAGATTTGGGATCACGATGTATGTCGGCCCGCGAACGTTGGTGTTGATGATCCCGTCGAAGAAGTACAGTTTGGATCGGTTGTTCTGGCCATGGAAGGAGCCGTCGGAGAATCCCGATCCGGGAATTCCGACGTTGCCTTCGCAGCAGCCAAGGCTCCGGTTCTGGGAGGTCGAGACTGGGGTTACGCCGGGCGTGAGCGTCAGCAACTGCGTGAAATTCCGCCCATTCAGCGGCAGGTCGTTCACGGCGCGGGTTTCGATCACGGTGCCGAGTTCAGTAGTGCTGTTGTCCACCAGCGGTGCCTGAGCGGTAACTTCTACGGTAGTAGCGACGGCGCCGGGCGCAAGTTGGAAGTTCTGCGTCAGTGTCTGCGAGACTCCGACTTGAAAATTCGGAATTGCCCCCCTGTTGAATCCGGGTTTCTCCACGGTGACTTCATAGGCGCCCGGTTGCACGTTCAGGAACACGAAATACCCGCTGCTGTTGGAGTTGACATGCGTTTGGATATTCGTGGCTTGGTTGGTCAGTGTGACGGTTGCTCCCGGAACCACGGCTCCGGAGGAATCGGTAACCGTTCCGTTTATTTCGCCGCCACGACTTTGCGCAAACGCAGAAAGGGACAAAGCGATACATACAATGATCGACGTCAGGGTCGATTTCTTTGTGAACAGCATCGATGCCTCCACTGTTGTCTTGGGAGCAGGCCGGCGTTAGCCGTCAACCGGAGAAGCAAGTCGAACGTGGTCTGCAACGGACGAGAACCTATATCAAAAGACTTGCGACGAATTCAAGATGAAAAATTTATGTTTCATATTTTGAAATAAACCCAGCTGTCCCCGCCTTAATGGCGTCGGATCGAGCCAGCCTTCGTCAACAGGGGATTCTGCGAAAGAACCATCGCCGCCACGGAACTGGCGGCGATGGTTGAGAAGCTTTGTGTGGTCGTGTCAGAAGGTAATTTTCCCGACGAGCTGCAGAATGCGCGCGCCACGATCGCCCGTCAAAGCTCCAAAATTTCCTGTGGTCGTCAATTGTCCGTTTGCAGAGTTAAAGGTTGCGGTGTTCTGCACGGCGTTGAAGCTTACGTGATTGAAAATGTTATAAGCCTCGCAGCGCAGTTGGAATTTAATGCGTTCTGTAATGGGAATGCTCTTCGCTAAGGTCATATCCCAGTTGTCGGTGCCGGGCCCTCTGTAAATCACATTGCGTGTAATGCCTGCCATGCTTGGCGAGGGTATGACGCCGACAGGTGGCAGTGCGAAGCTGCTCGAGTTAAGGAACTGAAACGAGGAATGGTGGGCGCCGTCTGGAGTCAAGGGATTGCCGTTGAGAATCAACCGGGAGCCATCGCCGCCTCCGGTAATGTTCAGGTTGCCGGTGCTAAGCGTGACCTTGCTGTTGCCCTGACCATACGAGTACGACTGCGGGGTGCCGCTGACGAATTCGGCGATTCCCGACCATTCCCAGTTATCGGCTACTGCCTTGAGCACTTTGTTGTCCCAGAGGCTGCTGGCCTTAGGCAGGCTATATACCCAGTGGAGCACAAGATTATTGGTACGGTCATAACTGGCGAGACCGTAGTTCCACCAACGCGGATCCTGATATATAGCGATAGCTCCGAATGTGCCGGTACCGCCAGTATTGTCGGCATAGTCCATCGCCTTCGACCAGGTGTAGGACACCCCAAACTCCAGGTTCTTGGAGAAGCGACGATTCACGGCCGCCTGTAGAGCGTTGTAGTTCGAAGTGCTTGTGTACTCCCGCAAGGTGATATCGCCATATCCCGGAGTCGGCCGGAAGAAGTTATCGTTTTTGGCGCCCTGCTGCGTAACTGTTCCATTTAGGAACGTGTTCTTGGTGGCGGTCGGGTCGATATTCTGGGGCTGGAATTGGGAGAGGTAGGGAACTTCATTGATGTTGGGCGTTTGTTCCAAGTGCCGTCCGAAAGTGCCAACATAGGAAATGTCGAGCACAGTGGAAAAGCCCATGTCGCGCTGTATTCCAAAGTTGGTGCTGAAGGTCGACGCGATTTTGTGATCGAGCGGCATGATCTTCGTATCCTGCGGGCCGAGAAGACTCGATACGCTGACGCATCCCGTCGGAAGCGTGTTGCAGTTAGACGTAAAGGTCGCGACATTTCCCTGACTCACGCTCGTGCTGCCGATCACAGGAGCAGTGGTTGCGAAATCTCCAACCACTCCCGCATCTTCACGAAGGTTATAGAAGATGCCCGCGCCCGCGCGGATCGCGGTCTTTCCATCTCCCCAAGGATCGAACGAAAAGCCTAAACGAGGGGCGAGCAGTACTCCATTGCTGTTGCGAAGGCTGCTCGGGTATGTGGGATCGGTGTTTATGACGCTGCCAGTGAAATTAAACGGTCCAACGAACTGTCCAACTGCGCCTGAGGGCTTCACGTCATTGGGATTGCTTGGATTCTGAGCGCAACGCGACGGCTTGGTCTTCAAACCAGCCGAACAAAGGGCCTGCTGTGAAGCTGACAGACTTGCGAAAGTAACCGGCTGATACAAGGCTGGAACCTGCGTGCGGTCATACCGGCTCGGCGCGAATGTCACACCTGCACCCGGGTCGAGCGTGTATGGGAAGTCGTAGCTGAATCGCAGCCCGTAATCGAGCGTCAACCTGCGTGTGATCTTCCAGTTGTCCTGCGCATACCACTCGAGTATCCGCCACTTTGGCGCATAGACGGTTCGACTTCCTTCGGTGTATGTGCTGTAGTTCCCGAGGATGGCATTGGCGTAGGCATAGCCGGCGTCGGTTGCATTGCTCGAATTCACGTCAAAAGCGAACTTGCCGTTGAATTGATTGCCGATGGGATGTTGTACGTACCTGCCGTTTTGCCAATACACACCGAACTTGGTGGTGTGCTGCCTCCAGACCTTTGTCAGGCCGTCGGTGTATTCCCATGTTCCGGTGTTGTTGTTGAAGGGGAAGCGAGTGTAGAAATTGATCTGCGGAGCACATGCTGCCGCCGCCGTGTTGCAGTTGGTGC
>Ga0209473_1000963_pt1 | contig 16377 bp, 15 predicted proteins | sample GraSoiAngelo_133_FD_185890 | JGI IMG/M metagenome (GOLD analysis project Ga0209473, IMG submission 185890) | Grasslands soil microbial communities from the Angelo Coastal Reserve, California, USA - 14_0929_05_20cm (SPAdes) (version 2) | ecosystem: Environmental > Terrestrial > Soil > Grasslands ...
TGATCGGACCCGGTCTGCGGCTGCACGGCTCCAAGCTCAATATGAAGTCGGCGCAATATGGCTCGCCGGTCGAATGGCACCAGGACTGGGCGTTCTATCCCCATACCAATGACGATGTGCTCGCGATCGGCGTGCTGCTTGACGACTGCGATCTTGCCAACGGGCCGATGCTGGTGAGCCCACGCACCCATGCCGGCGAGGTCTGGAATCACCATGGCGACGACGGCTGCTTCGCAGGCCTGATCGATCCCGACACCATCAAGGACGAGATCGAACGCGCCGTGCCCTGCATGGGCAAAGCCGGCAGCATGTCGTTCCACCATGTTCGCGCCCTGCACGGATCCGCCCAGAACACCTCGGACCGCCCGCGCAACCTGCTGCTCTACGAAATCGCCGCCAGCGACGCCTGGCCCTTGATGGGGGTGAAGGATTTCGACGAGTTCAATAGCCGCCTGTTGACCGGCGACGTCGTGGTGACACCGCGGCTGACCAGCGTTCCGGTGCGGATGCCGCTGCCGCCGGCCAAGCGGCAGGGATCGATCTACGAAACCCAGTCGGCGTCGAAGAAATCGTACTTCACGCGCGCGGCGTGACGCTAACCAACGCGCCCCTCGGGCTCATGCGGGCGCGCCACTCACGAACCGCTAAAATCTCGAACAAGTAAAATGACAAAAAACCAGAACGGGGGAAACGATGACGGAGACGACAGCCGGTAGCACCGGACAATCGCGCCTGCGCGTGATCATCGCGGCCTGCATTGGATCCGCGCTCGAATGGTATGACTTCTTCCTCTACGGCACTGCCGCCGCGCTGGTGTTCGGCGATCTGTTCTTTCCCAAGAGCGAGCCCATCGTCGGCACGCTCCTGGCGTTCCTGACTTTCGGCGTCGGCTTCGTGGTGCGGCCGCTGGGCGGCGTCGTGTTCGGCATTCTCGGCGACAAGTTCGGGCGCAAGCCCGTGCTGGTAGCGACACTGTTGATGATCGGAATCGGTACCACCGCGATCGGCCTGTTGCCGACCTATGCCCAGATTGGCTACTGGGCACCCGTGCTGCTGGTGCTGATGCGGGTGATCCAGGGCTTGGGCGCCGGCGCCGAATATGGCGGGGCGGTGATCTACCTGGTCGAGACCGCACCGGCGCATCATCGCGGCTTCTGGGGCGGCTTTGCGCCGCTTGGCGTGTCGGTCGGCAACCTGCTCGCGGCCGGCGCGTTTGCGCTTGTCACAACGCTGCCGCGCGAAGATCTGATGACGTGGGGCTGGCGGCTGCCGTTCCTGGCGAGCTTCCTCTTGATTCTGGTCGGCATTTTCGTTCGCTTGAGGGTTGCGGAAACGCCGGTGTTTACCGAAGCGGTGGTCGCGCGCGGCAAGATCGAGCGCAATCCCGCGATGGAAGCGCTGCGCCGGCATCCCAGGAACTTCCTGGTCGTGCTTGGCGCCCGCATGGCGGAAAACGGGCTCGGCTATTTCTTCCCGGTGTTCGGGCTCAGCTATGTGATCAACACCGTTGGCGTGCCCAAAGCGGATGCGCTCAGCGCATTGATGCTCGCCTTTGTCATCGAACTGTTCGCGATCCTCGGCTTTGCGGCACTCTCCGACCGGATCGGAAGACGGCCGGTCTATATGTTCGGCGCACTGTGCGGCATCGCGCTGGCGTTCCCGTTCTTCTGGATGGTCGGGACCAAGGAGTGGATATGGATCGCACTCGCCTTCATCCTGGCGCGCGCGGTGGTGACGGCGGCGATGTTCGGGCCGCAGGCCGCCTATTTCGCCGAGTTGTTTCCGCCACAGCGGCGTTTCGCCGGTTTCGCCTTTGCGCGTGAACTGGGCTCGCTGCTCGCCGGCGGTCCGGCGCCGTTCGTCGCGACCTGGCTGGTGGCGCTATCGGGAAGCTGGTGGCCGGTGGCATGCTATGCCATTTTCCTTTCGGCCTGCACCGTGATCGCGATCTGGGCCGGGCCCGAGACCTATGAGGAGAGCATCACGGTCGACAATACCGCTGATGGCGCGCTGCACGCGGCGGCCGCCGTGCCCGCATAGACGCAGCGGAGGGGACGCGTCAGACCCAAACTCGCCGTTTTTTGGCTCCCCTCGCCGCTTCTACTCCGCTAACCTGTCCTCCCAAGACGACCACAAAGACGACCCCAAAAATCGTCCGGGGAGGACCGCGTGCACAGAGGGCGTGTCGTTTTCGGCACCATGGAGGAGGTCGTGTTCGGCCGCCCGGCCGCGATGGCGGTCGTCGAGCAAACCGACCGCCTGCGCGCTTCCAACGCGTTCCTCATGGTCTCCGGTACGCTCAACCGGCAGACCGACGAGATCGACAAGATTCGGCATGCACTCGGGCCGCGCTACGCGGGCACCTTCGATGCGATGCCGCCGCATACCCCGCGCGAGGCTGTGATCGCAGCCACCAATCAGGCCCGTGCAGCGGATGCCGATCTCATCGTCACCGTCGGCGGCGGTTCGATCACCGACGGCGCCAAGGCGGTGCAGCTTTGCCTTGCCAACGACATCGGCACGGTCGAGGGCATCGATCTGGTCCGCGCCGTCAAGGGCATCGCGCCGCCGATGACCGCGCCAAGAGTGCGGCAGATCAGCGTGCCGACCACGATTGCCGGCGGCGAGTTCAGCGCGATTGCCGGCGTCACCAACGCGCCGATCAAGGTCAAGGAGATGCTGCGGCATCCCCTCGTGATGCCGCGCGCGGTAGTGCTCGACGCCGCCATCACCGTGCACACCCCGGAATGGCTGTGGCTTTCGACCGGCATCCGCGCCGTCGACCATTGTGTCGAAGGCATCTGCGCGCACGAGGCGCACCCTTACGGCGACGCGCAGGCCTTGAAGGGGCTTGCGATGCTGACGGACGCGCTGCCGCGGGTGAAAGCTGATCCGCACGATCTCGACGCGCGGATGGATTGCCAGATGGGCACCTGGCTTTCGACGGGACCATTGGCTTCGGGGGTGCCGATGGGCGCGAGCCACGGTATCGGTTACGTACTCGGCGCCGAGTACGGCGTGCCGCACGGCTACACCTCCTGCGTCATGCTGCCTTACGTGATGCGCTGGAACAAGCCTGAGAACGCCGAGCGTCAGGCGCAGGTCGCGGCGGCAATGGGACATCCCGGCGAGGACGCCTCCGACGTGCTCGACAGCTTCATTCGCGGCCTCGGCCTGCCGCGCAGCCTGCAGGATGTCCACGTCGGCCCCGAACACTTCGACCATATCGCCGAACAGGCGATGGCGACGCCATGGGTGCCGCGCAATCCGCGCCAGATCGATCGCCCATCGCAGGTGCGCGAGATTCTTGGCTTGGCCGCTTAGGAGATTGCACCACGATGTATACCGGCAAGCACGCTCATCTGCGCCCACTGCAGCCCGCCTTCATCATGGCTCGTACCGGCGAGACCGTGACTTACCGGGAGCTGGAGGCGCGCAGCAACCGGCTGGCGCATCTGTTTCGCAAGCACGGGCTCAAGCGGCTCGATCATTATGCGATCTTCATGGAGAACAACAGCCGCTATCTCGAGGCCTGCGGCGCCGGCGAGCGGTCCGGACTGTATTTCACCTGTGTGAACTCGTATCTGACGCCGGGTGAGCTCGCCTACATCGTCAACAACAGCTGTTCGCGCATTCTCATCACTTCCGTGGCCAAGCTCGACGTCGCGCGCCAAGCACTCAAGGATTGCCCCAAGGTCGAACTCTGTATCGTCGCCGACGGTCCGAGCGAAAGCGAGTGCATTGTCGGATTGCAGGCGGCGACCTCCGGACTGCCGAACACGCCGATCCCGGACGAGTCCGCCGGCACCGCGATGCTGTATTCGTCAGGCACCACCGGCCGCCCAAAGGGCATCTTGCGCCCGCTGCCGGAGCAGCCGCCGGCGCAGAATCTCCCGATATTCGATTTCCTGCAAAAACTCTGGCAATACCGCGAAGGCATGATCTATCTATCGCCGGCACCGCTTTATCATTCGGCGCCGCAGGCCGCCGTCAATCTCACGATCCGCACAGGCGGCACCGCGGTTATCATGGAGAGCTTCGATCCCGAGCGGTATCTCGAACTGGTGCAGCGCTGGGGCGTCACCCATACACAACTCGTGCCGACGATGTTTTCGCGGATGCTGAAGCTGCCGGAACACGTGCGCGCGGCCTACGACCTGTCGTCGCTCGAGATTGCGATCCACGCCGCTGCGCCCTGCCCGGCGCTGGTGAAGGACGACATCATCAAATGGTGGGGACCAATCGTCCACGAATATTATGGCGCAACCGAAGGCTTGGGCTTCACCGCCTGCAACAGCGAGGAGTGGCTGGCCCATCCAGGCACGGTCGGCCGGGTCTTGTTCGGCGACCTCCACATTCTCGACGAGAACATGAAGCCGTGCCCAACGGGCACGCCCGGCACCGTATGGTTCAAGACCGCCACACCGTTTGAATATTTCAACGATCCGAACCGCACCAGGGAGGCGCGCTCGCCGGACGGCAGCATGAGCACGGTGGGCGATGTCGGCTACGTCGACGCGGACGGCTATCTCCACCTCACCGACCGCGCGACGTTCATGATCATCTCCGGCGGTGTCAACATCTATCCGCAGGAATGCGAGAACCTGCTGATCACCCATCCCAAGATCGCCGACGCCGCCGTGTTCGGCGTTCCCAATGCCGATCTCGGCGAGGAGGTGAAGGCAGTGGTGCAGCCGATGCCCGGCATCGTGCCCGGGTCCGATCTCGCCGAAGAACTGATCGCTTTTTGCAGCAAGGCGTTGTCGCGACAAAAAGTGCCCCGCTCGATCGATTTCGAGGCGGAGCTGCCACGGCTCCCGACCGGCAAGCTCTACAAGCGGCTGTTGCGCGACCGTTACTGGGGCGACAAGCGGTCGCGGATCGTGTGAGGCGCGTCAGACGACAAAACGGCCGGACTACAAAGTCCGGCCGTCACCAATGAGGTCTTGATCAAGTTAGTTCGGCCAGCACCGCTTGCCTTCGGGTCCGATATGATAGCCGGGAGGGCACAGCCGGCCCCTGGCGAAGGGATGGCAGGCGCCGTGAGGTCCGCGCCAAAATCCCGGGCCACACCCTTCGGCGACACGGATGGTGAGATCGGATCCGGTCCCGACCGGCATAGGCGCGATCGCCGCGCTGGACGCCGTTGCGAAACCAAACGCCAACGCCGCACCAAGGACCATTGTTCTAATCATCAATCGCTCCTTTTTTCTTTTTTTGCAGATCCCCAGCCCGCTCGCCGATTCGAAAGCCGACTGGCGCGAAGCTACCGATCGAACATGACAAAAACAATGACGCCGATAATCGGCCCGCACGTTTTCATCTAGATGAACGCATTCATCTGGGTGAATGACGGCCGCAATGGTGCCCGTTGCTTGCCGTTCATCCGAGCACCCCCTATCGCTGCAAATTGAGGCTGCGCGGAGAATCGTTCTGCCCTCTAGCTGATCGTGGCACGCATCTGTGTGCCAGAAACTTGCCCTCCCTCGCCAAACCGGTGCACGACAAAGGCGATGATCAAGCCGAACACGACGTTTGCCAACAGGTTCCCCATGAAGGTTAGTGGCGTGAATACCACCTTCGGCACGGCCGCCGAAAGTGGCACGACGACGTAGTTCATGACGAAGAAGACGACGAGGCCGTAGAGAATTCCGCTCGCAGTCCAGGAGCGGCGCGACAGCGGCAACAGCCGGCCTCCGATCAGATAGATGAGTGCCGCGATCGACGACATCATCCACTGCAAGCCAAGCCCCAGCGCCACTCCGGCCAAGCCCGCATGGTAGGCCGTCTTTCCCAGAATTCCGCTCGCGATCGAAAGCAGCACGACCAGCGGACTGACCGAGTTCAAAAGCGCCGCTGCGCCGATATCGAGGGTGCCGGCGAAAACACCTCCGCACAGGGCGGCAAACAACAAGCGGCTGCGCATCGCGATCTCCTCCTGTCAAAAGAGCAAGGCCGGCCGGCTACATCGATGCTGGCCACCGCCATGCCGATATTGTATAGATCAATACATACAGCAATCATGCGGCTTTTGTTTGGCGGTCGATATGATAAATCTGCAACGCCTGCGAACCCGCCACTTGTTGGACCGATTGCAAGAGAGGAACGGAATTGATGTCCGAGACCAGGGACCGATTGTTGCGCGCGGGGGAAAGACTATTTCGCGCGCAGGGCTATTCCGGCACGGGTCTCAAGCAACTCGCCAGCGAAGCGCAGGCGCCCTGGAGTTCGATGTATCATTTCTTCCCGCAGGGAAAAGAGCAGCTCGCCGAGCAGGCCATCCGCTATGGCGGCGAGCTTTATGCGCAAATGATCAGGCAATGCTTCGCGACTTATCTCGATCCCCGTAAGGCCGTGGCCGCGATGTTTGCCGGCGAAGCCCGGATTCTTCGATCCTCAGGATTTCGCAACGGCTGCCCGGTGGCGTCCGTCGCCCTCGACGTCGCCAGCACGACCGAAAGGGTCCGCAAGCCCTGCGCCGAGGTGTTTGCCTCATGGATCGCTGCGCTGGCCGAGGGTATCGCAGCGTCCGGCAAGCCTGAGGAAACTGCAACGGATCTCGCGACTTATATCCTCGCCTCGCTCGAAGGAGCCATTGTCCTGAGCCGCACCTCAAAAAGCGTGAAACCGCTGGAGCAAACCGCGCAATTTGTTTTGCGCAGCCTTGAGGAAAAATTGCCGCGGCGTGCGCGCAAACCAAGGAAGGCACGCGTCAGCGCAAAATCGTAAACTGCAGCCTCTGGACTACGGCGCGTTCTTGAGCTGTGCAGGATCGTAGTAGAACTGCTCCTCGACAATGCGCTCGCCGCTCCACTTCTGCAGCGCCACTTCGTCGAGCCGACACGTTTTGCCGTCGCGGGCGGTGATCTCGAACACCCAGTTGATGGAGACGCGATCACCATCGACGAGCACCGGGCCGACCCGTTCGGTGCGAATCCGGGCTCGCGCCGCCAGCGCCGCGCGCTCATGCCGGATGAGATTGTCGCGGCCGACGCGGGGCTCGCCGCCATTCTCCTTCATGAAGGCCGTCTCGGCATAAAAGTCGCTGATCGCTTCGACATATTTTCCGGCTTCGACATACGAGACGAATTCAGCGACCCGTGCTCGGGAAGGCATGTTGTTCTCCACAGGGGCTTTCGAGTCCTGTATAGATCGATACATACAATCTGGCAATAGATTTTCCTGATGCGAGCGGAACCCTGGATTCCCTTAAGCCCGACCCGGCTGCGATCCGCCAATGCCATCGCAGCCGCGCGCCCGCCGCATCGTGCCAAGCCGTGCCGCATTCGCCTCCCCATTCATCCGAATTATCAATGCGGATGCGGGCCTTCACTGACCTTTGGCCGTTGCCTGCGCCTTCCGCCATGGCTATCGTCCGCCGCAATCGGCGCGGTCCAAGCCGAGCAATAGTCAGGGAGGGAAGCATGCGGAACGTGCGAGCGTTAGCCGCCGCAGGGGTTTTTGTGCTGGCGGCCGGAACCGTTGCGCTCGCGGGCGAACCCAAGCAGGGCGGCATTTTTCGGATCTATCATCGCGACAGCCCCGGCAGCGCGTCCATCCACGAGGAAGCGACCTACTCGACCAACATCCCCTTCATGCCGGTGTTCAACAATCTTGTCGTCTACAAGCAGGATGTCGCGCAAAACAGCATGGACTCGATCGTTCCGGATCTCGCGGAGAGCTGGGCCTGGAGCGGCGACAAGAAGACACTCACCTTCAAACTGCGCCAGGGCGTCAAATGGCATGACGGCAAGCCGTTCACGTCCGCCGACGTCAAATGCACTTTCGACATGCTGATGGGCAAATCACCGCAGAAATTCCGCAAGAACCCGCGCAAATCCTGGTACGACCAGGTCGCCGACGTCACGGTGAGCGGCGACTATGAAGCATCCTTCAACCTGAAGCGACCGCAGCCGGCGCTGCTGGCGCTGCTCGCTTCCGGCTATACGCCGATCTACCCCTGCCATGTGTCGCCGGCGGAGATGCGCTCCCACCCGATCGGCACCGGCCCGTTCAAATTCGTCGAGTTCAAGACCAACGAATCGATCAAGCTCACCCGCAATCCCGATTACTTCAAAAAGGGCTTGCCGCATCTCGACGGCATCGAGTTCACCATCATCCCGAACCGCTCGACCGCCATTCTCGCGTTCGTCGCCGGCAATTTCGACATGACATTCCCGACCGAAGTGTCGATCCCGCTGCTCAAGGACGTCAAGACGCAGGCGCCGAACGCGGTGTGCGTGGTCGAGCCAACCAACGTCTCGACCAATATCATTGTCAACTCCTCCTCGCCGCCGTTCGACAATCTCGACATCCGCCGCGCGCTGGCACTGGCGCTCGACCGCAAGGCCTTTGTCTCGATCCTGTTCGAGGGTCAGGCGGATATCGGCGGCACCATGCTGCCGGCGCCGGGTGGCGTCTGGGGCATGCCGAAGGAAATGCTAGAGACGATCCCGGGCTACGGCCCCGATGTGAATGCCAACCGCGAGGAAGCCCGCAAATTGATGCAAAAGGCGGGCTACGGGCCGGACAAGCACCTCGCGGTCAAGGTCTCGACGCGCAACATCCCGGTTTATCGCGATCCCGCCGTCATCCTGATCGATCAACTCAAGACCATCTATGTCGACGCCGACCTCGAGGTCGTCGAGACCGCCAACTGGTTTTCGAAAGTCGCGCGCAAGGATTATGCACTCGGCCTCAACCTCACCGGAAATTCGGTCGACGATCCGGACCAGTCTTTCTACGAGAACTATTCCTGCGGCTCCGAGCGGAACTACACCAACTACTGCAACAAGGACGTCGAGAAGCTGTTCGACGAGCAGTCGATGGAGACCGACGTCACCAAGCGCAAGAAGCTGGTCTGGGAGATCGACAAAAAACTTCAGGAAGACGTGGCCCGCCCCATCATCTTCCACAGCCGCATGGGCACCTGCTGGCAGCCCTACGTCAAAGGCGTTACCATCATGGTGAACAGCTCCTACAACGGCTATCGTTATGAGGACGTGTGGCTGGACAAGTAGGTTGCTGCAAGCGACCACGCTGGTCCATCGGGTCTCGTCAATTTTCGGTATTCTGATCGCAGGACCGGTATCCGGTTTTGCGAAATTCGCGTCAACAGGAGTAGCCAGGTGTTTGCGTATATCGTGCGGCGCCTTGCTTTGATGCTCGTGACCCTGGTCGGGATTTCGATCGTCATCTTCTTCCTGCTCCGCATCGTGCCGGGCAATATCGTCGATATCCTTTTCGACGCAGCCGGCTTCGTCGATCCTGCCGACAAGGCCAATCTGGAGCGCGAGCTCGGCATCGACCAGCCGCTGGTGCTGCAATATCTGCACTGGATCTGGGGCTTGTTGCAGGGCGATCTCGGCTATTCCTATGTGTCGGAGAAGCCGGCGCTTCAGGAAATCCTGCCGCGGATCCCGATCACGGCGCGGCTCGCCGCTCTCGCGCTGTTGTTCTCGGCCTCGATCGGCATTCCCTTGGGGGTGATCAGCGCGGTCCATCAGGGCACCAAGCTCGACTACATCCTGCGCGTCGTCAGCTTGAGCGGTCTGTCGCTGCCCTCGTTCTGGCTCGGCCTTCTGATCCTGATGGCTTCAGTCTCGCTGTTCGGCAATATCCCGATCTTCAATCCAAACCCCAAAACCCTCGGTGAGATGTTCACGACCTATTGCCTGCCCTCGATGGCGGTCGGCTTTCGCAGCGCGGCATTGACGATGCGGATCACGCGCTCCTCGATGCTGGAGATCCTGCGGCAGGATTATATCCGCACCGCGCGCGCCAAAGGCGCCTCGGAAGCCTCGGTCAATTTCCACCACGCGCTGAAGAACGCCATTCTCCCCGTCATCACCGTGGTCGGCATCGAGGCGGCCTTCCTGATCGGCGGCTTGATCGTCACTGAGACCGTTTTCAATATTCCCGGCGTCGCCCGTTTCCTGGTCGAGGCCATCCGCTGGCGCGACTATCCGATCGTGCAGAACCTCGTGATGCTAATCGCGGTGGTCGTGGTGTTCGCCAACTTCACGGTCGACATGCTCTATGCCGTGGTCGATCCGCGTATCAGGTACGCCGACTAAAGGAGGCTCATTGGCCACGATCAACTACGATAGCGAGCTCAGACGCGCCGGGGCCAACGCCACGAGCGGCTGGCGGCGCCTGCGATTCTTTGCGCAGCGTTACGTGCTCGGCACTTTCGGCCTCGCCATCATGGTGACGTTCGTGCTGACCGCGCTGTTTGCCGATCTGATCTGTCGCTATAGCCCCCTGACGGTCGATTCCGCGCACGCGCTGGCTCCTCCGGGATGGCAGCACTGGATGGGAACCGACTCCTTCGGCCGCGACGTCTGGGCCAGGATCGTCCACGGCGCCCGCGTCTCGCTCGCCGTCGGCATCGGCTCGACCGCGCTCGGCTCGTCGATCGGCGTCGTCGTCGGTCTGACCTCGGGCTATCTGTCGGGCTGGGTCGACCTCGTGTTCCAGCGGGTAACCGACATTTTGCAGGCGCTGCCGCTTTTGGTGCTGGCGCTGGTGATGACGGCAGCACTCGGGCCGTCATTGCCGAATGTGATCATCGCGATCGCCATCCCCTTGATTCCCACCGTGTCCCGGGTCATCCGCGCCAACACGCTGGCGCTGCGCGAGCTGCCGTTCGTGGAAGCAGCCAAATCGATCGGCATGAGCGAGATGCGGATCGCATTGCGTCATGTGTTGCCGAATACGCTGGCGCCGTTGATCGTGCTCGCCACCGCCCAACTCGGCTCCACCATCCTGACCGAGGCCTCGCTGTCGTTTCTCGGCCTCGGCATCCCCGAGCCATATCCGTCATGGGGACGGATGCTCTCGGAATCGGCGGCGGAATATGTCCGCGTCGCGCCCTGGCTGGTGATCTTCCCGGGCATCGCGATCAGCCTTGCGGTGTTTGGCACCAATTTGTTCGGCGATGCGCTGCGCGACATCCTCGATCCGAGGCAGCGCGGCTGATGAGTGACGCAGGGCTGGCAGCGACCGTTCTCGACGTGAAGAACCTGGAAACGGTGTTCTTCACCAATTCGGGATTGTTTCGGGCGGTGGATGACGTCTCGTTTCGCGTCCGCCGCGGCGAGACGCTGGCGATCGTCGGCGAGTCCGGCTGCGGCAAAAGCGTGAGCGCGCTGTCGATCATGCGGCTGGTGCCCAATCCGCCCGGCCGGATCGTCGGCGGCTCGGTGATGCTCGAAGGCACCGACCTGCTCGCTCTTGAGGAAGCCGAAATGCGGGCCATCCGGGGCAATCGCATCTCGATGATCTTTCAGGAGCCGATGACCTCGCTCAATCCGGTGATGCGGATCGGCGACCAGATCATGGAAGCGGTGCGCCTGCATCGGGAGATGACCAAGCAGCAGGCCTGGAACCAGGCCGTGGAGATGTTGCGGCTGGTGCGCATTCCCGAACCCGCGCGGCGGGCGCTGGAATATCCGCACCAGTTGTCCGGCGGCATGCGCCAGCGTGCGATGATCGCGATGGCGCTGGCTTGCCGGCCGGCGCTATTGATCGCGGACGAGCCAACCACCGCGCTCGATGTGACCATCCAGGCGCAAATATTGGCGCTGGTGCTTGAACTCCAACAAGAGCTCGGCATGGGATTGATCCTCATCACCCACGACCTCGGCGTGGTGGCGCAGACCGCGCAGCGCGTCATTGTCATGTATGCCGGCAGGAAGGTCGAAGAGGCCGATGTCGAAACCTTGTTTGCCGATCCGAGGCACCCCTACACCCGCGGCTTGATGGCCTCCATCCCCGCGGTGCCCTCGCTTCAAGGCAAGGCCGATGCGCGGCTTGCGGAAATTCCGGGCACGGTGCCGTCATTGACCAGATTGCCCAAAGGCTGCGCGTTCGCGCCACGCTGTTCGCTTGCCGTTGCGCGCTGCCACGAAGCGTATCCGCTGTTGCAGGATTGGGGCGGCGGCCATCTGGCGGCATGCTGGCGCGCCGCGGAAATGGCTGATCTGCCATGACCGACGCTGCGATGACCGGCACGCCTCCGCTGCTTGAGGTCACCGACCTCGTTAAGCATTATCCGGTGCGGAGCGGCATCCTGCGCCGCCGTGCCGGTATCGTGCATGCGGTCGACGGCGTCAGCTTCTCGCTTGGATCAGGCGAAACGCTCGGGCTGGTCGGCGAATCCGGCTGCGGTAAATCGACGGTGGCGCGCAGTGTGCTGCGGCTGATCGAGCCGACCGCAGGCCACATCCGCCTCAATGGGCGCGACATCACCCATCTCGGCAAGAGCGAGCTGCGCACCCACCGCCGCTCGATGCAGATCGTGTTCCAGGATCCGTTTGCCTCGCTCAATCCCCGCATGACCGCCGGCGATATCGTCGGCGAGCCGCTCAGCGTCCATGGCCTGGCGTCCGGCCGCAAGCAGCAGGCACGCGTCGCCGAATTGTTCGAGCAGGTGGGCTTAAGGCCGGATCAGATGCGCAACTATCCGCATCAATTTTCCGGCGGCCAGCGCCAGCGCATCTGTATCGCCCGTGCATTGGCGCTCGGACCAAGCCTGATCGTGTGCGACGAGCCGGTCTCGGCGCTTGACGTCTCGATCCAGGCCCAGGTGATCAATCTGTTGATCGACCTGCAGCGCAAGAACGATTTCTCCTATCTGTTTATCGCCCATGATCTGGCGGTGGTCGCCCATATCAGCCATCGCGTCGCGGTCATGTATCTCGGCCGCATTGTCGAGATTGCCGACAAGACCGAGCTGTTCAGAAATCCTCGCCACCCCTACACCCAGGCGCTGCTGGCGTCGGTCCCGGTCGCCGACCCCAAAGCAAAGCGGCTGACGCCGCTGGTCGATGGCGATGTCCCGAGCCCGGTCAACCCGCCGCCGGGATGCGCGTTCCACACGCGCTGCCGCTACGCGATGGATCGCTGCAGGGTGGAGAGACCGGTGCTGGTCGATGCCGGTGCGTCGCATCAGGTCGCGTGCTGGCTGAATGAGGGAACCGGGCGGGAGGCTTAAGCGTGATTCCGGGTCGATGCGAAGCATCGAACCGTGCCTCAAGTCAGCCGCGAAGCCGCGGCGCCACGTTCTGTTCGATCCCGGCCCGCTGTTCCGCGGCGACCGCACGCTTAAAGCCGTCGCGCTGCTGCAACCGCGCCCAATATTCCCTGACATTCGGCCCGAAATCCTTGGCGAGACCGATATTGTCGGCGAGCCGCAGCGCATAGCCGATCACGATGTCGGCCGCGGTGAAGCGGCCGGCGCACAGCCAGTCGGCGTTGGCGGTCGCAGCCTCGACCGCCCGCAACCGGCCGAAGAACCATTTGGCATAATCGGTGGCCACTTGCGGATTGCGCCGCTCCTCCGGCTCAAGCTGGCTGTAGCGCAGCACCAGCGTCTGCGGAAACGTCAGCGTGGCGTCGCTAAAGTACATCCAGTTCAGGAAGGCGCCGTAGGCGGGATCGTCGAGGCCGACGATCAGCGGCGTCGGGCCGTATTTGGTGCCGAGATAATGACAGATGGCGGAGGACTCGGTCATCCCGGTGTCACCGTCGATCAGATACGGAATGGTGCCGAGCGGATTGAGCGCGAGATAATCCTTGGCAAACACCCGCGGCGGGAACGGCAGCATCTTGAGCTCATACGGCAGTTCCAGTTCCTCCAGCATCCACAGCGGCCGGAACGAACGAGCGGCGTCGCAGTGGTAGAGCGTGATCATGTCGTTCGTCTCCCTCTATCGTCATGGTGAGCAGCGCGCTATGCGCGGGTCTCGAACCAACTCGCGTCGAGTGGCCGGCTGTTTCTGGCGGTCCGTCCTTATCCGTCTTGCTCAGCTTCGCCCTCGCGCGTAGCTTTGCACAAGTAGGCATCCGATGTCTTACCCGATGTACAGTCTCGAGCTCGGTGTCGCAGCGCGTGCGCAGCCGGTGGACATCGGCCCCTCGGCACGACGGCCCCCACGCGTCCTTTTCATCATGGCCTTGTTAGCGCTGGTTTCGGCAGGCCAGACGCCAAATGCACCAGCCGCGTCGCCGCTGGCTGCAGCCAATGCTGCGGCATCGGGCCGCGCGGTGCTCTACGAAGAAGATCCGTCTGATCCGCAGGGAGAAGAGTATGCCGGCTCGGTGCTGTGGCGCACCGATCGGATCACGGTCACTGGGCAGGGCGACGAAATCGCCGTACACGCCGACATCGAGATTCCGAACCGCAAGCTCAAGATAGAGATGTCGATCCGGCGCAACAGCGACAAATCGCTGGCCGCCAGTCACGTTATCGAGTTGACCTTCGTGGCGCCGCCGGATTTTGCAGGCGGCGACGTCTCCGGCGTGCCGGGCATCCTGATGAAATCCAACGAAAACGCGCGCGGCATTCCGCTGGCCGGCGTCGGCCTCAAGGTCAGCAAGGGCTTGTTCTCGATCAGTCTGTCGAATGTCGCTGCCGAGCGCGCGCGCAATCTGCAATATTTGAAGGAGCAATCATGGATCGATATTCCAATCGTCTATGCCAGTGGGCGGCGGGCCATCCTCGCGATTGAGAAGGGAGCCTCCGGCCAACGAAGCTTCAATGAAGCGTTGCTTGCGTGGGAGCCGCCCCGGTGAGCTAGCCCGGCAGAAACAACGCGAACGGTTCGTCGGTGGTGCGGCGCAAGTGGTCGCGATAAACCGCGTAGTTCGCATCGCTTGACGAAATCCGTCCCACACTTGGGGTCGGAATATTCTTGATCGGCAAAAACGCGATTGGCGCTGCAATCGGGGTCAGCATCGAGCCGCGCCCCGCCAGCAACGTCGTGATGATCCCATACATCTCGCCCGAGATGGTCGGCCGCGACACCGTGATCAGGCGGTGCTGGCCGTGGCGGTTGGTGACGAGGTAGATAAAACCCGATTGGTTGGGCACGGCGACTTCGCCGTATTGGGTGAACGCCGCGTCCAGCCTTTCGCCTTCGCGAAACAGCAGCGATGACGCCACGTCGTCCCACGCGATCTCGGTCTGGTAAGCGTAAATCGTATTCTTGTCGCCGAACGATGGCCGCACCGTGATATACGCGCCCTCGAGCCACGTCACCGCGCGACGCGAATAGGCACCGAGACCGTCGGGCGCGATGGCTCCGTTGAGCGAAGCCGCGGTCGGCGCAAGATCGAGGCCTTTCCGCAAGGTGACGCCGAGCGCCTGCTCCAGCCGCACGGTGGTAGCGAGTGTGAAGGGGCGCCGCCCGCTCAGGACCTTTTCCAGCGTCGAAAGGCTGAGCTTGGCTTGTTCGGCCAATGTCTGACGGGAAACGCGACGCAGCGCGATTTCCTCGCGAATCGTCGCTGCGATTTGTCGGCTTTGCTCGGCGGAAAGCTGTTTGTCCGGCGTCGGCATCTTCACCTCTGTTCGGCTTCCGTCATCCTAGCAGACGCACAATCCAGCACAAAACCGCACAAAGCAGCCCCGCCGTGGCCGGCTGGAACGGGGCGCGGCTGAACAATGCCGATCATTATGCTCGCGCCAAGGCGGGAGCTTCCGCACAACTTCCGGCGACGAAATCGTCCCTCGGGAGAATGCAACATGACCACCTGTGAAGAGATCGAGACTGACAGCTGCCCTTCGGTTCTGTCGAGAATTGCGACATTTCTGCTGTTCCTTGTGGTGCAAGGCGTTGCCATCGCCATTGTCGGATTTGCCGCGCTGTTTCTCAGTTTTGAGCCGGTATGGTCGGCGCAAGGCCAGCCGGCGGCATTGGTCAAGCCCGCCGATGCGCGCTCAGGCTCGCTGCTGCTCAAGACCGACGACGGCTATGCCGACGCGACCCGGCTTGGCATCGACGTCGATCTCACGGTGTCCGGCCCAACCATCCGCGCCCGCGTCACGCAGATTTTCCGCAATCCGACCTCGGATTGGGTCGAGGCGACGTACGTCTATCCGCTGCCTGCGGGCGGCGCGGTCGATACGCTGAAGATGGTGGTCGGCGAACGCGTTATCGTCGGCGACATCAAGGAAAGGCAACAGGCGCGTGTCATCTATGAGCGGGCGCGGCAAAACGGGCAGAAGGCAGCCCTCACCGAACAGGAACGCGACAACATCTTCACCAATTCGGTTGCCAATATCGGCCCGGGCGAGACCGTGCTGGTGCAGATCGAATATCAGGAGCCGGTGCAACAGTCCGGCCAGGAATTCTCGCTGCGCGTGCCGATGGTCGTGGGCCCCCGATATAATCCCGCGCCGGTGGTGCAAAGCGTCGACTTCCACCCCGATAGCGGCGGCTGGGGCGCGACCAAAACCGATCCCGCGGCGGACCGCGATCGCATCACGCCGCCGGTGCTCGACCCCGCGCAAAATCTGCCCGTCAATCCGATCGCCATCACCGTTCGCCTGCAAGCCGGCTTCCCGCTCGGCGAAGTGAAGAGCCATCACCA
>Ga0209473_1000964_pt1 | contig 16375 bp, 10 predicted proteins | sample GraSoiAngelo_133_FD_185890 | JGI IMG/M metagenome (GOLD analysis project Ga0209473, IMG submission 185890) | Grasslands soil microbial communities from the Angelo Coastal Reserve, California, USA - 14_0929_05_20cm (SPAdes) (version 2) | ecosystem: Environmental > Terrestrial > Soil > Grasslands ...
CGCGAATGTCGACGGCTTCGAAATAACGTGCCGTCGTTGCCCCGGGAAATGTGGCCATGTCCGGGACCGGTTCAACGTCATCGATGCCGCGACCGTTCCAATCGTAAGATCCGCCGATGAGTAGTCCGAAACGCTTGCCTGCGCCAAATCGCTGTCCGACCGTACCTGTAGTTTCCACAAGGCCGCGTCCTCCGAGAATGGGAGTGTATCCACTCATGCCGCTGACGTTCACCGTGGGACGCTCGCCAGCGGTCTTGGTGACCAGATTCACGGAGCCGCCAATGCCATCGCCATCCATGTTGGCTTGTAGGGTCTTGTTGATTTCAACGGACTCGACAATGTCCGCGGGGATGGCATCGAATTTGATCTGACGGACTCCGCCTTCAGGCGAAGGAACGTTGATGCCATCTATCGTGGTGTTGGTCAGACGGGGTTCCGTACCTCGAACTTGCACGTACTTGCCTTCGCCTTCGTCCCGCTCAATGGTTACGCTGGGCAATCTACCCAGGGCGTCAGCCATGTTGGCGTTGGGTAAACTGCGGATCACCTCATCGGGTAGCACCTGAACCAAGTTGTCGGCGGTCTTTTCGCGATTAACGGCCTCGGCTTCCGCTGAGGGGCGGTCAGCAGTAACCAGGACTTCCGAGTTCTGTGAGGCGACCGACAGTTTGACGTCCACACTTGCAACTTGGCCCGCCGTCACCGCAATGCTTTGGGTGGAAGTCGTGAAGCCAACGTAGCTAATCGTTACCGTGTATGTGCCAGGAGGGAGGCCATTTACGAGAAACTGCCCCTGAGCGTCTGACACGGCACTAATCCCGCCCGGTTCAACACGGACTTGCGCACCTTGCAGTACGCCGCCGCCCGCATCAGTGACCTTACCCGTAATTCCTCCTCTGCCCGTTTGTGCTTGGATAGTTATGGATAGGAATAAAAGGCAAGCAAGGGCGAGCAGACAACGCACAAAAGTTCGCATGGATTACTCCTCTTATTATTTCTCAATACGTCCGCGAAACGTCATCCGTCATCGACCATAACAGCAGGGTGGGATCTGCAGTGGGCCAGGAAACCTCCAGCGTCAAATGCAAAGTTCCGTAGCACTCCAACCCCGTTCCATGAAACGTGTCTATCTCGGCTTTCCTAACAACATTCACTTGGCCGCAGCCGGTTTCGCTTAATGAACCGAAGTGCCAGCTAAACACTTAGGAGACTGCCACACCCCATGTCGCACTCGTGTACAATACCTGTCGCGGATTTGTCAAGGATTTTTCGAGAGGCCGGCGCGGCTACCGGAGGCATTGTCTAAGCGCTTAGAAAGGACAATCTACTCCAGGATTACGCCGTTGTGGTATAAAGATTCCAATTTGCAGGTCCCATGGGAGTGACCGCGGCTTATGACTCAGAGACTTACCACAGCCCAGGCCATTATCCGGTTTCTTAAGCATCAGTATGTCGAGAGGGACGGCAAGGCGAACCAGTTTTTTGCGGGCTGTTTCGGGATTTTCGGTCACGGCAACTTGGCTGGAATCGGCCAGGCTTTGCAGCAGAACCCTGATTTCACCTTCTACCTGGCGCGCAACGAACAGGCCATGGTGCACACTTCTGCGGCCTTCGCCAAAATGAGCAACCGCCTGCGCACGATGGTCTGCACGAGCTCCATTGGTCCCGGCGCGACGAACATGATTACTGGGGCAGCGGCCGCGACGATAAACCGGGTTCCTGTGCTGTTGCTTCCCGGAGACATCTTTGCCAGAAGGAATGTGGCTCCTGTTCTGCAGCAGCTTGAGTCTTCGAGTTCTCAGGATGTCTCGGTGAACGATTGTTTCCGGCCGGTGTCACGATATTGGGATCGCATCCAGCGCCCCGAGCAAATCCTAACGTCGTTGGCTGAGGCTATGCGCGTCTTGACGTCTCAGGCCGAGACCGGAGCTGTGACCCTTGCGCTTCCCCAGGATGTTCAAGCTGAAGCCTTCGAGTATCCAAAAGAATTTTTCGCGAAGCGCATTTGGAAAATTCCACGGCCTCGTGCGGACTCTGAAGCTTTACGAGAAGCTGCGAGGCGAATCCGTTCCTGTCGCCAACCCCTGATTGTCGCGGGTGGCGGCGTCATTTATTCCGAGGCCACAGAGGCTTTGTCGCGGTTTGCCACAGAAACCGGGATTGCCGTTGCTGAGACGCAGGCTGGGAAGGGATCACTCGGTTACGATCATCCGCAGTCGTTGGGCGCCATCGGAGTCACTGGCACTGCCGGAGCCAATATCTTTGCGCGGGAAGCAGACCTTGTCCTGGGTATCGGAACTCGCTACACGGATTTCACGACCGCTTCCAAGACCGCGTTCCAAAATCCCAACGTCCGTTTCGTGAATATCAACGTTGCAGAGTTCGACGCCTACAAGCATTCGGGGTTGCCGTTAGTGGCCGACGCCAGGATTGCGATCGAAGAGCTTAATCAGGCACTCGAAGGTTTCTCAACCGCCTCAGAATACCGCGCCTGTCTCCGTCGTTTGCGAGCCGAGTGGGATCAGGAAGTGCAGCGGATTTACGACCTTCGGCATGGTCCTCCTATGAGCCAGGGAGAGGTGATCGGCATAGTCAACAGTTTCTCGCAGCCGAAAGACGTAATCATTTGCGCCGCTGGCAGCCTTCCGGGCGACCTTCACAAACTCTGGCGCACCCGGGATCCGAAGGGCTACCACTTGGAATACGGTTATTCAACCATGGGTTATGAGATCGCCGGAGGTCTGGGAATCAAGATGGCCGACCCTAAACGAGAGGTGTATGTGCTTGTTGGCGACGGCTCGTACTTGATGATGGCCCAGGAAATCGTTACTTCTGTGCAGGAAGCGTGCAAGCTCAACATCGTTGTTCTGGATAACCACGGGTTTTCAAGCATTGGTGGCCTGAGTCGCTATTGTGGAAGTGGCGGCTTTGGGACTGAATACCGGCACAGGCAGGATGGCGCACTCAACGGCGATTTTGTTCGAGTTAATTTCGCTTCGAATGCCGCCAGTCTCGGGGCATTAGCGATACAAGCGAAGAATCGCGAGGAACTCGAGAGCGCATTGAGACAAGCACGCGCGAATTCAAAAACCACAGTTATCTGCGTCGAGGTGGATATCGATCAGCGCGTGCCCGGTTACGAATCGTGGTGGGACGTCCCGGTCGCGGAAGTCTCTGAAATGGAGTCTGTCCAAAGGGCGCATGCCGATTACGCACAAGAGAAAAAGAAAGAGCGGTATTACCTTTAACCGAAAAGAGGGCGCAGCGACCCGGGAAGAGGCGGGCACCTGCCTCTGTTCGGCTTCGGTGCAATTAGATGGGTTATTGGCGCTTGAATGACATTGGAAGCGGCGCTCAGTTAGCTTCCATCACTTACGCGATTCTATGCGACTACGCTAACCAGGGGTTCAATGACGCGGAGTCTGTGTCCGGTGTCCACAACTTCGCGGTGAACGGCGACAACCAAAATGAATAGGCGCTCGAGTGGCATTTCAGCTGTGGTTTCCAGAATGCGAAGGGAACGTCGGTTTGCGATGGTTCCTCTGTTCGCCGCCGGTTCTGTACTTGCACTGCTTGCCTTCAGTTCCGCGGCTGGCACGGGCATCGAGAACCCGACGTGCGAAATGGCTGGGCCGGGCGTCTACCGGATTGATTTTCAGGCATCTCCGAGTGCCATGCCGGTCGAAGTTTTTGCCAGCTCGCGACCCGATCGCATCGATTCCGCTAAAGCCGTTTTCATTATTCGGAGTGCGCCCGCCGAAGTTTCCGTCCCCGATCGCTCCGGCCGCGTCTACTTTCATTTGAAGCCCGCGGCAGGAGCCACGCGGATTGTCTCCATTCGCAGGCTGCCTCTCGAAGGAGCCAAGAACTTTCGGGACTTGGGCGGATATCGGACTTCTGATGGAAGATATGTCCGCTGGGGCTTGGTGTACCGCTCCAATCATTTGGTGAATCTCACCGCTCGAGACTCCGAGTATCTCAGCAGTTTGGAGATTCGTTTGGTTTGCGATGTACGCTCAGAGGGCGAGCGGGCGCGGGCGCCCGATCACTGGTCGGGAAATGCGCCGGAATTCTTTTCGGTTCCCATTGGCTCAAATCTGATTTCGAGCCCGACAGCGGACGACCTGAAACGAAGAGTCGCTGCTATTGACGCGCAGACCAAAGAGTCGGTTCGCGCGTACGATTACGCCATCGAGTACGCGGGGCAGTATGGCAAGATTCTTCAGCGCGTCGCTGCGGGCGACTTGCCTGTCGTAGAACACTGCACCGCCGGCAAGGACCGCACTGGCGTGTTCAGCGCCATTCTCCTCACCGCTCTCGGAGTTCCGCGCGACACGGTGGTTCAGGATTACATGCTCTCCAACCAGTTTTTGCTTGCCCCTGAGGCCATCAATGGCACGGCGGCCGATCTGCAGCTCGCTTTTGGACTTCCCGAACCCCCGGATCTCGCCACAGTGAAGACCATCATGACTTCCAAGCCGGAGACGCTGGCAGCAACTCTCGACAAAATTGACCGGACTTATGGATCTTTTGCCAATTACCTGCGACACGCCGTGAAGCTTTCCGATGCTGACCTCGCTAAGATCCGCCTGCATCTGCTGCAGCCTTAGTCTTGAGGATCTGGCCCTCTGAATCTGCCACAAAGTTCAAGGAACTCAATGCCAGGCGACAAAATCCGCGAGCTATCTCGGGCAGCGCACGATTCATTGTGTTTTTACAGCACTGAATTCTTTACAGAGGATTTGTGCAAAGACAGGTTTTTTGAGGCAGAATGGCGGGCATGTTCCAACGGGTAAGCGAACGCAAGGAATGGAAGTTCTTTAGTGTCCTACCAAAGGCAGCTCCTGGCCTTGCCCTCGCGTGGTGGCTTGCTCTTCTGCTCCGAGGTGCACTGCCTGCGGCATTTGCCATTGCAATGGGTGTTCTTGTAGGCGCCGCGCAAAGCGGTGATTCTCTCGCGGGTCCGCTCGCGCTTGTTGGCACAATTTTTGTCCTCCTTCAAATACTCAGCCCGATTCATCAAGCGGTAAGCGCCAATCTGGGCGACCGTGCAGCTGCTTGGCTTTACGACCGGGTCACGGAGGCGTGTGTGCGCCCTGCCGGGATCGGCCATCTGGAAGATCCAAAATTGACGAGCGACTTGACCGTGGCGCGCGACTTCGACCTCGGAATGACGGGCCCGCCTCTGACTATTTCCATGGATTTTATCACCAGCGGCATGGTGGAGATGGTCGGCGGCATTGCCTGTGCCGTGATCCTTGCCGGATATGCGTGGTGGGCGCCAATCTTGCTCGCGGGCGCCTGGGCGGCCACGCATTGGCTTCTGCGTGAAAGCGCTGTCTGGCGCGACCGCAACACCGAAGAAGTCCGCGGCGCGCAGCGTGATGCCGACTACGCTTATCGGCTTGCCGTGGATCCGCCCGCGAGCAAGGAACTGCGGCTGTTTGGACTCGTCGGCTGGACAATGGAGCGTTTCATTGCGAGACGGACTCGCTTGCACGAGCTGCAGTACGCTGCCACACGATTGCGCGAGCGGCCGTTGATCTGGAGCTTGCTTCTGGTAGTTGGCGCGAATATCGCGGTGTTCTGGGCGTTGGCAAGCAGCGCCGCAAACGGGCGAATCACTCTGGGGGCCGCTGTGGTGTACATGCAAAGCGCCGTCGGCGTTTCGATGATTGCGTTCGGCGGATTCAGTTGGGCGCTCGACGGAGCCGCTGCGCCGGTCGCTGCCGTGCTGCGACTCGAGCCAGCCATGCGTCCTGCTGGCGCGCTGCAGTCTGGAAGTCGCGCGGTGGACATAAAACGCGCGCACGAGATTCGGCTGCGCGACGTGACGTTTTCCTACCCTACAGGAGGCGCCGCGCCCGTTCTGGAGCATTTCGATCTGACGATTCCTCCGGGGTCGTCACTCGCCATCGTGGGGCAAAACGGCGCGGGCAAAACAACCATCGCAAAATTGCTGTGCCGGCTCTACGACCCGCAGTCCGGCAGGATTGAGATCGACGGCACCGATCTTCGCGAGTTCGATCTCACGTCTTGGCGCTCCCGCATCGCCGCCGTGTTCCAGGACTTCATCCGCCTTGAACTGCCTTTGCGCGACAATGTCGCGCCCGCAGGCGCACCAGACGATGTCGTGCAAGCCGCACTGGAATCGGCTGGTGCGGCAAAACTGGCGTCGCTCGACACAGTTCTTGCGCGCGGATATGACGGCGGCACAGATCTCTCCGGCGGACAATGGCAGCGGGTAGCACTGGCGCGGGCATTGTCGGCGGTTAAAATGAGCGCTGGCGTGGTGCTGCTCGACGAACCCACCGCGCAGCTCGACGTGCGTGGCGAAGCGGAGATTTTCGAGCGCCTTCTGGCGGCGACGCGGCACTGCACCACCATCCTGATCTCGCATCGATTCTCCACCGTCCGGCATGCCGACCGCATTTGCGTCCTCGAACATGGCCGTGTGATTGAGCTCGGCACACACGACGAGCTGATGGCGCTTGGCGGGCGCTACCGAGCGATGTTCGATCTGCAGGCAGAGCGCTTCAGTGTTCCAACCGACGAGGAGGGCACGACGTATGACGTCCTCTCCTAATCGAGGCCAGGCAATTGCGCCGCTACCACCCGCGCTGTCCTCCATGTGGCGGCTGTGCAAACTGGGGTACCGGCACGAGCCGCGAATGATGTTGGCGTCGCTCGCGCTGTCCCAACTCGCCGCACTCCCCGACGCGCTTCTGGCTTTGTGGCTGATGCTGCTTGGCAAAGGCGTGCTGGAGCACCGTTCCGGACTCGTGGAAGGAGCGGCGATTGCGCTTGGCATATCGGCGGCGGCAACGTGGTTTCTCCGCACGGTCAGCACGCGCGTGCAGCGGCGGTTTCGCGACAAGGTCACGATTGCCCTGGAGGCCCACGTGGCGAAGCTGCAGGCATCCATCGCTACCATCGAGCACATGGAGCGCCCCGAGTATCTCGACCGCTTGTCCATGCTGCGCAATCAAGTGTTCGTGCTGGACCACATGTACATGGCCGTGTTTTCCATGCTCGGCTGGATTCTGCGCCTGAGCGTCACGCTGGCGTTGTTGGCTTCCATTCACCCCGCGCTTCTCCTGCTCGCCGTGTTTGCGATACCAACCGTCTGGGCATCGACCTGGCGGCCCGAGATCGAAAGGTCCGCGCAGGAGAGCGGAGCACAAGCGATCCGGCTGGCGCGCCATTTGTTCAACATGGCCACGACGGCTTCTCCTGGAAAAGAAGTGCGTGTCACCGGCATCGGAGACCGCCTGGCGACGGACCGGAGGGCCGCGTGGGAATATTGGTACAGTCGGGTGGCTCCTGCGCGGTGGGGATCCGCATTCTGGCACGCTGTGGCCTGGGCGATTTTCGGCTCTGCGTACGTCGGCGCAGTCGTGTTCGTCTCGTCCGGGCTTCATGCCTCGGCGAGTCAAGTCCTGCTGGTGCTGGCGGCGGGCGCGCGGCTTTCCGCGTACATTGGGGCAACCGTGGGCGAGCTTGGATTCCTGCGAGGATTCTGGATGGACGGCTCGCGTCGGCTGGCTTGGCTTGAGGATTACGCGGCCGCAATCGCGGCATCGGGGGATCGGCCGGTTCCGAGTGCATTCCGAAAAGGCATTCGAGTGGATCATGTGTCGTTCACCTATCCCGGGACGTCACGAGTGGTGCTGGACGATGTATCGGTAAAACTGCCTGCAGGCGCAGTCGTGGCAATCGTCGGCGAGAATGGCGCTGGCAAGACCACGCTCGTCAAGCTGCTTTCGAAAATGTACGAACCAACATCAGGTTCCATTTTCCTGGACGACACACCGCTGGCACGCGTGCCGGCCAGCGAGTGGCGCAAGCGCCTCGCAGGCGCTTTCCAGGATTTTTTCCGGTTTGAATTCCGTGCAAGGCATACCGTTGGATTGGGGGATGTACCTCGACTCGACGACGAGCCCGCCGTGGTTGCGGCAGTCGATCGCGCTGGAGCTATGGATGTCGTTGCGCGTTTGACGGCTGGCCTGGAAACGCAGCTCGGTCCCACGTGGCCGGGAGGAGTCGAACTATCGTTCGGGCAGTGGCAGAAACTCGCGCTCGCACGCGGGTTCATGCGTGATGAGCCACTGTTGCTCATCCTAGATGAGCCGACCGCCGCGCTGGATGCGGAGACCGAACACGCCTTGTTTGAGCGCTATGCTGCAGCAGCGCGTGGCAACCGGGAGAACGATAGCAGGCGCATCACCATCCTCGTCTCGCACCGCTTCTCGACGGTGCGTATGGCCGACCTCATCCTCGTGGTGGATGGCGCTCGGCTCGTGGAAGTCGGCACTCACGATGAGCTGATGGCCAGGAAAGGTCATTACTCGGAGCTGTATAGCATCCAAGCGGCTGCCTATCGTTAACCACTAGTCGCTGGTGGTGAGTCTTCTGAAGGCCACCGCATTGGAACCCGCCCGGCCTGGTCCCGGACAATCGCCTCAACTTTTCGCCCAGAAGTAGCCGCATGGCCCCGTAGTCCGTTTCTCATCGAAATGCCCGACACAGCCGCGTTAGCGCGCCTCTTAGGATTGCATCCGAGTCACGGGCAATCCGGAAGGAACCGAATTACTTCCTGTTTGCGGACCATACGACCAGAATATCCTTTCGGTTCCCACAACCCTGTTTCTGTAAAGTGCTAAGCTAGCGTGCAATCCTATGAGTTCCATGCGGACGATATTCTGCCGAATCAGCACGGGCCGGTTGCTGGCGGTGCTAGCTTGCGCTACTTTGGTCTTTTTTGCGGCGGGCGGCAGCTTCTTTCACCAGCATGCGAATGGGCCAGACACGGCGTGCCATATTTGCCAGGCGCTGCACATGCCTGCCTTGGCGGCTGCCCGGATAGGCCTTGACAGCGCGCTTCAGATCGTCACCTGGTATTCTGCGCTGCCCCAACACGTAGCGCCCAGCGATTCCTTTTCTTTGCATCGCGCCGGACGAGCTCCTCCCGCCGCTTAGATTTCCACCCCAGACTTAGCTAGAGTGCATTTCCGCGCGCTGGCCTCACTGAGGCCAGCGTCACCGCCATTTTTCAGGCGGGCTCAATTAACATTCAACACACATAGCCCTCGAAGGGATGGAGGAAAAAATGCTCAGGCGTTTGCGCATTTGCATGATTTTCTTATTGGGGTTCGTGGTGCTTTATGCGGCCGGGCCAGTCAACGCATAGACGGGGAATTCCGGATCGATTGAAGGCGTTGTGAAGGATCCGTCCGGCGGAGTGGTTGCCGGCGCGACAGTCGAAATCTCTTACGCTGTGAGCGGCTTTCAACGCGAGACCACGACGGGAAGCGACGGGAGCTTCAAGTTCACGAACGTGCCGTTTAACACCTACCACACGATGGTGACCGCTCTGGGATTCGCGCCGTACACGCAGGATGTCGAGGTGCGCTCGGGGGTACCAGTCAACGTGCAGATCAGCTTGACGCTGGGGACGGCGGAAACCAGCGTGACGGTCACGGAGAAGGGCGCTGACTTGATTGAAACGGAATCCACGTTTCATACCGATGTGGACCGCGTGTTAATCGACAGACTTCCCCTGGAGAGCGCTTCCTCGCCATTGACCTCGCTCGTAACCTTGGTGTCCCCGGGCGTCGCAGCGGACTCTAACGGCAATATGCACGGGTTGGGAGATCACGCGCAGAATTCGTTCGACGGCCAGCCGATCACTGACCAGACCAGCAAAGTGTTTTCCAACCAACTCAGCTCGGATGCGGTTCAGTCGATGGAAGTCATCTCCGGGGCTCCGCCGGCGGAATTCGGTGATAAGACGAGTCTGGTAATTAAAGTAACGACAAAATCGGGCCTGGGAGTGATGAAGCCGACCGGGAGCGTCACGGCTTCCTACGGAAGTTTTGCCACCTCGAACGCGGCATTTAATCTCGCCTATGGTGGCCAAAATTGGGGAAACTTTATCGCTGTGAACGGCCTCCAGAGCGGACGGTTCCTGGATGGGCCGGAATTCTCGGTGTTGCAATGACAAGGGGAATCAAGAAAACCTCTTCGACCGCGTGGATTACAACTTGTCGCATGCGGACTCGCTCCATCTGAACGCGAGCTACACAAGGTCGTGGTTTTTAGACGCCGAACACGTTTGACAATCTCAACGTTCTGGACCCGGGCGGAAACAACGTCGGCAATACGGATCAGCGTTCCAAGATTGGAACTTTTAACATTGCGCCGACGTGGACAAGGCTCATCAGCACCTCCGCGGTATTTGCGCTGGGCGCGTTCGTAAGGCGGGACCAGTACAACTACCTACGTAAGAGGTATCCACAATGTGAAGGCGGGAGGGATGTACCAGCACACCTTTCTCACGGAAAATGACAGCCTGGGGATTATCGACCCGCTCCTCAATGCGCCGTGCCTGGACGGAACCGGCAATCCTTTGCCCGGTTTCAGCAATCCTAACCAGTGCGTTCCGGCGGGCAATCAGATCAATCCAAACTTTAGCGCCACCCTGCTGCCCATCGATCTCACGCGTGGCGGGTCTAATTTTCTTTTTGCGGGGCACACGGATGTGAAGCAACTCGCGCTTTACGTCCAGGACGCGATTACGAAAGGGAATTGGTCTTTCAACCTGGGCATCCGGGGCGATTTCTATAACGGGCTATCCAGCACCCGGCAAGCGGAACCGCGAGTGGGTATCGCATACAACATCAAGCCGAGCAGCACGGTGCTGAAAATTTCCTACGCCAGGACCCTGGAGACGCCATTTAACGAGAATCTGGTCGTGTCGACTACCGGTTGCAGCGTTCCGGTGCTTGCCGCCCTGATTCCCTGCGTGCCTGCAAATTCGCCCGCAGGTTTCCGGAATGAGTTTCACGCTGGATTGCAGCAGGCGTTTGGAAGATACCTGGTGATTGATGCCGAGTACCTCTGGAAGTACACCCACAACGCATACGACTTCAGCGTGCTTGGCAACACACCGATTACCTTCCCGATAGACTGGCACAACTCCAAGATTCCCGGATATGCGATCCGCGCGAGCATGCCAAACTTCCATGGCTTCACAGCGCTGGTGGTCATGTCGAGCGTGGCGGCACGGTATTTTCCGCCGCAAGTTGGCGGGCTGGGAGTGACGGTAGGACGTGGATCTGTTTTCCGCATCGACCATGACGAGAAGTTCAACCAGACCACACACTTGCAATATCAGCCGTGGAAGCGAGGGCCGTGGTTCGGTTTCAACTGGAGGTATGACAGCGGGCTGGTGGCCGGCGCTGTCCTGGATTATGCAACCGCGCTTACGTTTGACGCGGATCAACAAGCAGCGATCGGGCTGTTTTGTGGGAACGTCTTCGCGACGCTGACGAATCCGCTTACGAGTTGCCCGGCGGGCACGCCGCACGGCGCTATCCGAATTGTCATTCCGGCCGACGGCACGGAAAACGCCGACAAAAACCCTCCGCGCATCGCGCCGCGCAATTTGTTTGACGCCAGCGTAGGAGAGGACGACGTTTTCCATGGCGACCACTACAAGTGGAGTCTGCGAGTGACGGCCATCAACCTCACGAATAAGGAAGCGCTGTACAACTTCCTCTCAACGTTTAGCGGGACGCATTTCGTTACGCCCCGTGCCTTGACGGCGGAACTCGGCTTCCATTTCTAAAGGCGCAAAAGCAGAAGGCCAGAAGGCACCGCTTATGGGAAGGGGCCGCGAACTGGTTGCGTTGTTGTCGCCCCCTCGATTGATCCCGAGTCATGGCTATGCGGAAGTCATTCTGATACTCGACCTCCCATTACTTGCGGGAGTTGAGAGGTGAGGGTCGCCTCCAAACTGCATCTGCGTCAGAAAGCCGCGTCTGCACTTCGAGCAGGTCAGAACCCACCGAACTAGCGTGGCTCAGCCTCTTTCGAATGATAGTTGGGATAGGCTGGGCGATGAGGATGCGGAAGCGGGTTTTGCTTCAACTCTTCCATCACCACCTGAACGGCTTTCTCCAATTGCGGATCGTGGCCCTGCTTTGTCAGTTCCGGATCGAGTTCCACTTCGATGTCCGGTGCGATACCGTGGTTTTCCACTTCCCACTGCCCATTGGGATTCCAGACACCGGAGCTCGGCGATGAGACGAAACCGCCGTCCATTAGCTGAGGGGCCGCAGCTCGTCCGACCAAACCGCCCCAGGTCCTCTTGCCAACCAACTTGCCGACACCGGCACGCCGGAAGTACCAGGGCATCGCGTCTCCGCCTGAACCGGCAAGTTCATTGATGATCATGACCTTCGGTCCAAAGATCGCGCCCTGTGGCTGAACCTCGTCTTCACCGTCGCGCGTGGCGACCAAGCTCAGCAGCTTGCGTTGAAGGATCTCGACGACGTCGGTGGCGAGTGCGCCTCCGCCGTTGAACCGCTCGTCCACAATGACCGCTTCTTTACCAACTTGCGCGTAGAAGTAGCGCGTAAAGTTGGTGTAGCCTCCAAACGCGGTGTCTGGCATGTAAACGTAGGCCGCGCGTCCTCCCGTCATCTGGTCCACTTTGCGGCGGTTGTCCTCGATCCAGGCCAAGTTGCGTAACCGGGTCTCGCTGGACACCGGGACGACCGTGACTTCGCGGAAGTTTGCGCCGGTAGGGTCAGAACCAACCTTCAGAACGACCTGTTTGCCTGCGGTTTCCTCGAAGAAGGAATAAATGTTATCGGTGCCGAGGATCGGCCGTCCGTTCACTGCCAATAGGTATTCTCCTGCGACCACGTTGGCGCCCGGTTGTGTTAGCGGAGCCTTAAGGTCGGTGTTCCAGTTCTCGCCGTTGTAGACGCGTGCGAATCGGTAGCGGCCGTTCTCTATTTTGTAGTCTGCACCGAGGAGTCCTGTCTGAACCCGTTTTACTTCAGGACTATCCCCACCAAAAATGAAAAGGTGCCCTACCGTCAGTTCGCCAAGCATCTCGGCATATAGGTAGTTCAGATCCTGCCGCGAACCGATATTCGCAAGGTAGGGTGCATACTTCTTCTCCGCAGCCGTGAGGTCGAGACCGTGGTAGCCGGGATCGTAGAAGAAATCGCGCTCCGCGCGCCAAACCTCGTGATACATCTGCTTCCATTCTTCCCGCGGCTTCACACGCACTTCCAGGCCGTCGGTTTTTAATAATCCCTCGCTGGCGTCGCCGCCGGGAGGTTGGGGCCCTGGGCCGCCGCTCGACATAGGTTTGGGCGCCTTAATGAACCAGTGGTCGCCCTGCTGGTAAAGCATCTTCTCGCCATTTTGCGAGATCTCGAAGAAACGCACACCGCTCAAGGCCACGTCTGACTTTCGCTTCTTCAAGTCGAAGCGATGAACCGTCAGACTGAACTCCTGGCCGGGGCTCGGGGCAGGAGCTTCCAAAGCGTAGAGTTCGCCGGACCTTCCGACCTGTAAACCGACGTAACGCCGCATCGGCAAAGAAAGTGCCAAGATTCGCTGGCCTATGTTGTCGAAATCAATCTTGACCAGGACTTTCTCTGGAGGCTTGTCTTTGGCCGTGTCCGGTTTCTCTTCTTCTTTCTTGTCCGCTGACTTCTTTTCCTCGACGGGCTTCTCCTCGTCACTCTCCGGCGCCAGCGGAGAGGGTTGGTCCTTCCCCAGCACGACCAAATAAACGCTGCCTGTCACGGGGCGCGTTGCACTGTGGATGTCGGGCTCCAAAGAAGGTCCAGAGTCTGTGCTGGCGGTGAAGTAGAGGTGCTTGCCATCCTTGTCGAACACCGGGTTTCTGGCGTCACTCATGCCATCGGTGAGTTGTGTGTGTTTTCCCTCGTCAGTGGAATAGAGAAAGATGGCACTCAGGTGGCTAGGAAGTCTTCTCTCATAAGCCAGCCAGCGGCTATCGGGCGACCAAGCCGGCGGCGGTCCGCCGAAGGTCCAGAAGATGTCATGATCTATTTTGACGGGCTTCTTCTGTTCCACGTCGACGTACCAAACGCCGAGGTGGTTGTCGCGGTAGGCGATCTTTTCGCTGTCGGGCGACCAGCGAGGAGAGAAAAAGAAGCCTGTTCCGAGGCTGATCTTCTTCACCTCGCCGGTTCCATTCTGGTTGCGGATATGGAGCGCATACTCCCCGCCTTCGTCGGAAAAGTATGCGATTGTCTTTCCATCGGGAGACCAGGCAGGATCGCGCTCCATCACCGAAGAGCTGTTGGTGAGGTTGCGCTCGTCGCCCTTTTCAGCAGGGACGGTGAGGATTTCGCCATGCGCCTGGAAAACTGCACGCGCGCCGGTCGGAGAAATGTGGGCGTTCTGGAGGCGCTTTCCCACGTTCACGAAGTGATCGCGAATCTCAAGCAGGTCGCCGGCTATCCGGACATTCACCTGCTTCGTGCTGCCGGAGTTCAAATCGTAGAGATGCAAAGAGCCAAACTGCTCGTAAACAATGGCATAAGGAGCGGCGGAAGCTGACTTCAGATCCAGTCCACGATTCTCCAGCTCCTTCTTGGCCTCCTTTGAACGCATATCGTAGGAAAACAGGGTCACCGGCCCGTCCCGGTCGGACAGGAAGTAGATTTTGTCCCCCACCCACATAGGGTTGAAGTCGTTGGAATTGTCACGAGGAATCTTCTCGATTCGTCCACTGGATAGGGTGGCGATCCAGATTGGAGTCGTCTGCCCACCGCGATACCTCTTCCACGCCTGTTGCCACTGCGCAATCGGGACGTAGGCAATCCGCGAACCATCTGGCGAAAACGAACCTTGTTGTGCCATGGGAAGCGGCAGTTCGGCAGGGAATCCGCCATGGACTGGAGCAGTAAAAAGCCGGTCGAAATAGGAGAAGCTGTTTCGTGCGGAACGGAAGAGCACCTGTTTGCCGTCAGGCGTCCAACCCACGGCAATGTCATCGCCTGGGTGATACGTAAGCCGTTTGGGAAAACCGCCCTCCGCGGGCATCACAAAAACATCGACATTTCCGTCGTACTCGCCGGTAAATGCGATTTGTGTTCCATCCGGCGAGAACATCGGATCGGTCTCCACACCGGCTCCGGTCGTAAGTCGCTTAGCGTCGCCACCCTCGCGCGGCACGCTCCAGAGATCTCCCGCATAGACAAAAATGATCTGTGTGCGACTGAGCGCAGGTTTTTGCAGGAGCAGAGGTGAATTGTCTTGAGCGGCACAAACTGTCGCCGCCAGAAACAGGCATAACACCCAAACGAAGCGCGGCATGTGAGACCTCCGTTTCAGGACGCTTAATATAGCGCAATTCGCAGAAGGCGTGCCTTTGAAGCAGCCATCTATCCATCGCGTCATGGCGCCGATGAAAACGGAGTTGTTTCCATGCAAGCCAGGGCACCAATGAACCTTGTCTAGCTGTTGGAAAAGACACAAATGATTTGGTCCCAAGCCGTCGTTGGGAGAATTAACCACCCGGATTACGGTGAAACCAGAAGGAACCGAATTACTTCTCCTTAGCCGACGATCCAGAAGTTGTCGCAGGGGCTCTCGGATTGAAGCTCAAAGCGGGCGGCGGTCACGAGCGTTGATCGAAAAAAGCCGGCGATCACAGCTACGGGCTGGAAGATCGTTGTGTCTGTAGCGGTCGCTGTTTTCTTGGCGATTCTGGCAGCAGGAGCGCTTTTGTGGCGCGCGGCAGGGGCGCCGGTTGACGGAGAAAGACACCATCGTGCTGGCCGATTTCGCCAACTCCACCGGCGACACCGTGTTCGATGAGACGATTTTGTGCTCGCGGATCGTAGCCGACGAGCGTGATTCTGTCAGGTCACCAAATCAACTTGAGTGCAAATTGAATTTGGCGGGATGGCGTCTGTGTGGAGGTAATGAGGCCGGCGTTACCGATGGGATTTCCCATCGAATCGAACACGTTTCTGTTGTCGAGGGGCGGAGAAAAATTGGCGTGGTTTACGATGTTAAAGAACTCTGCGCGAAACTGGACGTTGAAGGCGTCGGAGATTCTCTTGATGAAATTGTTTTTGAACAACGAAAAATCGAAATTCACCAGGCCCGGGCCGATCAGCGTGTTGCGTCCCAGGTTGCCGCGCAGGTTGAAACATCGCAAATCTCCGGGAGGGAGCTGCTCCCGAGCACCGTTCGGACCGATCGGTGGCGCCGGGTCGCAGTTGGCAGTGAAAAAGGATTGACTGGGGGCCGTTGGAACGGTGAAGCACTGCGTTTTGATGTAGTGATTCGGGTTCCCGGGGTTCACAAGAGACCCACAGCCCACGCCGCCAAGCAAATCAGGCACATCCACGCTAGGGTCTGTGCCCGAGACGCCGAGCGTGTCTCCCGCGAAGCCCGGCGTGAAGGGAACGCCCGTACTCACCTGAAAAATTCCTCCAATCTGCCATCCTCCTAGTCCCCAATTCGCGAGCCCCGACTTCCACATCGGCGTGCCAAGTTCCCACGTGTAGTTCGCGCTCAGGCTATGGCTCAC
>Ga0209473_1000968_pt1 | contig 16358 bp, 17 predicted proteins | sample GraSoiAngelo_133_FD_185890 | JGI IMG/M metagenome (GOLD analysis project Ga0209473, IMG submission 185890) | Grasslands soil microbial communities from the Angelo Coastal Reserve, California, USA - 14_0929_05_20cm (SPAdes) (version 2) | ecosystem: Environmental > Terrestrial > Soil > Grasslands ...
CGCCCCTATCGCGGGCGCGGCGGAGGAATGCCAGAGCTCGTCCGCAGCGCTCCGGCGCGCCGAAATCATGTCGAGGTCGTCAGGCAACATCGGTGCGGTCGCCTTCAGCCGTACCGGCGATCCCATGATGGGTGAATTCAATGACGCCCGGCTGCTGCAGAAGTTCGGCAATGTGCCGGACGATCTCGGCGGGCTGTGACGATCGCCCTTGCGAGCAACGCTACGCCTCATGCCGCCGCTGCGCCTTGCGCACATACATGGCGCTGTCGGCTTCTTCCAGCGCTCTACCCGCTTCCGCGTGCGGCCCGAGGATCGCGACGCCTGCGGAGGCGCCTGCAGTGATCGTGCTGCCGCGAAACTCGAATGCAAGCTGGTCGATCGCTTGCTCCAGCGATGCCGCCTTGGCTTTGGCATCGGTTTCGCTGAGGTTCCACAACAACAGCGCGAACTCATCGCCGCCGAGCCGGCCAATCACATCGGATGAGCGCACCTGGCTTGACAGTACTGCCGTGATCGCCTTCAGCACCTGATCGCCGGCGGCATGACCATAGGCGTCATTGATCGGCTTCAAACGGTCAACGTCGAGCACGATCAGCGCCCCGCTGGCATGATAGCGTTTGATGTAGGCGATCGCGCGATGGAGCTCGCGCTCGAAGCCGCGGCGGTTGAGAATATCCAGCAGAAAATCGGTATCGGCGGACGCCTGCAACGCCTCGATCCGCCTCTCGGCCTCGGCCAATTGGATCTTAAGCCTGCGAATGGTCTGTTTGGCACCGTCAGCCGGAACCTGCGGCCGCCGCGCCGGCGCACTCCGGGCGGGCCCGAGCTTGCGCGGCGCCACGCCGTTCTTGCGGCGCTTTGCGGTTCTGGATGCGGTCGCCTTGGCTTTCTTCTTGCTAGGCATGGTGAAGACTTGCTTAAGAGGGGGCTTGCCGCGATTCACCAAGACAGGATAGTCCATTGCGGTCTCCTTGCCATGCCTTGCTGAAGTCGGGCCCGAACCTATAATCCGGCCTATGTTTTTGGATTCCTGAGAAGAATTGACCGCATGACCGCGCCCGTAGCCATCATCATGGGAAGCCAATCGGACTGGGAGACCATGCGCCATGCCGCGGAAACGCTGGCCGTGCTCGGCGTTGACTGCGAGAAGCGGATCGTCTCCGCGCACCGCACGCCGGAGCGGCTGTTCGCCTTCGCCAAGGGCGCCAGGGCCAGTGGCTTCAAGGTGATCATTGCCGGCGCCGGTGGAGCGGCGCATCTGCCGGGCATGACCGCGTCGCTGACCGAGCTGCCGGTGTTCGGCGTGCCGATCGAATCGAAGGCGCTGTCGGGCGTCGATTCGCTTCTCTCCATCGTGCAGATGCCGGCCGGCGTGCCGGTCGGCACATTGGCCATCGGCAAGGCGGGGGCGATCAACGCGGCACTGCTGGCGGCGAGCGTGCTCGCGCTCAACGATCCGGCACTGTCGGATCGGATCATGGCGTGGCGCAAGCAGCAGACCGAGGCGGTCAAAGAACGCCCGGAGGGATCGGCGTGACAGCCATCGATGCCTTAATCGCCAACCATCAGGTGAAACTGAAACCTGGCGACACCATCGGAATCCTCGGCGGCGGCCAACTGGGCCGGATGCTGGCGATGGCGGCGGCACGCCTCGGGCTGCGCTGTCAGGTGTTCTCGCCGGACCCGGATTCACCGGCCTTCGACGTGGTGCTGAACGCGGCCTGCGCGGAATACGCCGATGTCGAGGCGCTGGAGCTGTTCGCCAATGACGTCGACGTCATCACCTACGAATTCGAGAATGTCCCGGCAGCGGCGGCGTTGATCCTGGCGGCGCGGCGCCCGGTGCTGCCCAACCGGAAAATCCTGGAGACCACACAGGATCGGCTGGCGGAAAAGGATTTCGTCAAGCGTCTCGGCATTGGCACCGCCGATTATGCCGACGTCTCCTCGCCGGCGACATTGCGTGCGGCGATCTCACGGATCGGCCTGCCCGCGGTGCTCAAGACCCGCCGCTTCGGCTATGACGGCAAGGGCCAGGCCCTGATCCGCGAGGGCGACGATACCGATCACATTTGGGCGGAGATCGGCACCAAATCGGCGATCCTGGAGGCCTTCATCCCGTTTGAGCGCGAGATTTCGGTGATCGCTGCGCGCTCTGCATCAGGCGAGGTCGAGTGCTTCGACGTCACCGAAAACGAGCACCGCGACCACATCCTGAAGATCTCGCGGGCGCCGGCCGCGATATCGGATGCGCTGGCGGCACAGGCGCGTGACGTGGCGGGCAAGATCGCGACCGCGCTCGACTACGTCGGCGTGCTCGCGGTCGAAATGTTCGTGCTGGTGGACGACACCGGCCCCAAAATCCTGGTCAACGAGATTGCACCGCGGGTGCACAATTCCGGGCACTGGACGCTCGATGGCGCATCGATCTCGCAATTCGAGCAACACATTCGCGCGATCGCCGGCTGGCCGCTCGGCAAGCCGGTGCGCCACGGACCCGTGACCATGACCAACTTGATCGGGGACGAAATCCTCGAATACGAACAATGGCTCACAGTGCCGGGAGCGACCGTTCACTTGTACGGCAAGGGGCCGCCGCGGCCGGGCCGGAAAATGGGGCATGTGACGCTGGTCGACGGCAAACGAGCGAAAACGAGCTGATCGGCTGCGAAAGGTCGATTTTGCCGGCGCGAAAGCACATAATCGGTGCGTCCGCCGGTGGACAATTCCGCTTTTGTCTGATACATCCGCGCGCTCAAGTTAAGGGCCCGGCCTTTTCGCCAAGCCCGTTAGCTTTACCAGATTTTCACTCCGATCCACTGAAAGAGGATGCCGCGTGCAGGTTCTCGTTCGCGATAACAACGTCGATCAAGCCCTCAAGGCGCTGAAGAAGAAGATGCAGCGCGAGGGTATCTTCCGCGAGATGAAGCTCCGCGGTCACTATGAAAAGCCCTCCGAGAAGAAGGCCCGCGAAAAGGCTGAAGCCGTGCGCCGTGCGCGCAAGCTCGCCCGCAAGAAACTGCAGCGCGAAGGCCTGCTGCCGATGAAGCCCAAGCCGGTGTTCGGCGCAGGTCCCGGCGCCGAGCGCGGCGGTTCCGGCGGCCGTGGCGGTCCCGGCGCCGGTCCGCGCGGCATGCGCTGACGAATTTTTTCCTGGATCCGATCCAGGATCCGATCCAGAATGCGAATCGAAAACGCGGGCTTTTGGCCCGCGTTTTTGTTTTGATCAGAGCCGAACCGATTCTGGACTATTTCGCCGAGCTATTCGGCAGGACGGCGTGAAACATCGATTTCGCCGCCGACAGCACTTCTTCGGCAACATTCTTATGCGCGTGCGCCGCAGGATCGGTCGCGTCGGCATGCAAATCGAGCGGCGGCCGGGTCGGCGGCGGGATCTCGGCTGGCGGCGTCGGTCGGCTCGGGTCGATCCGCATATTGGCGGGGTAAGGCGGGTCGTCGGCCGTCGGCGTCGAGACCATGATTGGCGGCGGCAAAGGCTGGACCGACGGCGCGGACGCCGTGCGCGGCGTTTCCGCGGTGCGCGGTGTGTCCGGGGCACGGGCAGCCTCCTGCACATGCGACGAACCCTCGGTGGTGCCGCGCAGACGCTCGATCGCCGCACGCGCGAGATCATTGGCATCGCGTCGCTCATCGGAGGCGGCGGCCGGCTCTGTCGGTGGGCCCGTTACCGGCGCGGCGACAACGGGCGCAGCGACCTGCGGCGGTGCCGCCTTGGCAACCGCCTTCTCACGCGGCGCCGCCGGCTTGCGGCGCGGTTCGACCACGGGAATGCTCGCGGTCTCCGCGGGCTTGTCGGTGGATTTTTCGGCTTGCGGTTTTTCGGCTTGCGGTTTTTCGATAGCCGCCGCGGGTCCCTCGGACACCGTCTTCTCGATCATCGCCCGCTCAGAGATACCTTTGGCCTTGACTCCCGGCTGGGGGATGCTGGCGGACTCGGATGAGGTCTCGGCCGGCTTCGGCTCACCGCCGGACTCGGCCTTTTTCGGATCGGCTGAAGATACTGCTGCGGCCACCGGTGCGTCAGTGGGCTTTGCCGTGATGTAGTGGTTAACGATGTAGGCGCCGATGATGGTCGCAGCCACCGACGGCAAGATGTCCATCGCGAATTTCTTTAGGTAATTCAGCATAACCTACCACTCCCCGGCGCGATTTGATGGGGGAACTTTGAGGCGCATTGAGGGATCAACTGCGACGGATCGGTGGCAAATCGGTAAACGGCCATTCACGGTTTCAATTCGACTTCCAGGAACACGATCTCGGCCGCGGTCTCGTTGAGCACATCATGCTCGACGCCCGCCTTGCGAAAGTAGGATTTGCCGACCCCAAGCTGGGCCCTGGAGCGCTCTCCGCTGGGCGCCACGATGGTCATTTCGCCCGAGGTCACCGGAACGATCACGTAGTCCATCTCGTGAATGTGATGGCCGGTGGCGCTGCCGGGCGAAAGCCGCCATTCGGTGACGCGGACCTCGGGCGTGTCGACCTGAACCTCGGATTTGGCGCTCAGCATTGTCCCTCCCGTCCAGCTCACGGCACGAATTGCATGAACACGAAGACGGCGAATACCACCATGTGCACCAGCCCGAACAGGATGTTGGTGCGGCCGGTGCCGAAGGTGAGCATGCTCAGCATGAAGGTCAACAGCAACAGCACCATTTCCTGTGCATTGAGCCCGAGCACCAACTGCTTGTCGAGCGCATAGGCGGCCGCGGCGACGGCCGGGATAGTCAGGCCGATGGTCGCAAGCGAGGAGCCAAGCGCCAGATTGACGCTTTTCTGCAAGTCATTGCCGCGCGCGGCGGTGATCGCGGCGACGCTCTCCGGCAGCAGGATCAACAGCGCGACCAGTACGCCGGCGAACGAAGGCGGCGCGCCGAGCAACGCTGTGCCGGCATCGACCACGAGCGAGAATTTCTTGGCAAGCAGCACCACCGCCAGCAGCGAGACCAGCAGCAATGCGATGCTCAGCGCCAGCATGCGGTTGGAGACGTGCGCGCCATCGTCGGCAATGCCGGCGGCTTCGCGGACGAAATAGTCGCGGTGCCGGATGGTCTGGGTGTAGAGGAACACGCCGTAGAGCAGCATGGTGACGATACTGACGAAACCGAGCTGCGCCGCCGAGTAGATCGGCCCCGGCGCGGTCAGCGTGTAGTTGGGCATCACCAATGTGATGGTCGCAAGCATGAACAGCATGCTCAAATAAAGGTTGGCGCCGGAGACCTGGAAATCCTGCTCGCGATAGCGAAGTCCGCCAATGAAGATGCAGATGCCGGCAAGGCCATTGCAGACGATCATGACCACCGCGAACACGGTGTCGCGCGCCAGCGTCGGGCGATCAGCGCGACTTCGATGATGGTGACCGCGAGTGTCAGCAGCAACGTGCCGTAGGGTTCGCCGATCCGTTGCGCGATCACCTCGGCATGATGGACGGCGGCGAACACTGTGCCGAACAGGATCACCAGCAGCACCAAGGCAAACAGCCAGCCGGCCACCGACGGCATGAAGGTATAGCCAAGCGCGGTGGCGCCAGCGAACAACAAGGCCGACAGCGCGGGGAACATCCACGCCGACGTCGGCATCGGGCCGGGCGCGCTCATGCGGTCCAATCCTTAAAGATCCACTGAAATGGACTATGCGTCAGACCGTAGCGCGTGTCAGCCTTTTACGGCGTTTATAAAACGTCGTGCAGTTTCGATCGCCCCGTAATCATCGAGATTGTCGTGCCCGCCTCCGGGAAACCGCACGAATTGCTTCGGCTCATGGGCGAGCGCAAACAGCCGTTCGCCAAAGGCGATCGCAATCACGGAATCATCGGAGCCGTGCATGATCAGCAGCGGGGCCGTGACGCGCGCAACGCGCTGGTCGGAGCGGAACGAATCCCGCATCAAAAACCGCACCGGCGCGAAGCGGAACAGCGCGGCGGCAATATCCGCTGCCGAGGTATAGGGAGCCTCCAGGATCAGCTTTCCGATCGGCTGCTCGGCCGCCAGCGCCACCGCGACCCCGGTCCCGAGCGAAAAACCCCAGGCGACGATGTTCTCGGCGGCATATCGCGCCGACGTAAACGCATAGGCCGCCGCGGCATCGCGCAGCAGCCCCTGCTCGCTCGGCTCGCCGCTGGAGCCGGCATAGCCGCGATAGGACAGCGCGACCAGACCGGTGCCGTCCGAAGTCATGTTCCGAAAGCTACCGACGCGGCCAGCGAGATAATCGCCGTTGCCGGGAAAATACAGGATCACGGCGTGGCCGGGCTTGGCCGGCACATGCCAGACGATGACCTTCTCGCCATCTTCCGTGGTGAGGACATGCTCTTCGGCTTCGCCAAAGCCGGCGGCCTGCGGCGTGGTCCGACCCACCGGCGGTATCGGAAACAGCAGCGAGCGCTGCTTGAAATACAGGACGGCAAGGCTGCCGAGATAGCCCACCACCGCAATGACGAAAATCCATTTCAGGACGGCCATGCAATCCCGTCCGCGGGCTTACATCCCCTTGACGATGTTCTCGGTCATCTTCTTGGCGTCGCCGAGCAGCATCATGGTGTTGTCGCGGTAGAACAAGGGATTGTCGATGCCGGCATAGCCGGACGCGAGCGAACGCTTGATGAACATCACGGTGCCGGCCTTCCACACCTGCAGCACCGGCATGCCGTAGATCGGGGACTTCTTGTCTTCTTCCGCCGCGGGGTTGGTGACGTCGTTGGCGCCGATCACAAAGGCAACATCAGCCTGCGAAAATTCGGAATTGATGTCCTCGAGTTCGAACACCTCGTCATAGGGCACGTTGGCTTCGGCCAGCAGCACGTTCATGTGGCCGGGCATGCGGCCCGCAACTGGATGGATCGCATATTTCACCTCGACGCCTTCCTTCTTCAGCACGTCGGTCATTTCGCGAAGCGCATGCTGCGCCTGCGCCACCGCCATGCCGTAGCCGGGCACGATGATGACCTTCTGGGCGTTCTTCATGATGAAGGCGGCGTCATCGGCGGAGCCGAGTTTGACGGGGCGCGCTTCGGCCGTCCCGCCGGTGGCCGCCGCGGTCTCGCCGCCAAAGCCGCCGAGGATGACCGAGATGAAGGAACGGTTCATCGCGTGGCACATGATGTAGGACAGGATCGCGCCGCTCGATCCGACCAGCGCGCCGGTGACGATCAGCGCCGAGTTGCCGAGCGTGAAGCCGATGCCGGCGGCGGCCCAGCCGGAATAGGAGTTCAGCATCGAGATCACGACCGGCATGTCGGCGCCGCCGATCGGAATGATCATCAGCACGCCGAGCGCCAGCGCGATGATGGTAATCAGCCAGAAGTCGAGCGCGCTGCCAGAGATCACCATGTGGACGATGAAGAACACCAGCGCGAGCGCCAGCGCGATATTGATGATGTGGCGTGCCGGCAAAAGGATCGGCGCGCCGCTCATGCGGGCCGACAGCTTGAGGAAGGCAATCACCGAGCCGGTGAAGGTCAGCGCGCCGATGGCGACGCCGAGCGACATCTCGACCAGGCTCTGCGCATGGATATGACCGGGCGTGCCGATATCGAAGGCCTCTGGCGCGTAGAACGCGCCGGCCGCGACCAGCACTGCCGCCATGCCGACCAGCGAGTGGAAGGCGGCGACCAATTCCGGCATCGAGGTCATCGGCACGCGGCGTGCGACCAGCGCGCCGATCGAGCCGCCGATGGCGATGCCAAGCACCACCAAAACCCAGGCGACGCCGTCCGCCGGTGGATGGCCCGCCAGCGTGGTGGCGATCGCGATCGCCATGCCGATCATGCCGAAGAAATTGCCCCGGCGGGACGTCGCGGGGCTCGACAGGCCACGCAACGACAGGATGAACAGCACACCCGCCACGAGATATAATACTGCCGACAGATTGGCGTTCATGATGCGCGCACCCCGTCATGCGCGGGCTTGACCTGCGCACCCATCAGAGAATGAATGTTGCGAAACGAGATGGATTGCCGGATCTTCAAGCGCGAAGACGGCGCTTCGCGCCCTTTGTCCGGCAATGACGACGACATTTTTCGAAGAAGATCCATGGTCGTCGTCACTTCACCTTCTTCTTGTACATCCCGAGCATGCGCTGGGTGACAAGGAAACCGCCGAAGATATTCACGCAGGCAAAGGTTAGCGCGACGAAGCCGAAGCCGCGCGCCCAGCCGCTGCCAGCGGAGATCATGCCGACACCGACCGCGAGCAGCGCGCCGACCACGATCACCGAGGAGATCGCATTGGTGACCGACATCAGCGGCGTATGCAGAGCCGGCGTCACCGACCACACCACGAAGTAGCCGACGAACACGGCGAGTACGAAAATCGACAACCGGAAAACGAAGGGATCGACGGCTTGGGCAACATGATCCATGGCGTGTCTCCTTTATTTCGGCTGGAAGTTCGCCTTCACCAGTTCGTCGTCCCAGTTCACCGCGAGCGCCTTGCTCGATTTGTCGATCAGGGTTTCGACGAACGAGAACAGGTTGCGGGCATAAAGGCTCGATGCCGATGCCGCAACGCGGGCCGCGACATTGGTGTAACCGACGATCTTCACGCCGTCAGCGTCCACCACCTCGCCAGGTTTGGCGCCCTCGACGTTGCCGCCGCGTTCAATGGCAAGATCGACCAGCACCGAGCCCGGCTTCATCGATCTGACCATCTCGGCGCTGACGAGTTTCGGCGCCGGCCGGCCGGGGATCAAGGCGGTGGTGATGACGATGTCCTGCTTCTTGACGTGCTCGGCGGTCAACGCGGCCTGCTTGGCCTGATACTCTTTCGACATCTCCTTGGCGTAACCGCCCGCGGTCTGCGCGTTCTTGAACTCTTCGTCCTCGACGGCGAGGAATTTGGCGCCGAGCGATTCAACCTGCTCCTTGGTCGCGGGCCGCACGTCGGTCGCGGTGACGACAGCGCCGAGCCGCCGCGCGGTGGCGATCGCCTGCAGGCCGGCAACGCCGACACCCATCACGAACACTTTGGCTGCCGGAATCGTGCCTGCCGCGGTCATCATCATCGGGAAAGCGCGGCCGAAGGTCTCGGCTGCCTCGATCACGGCGCGATAGCCGGCGAGATTGGCTTGGCTGGACAGCACATCCATCACCTGCGCGCGGGTGATGCGCGGCATCAGTTCCATCGCAAATGCCAAAATGCCGGCCTCGGCCAGCGTCTTCAGCGCGGCCTCGTTGCCGTAGGGATCCATGATCGCAATGACCAGGGTGCCGCGCTTGTAGCTGGCAAGCTCGGATGCCTCCGGGCGTTTCACCTTGATGATGATGTCGGCATCTTTGAGGGCATCGGCGCTGACGGTTGCGCCGACGGAGGTGAATTCCGAATCCGGCAGCCCCGATTTGATGCCCGCGCCGGGCTCGATCGCGAGATCGACGCCCAGCGCCTTGAATTTTTTTACCGTGTCCGGCGACGCCGCGACCCGCGGCTCGGACGGATCGATTTCCTTGGCGACGGCAATCTTCATGAGGCCTCCGGCGGCGCGAGGCACCCGCGCGCGAACAAACTAGCGTCATTTACGCTGAGCTGGATACCGGTTTTGCGACCGGGGTGAGGGCAATTTTTCGCAAGCCTGCCGCGGCGTTGCGGCACTGTGCGACTAGTCAGGTCAGAAAATATGCCATTAAGGCGAGGATGATGGCGACCGTGAACGTGCCGTATTTCACCAGCGTGATGAAACCTTCATAGGTCTGCTCATGGGCCGGGTAATCGTTGCCGTCAGCGGTCGAGTAGGCCACTTCGTTATGCTCTGCCATCGGTGTCCCCAGTCAAGGTTCGCTTCTCGCCGTGCAATTACCGCAAAGTGGATGGCAGAGCAACGGCGCGTACGCGGCTATGCCCGTGCCTATCGGGTCATTCGGAAGGCCAATTGTCCCTGATCCAGCGGGTCAGGCTTTGCTCGCTGACTTCGCCGGCGGCAAGCGCGAGGATGATTGCTGTCGCGTGTGCAGGATCGGGGCTGAAGGCAACGCCATTCTTGATGAGGAAAGTCATCATTGCCATGAAGGCGATGCGCTTGTTCCCGTCGACGAAGGCATGGTTTTTGGCCAGCCCAAACGCGTAAGCCGAGGCGAGTTCAGCTAGCTCGGCTTGCTCGTAGCGCCACTTGTTGATTGGGCGCTCAAGCGCCGACCGCAGCATGCCTTGGTCACGTAATCCCGGCGCTCCCCCGAAACGGCGTAGTTGGCGACTGTGGATTGCGATGGTTTGCTCGAAGGTGATCCAAAGCGGCTCTTCCCGCTCGCTCATTTGGCGAGCGCTGCGAGCGTATCGCGATATTTGTCCATGACCTCGTCCGCGATTTCCATGGTTCGTTCGAAATCGGGATCGTAGGGAAGGGCCTGAAAGCCGCCGCCGGGGAGTTCCTCAATGTGAAGCTGCTGACCACGCTTTAGATCGAGCCGCTGCATCAGTTCGCGCGGAAGCAGAAGGCCATCGGAATTACCGATCTTCTTGATTTCGATTTTCATGGTCGAATTCCTTCATCGGCCCGTCCAGCCGAACCACAAGCCAGAAGCACATTATACATCTGTATAACACGTCCCTCGGCTCCGTTCAACAGATGTTTTACGGCAGCTCCCCCTGGCTAGCCCATCTCTTCCAATTCGTCGATCATGCCGGAGATGACCGATAGTCCGCCGTCCCAGAATTTTGGATCCTTGGCATCCAGCCCGAACGGCTTGAGCAATTCGGAATAATGCTTGGTGCCGCCGGCAGCCAGCATCGCGAGGTAGCGTTCGGCAAAGCCGCCTTGGGCGTTTTCGTAAACCGCATAGAGCGAGTTCACCAGGCAATCGCCGAAGGCATAGGCGTAGACGTAGAACGGCGAATGGATGAAGTGCGGGATATACATCCAGAAATTCTCATATCCCGGACGGATATCGATGGCGGGACCCAGGCTCTCGCCCTGCACGCTGAGCCAAAGCTGACCGATGCGCTCGGCGGTGAGTTCGCCGTTCTTGCGTTCGGTGTGAACCGCGCGCTCGAACGAATAGAACGCGATCTGGCGCACCACCGTGTTGATCATGTCCTCCACCTTGCCGGCGAGCAGCGCCTGACGCTGCTTGGCGTTCCGGGTCTCGCTCAATAGCCGCTTGAAGGTCAGCATCTCGCCGAACACGCTGGCGGTCTCCGCTAATGTCAGCGGTGTCGGTGCCATCAGCGGGCCGTTCCTGGCCGCCAGCACCTGATGCACGCCATGGCCGAGTTCATGCGCGAGCGTCATGACGTCGCGCGGCTTTCCCTGGTAATTCATCAGCACGTAAGGATGTGCCGACGGCGTGGTCGGATGCGAGAACGCGCCCGGCGCCTTGCCCGGCCGCACCGGCGCGTCGATCCAGCGGTCGGTGAAGAACCGCTCGGCGATCGAGGCCATCTCAGGTGAGAAACCGCGGTAGGCCGTCAGCACCATGTTGCGCGCATCCGGCCAGGCGATGGTGCCGGTCGCGGCAAACGGCAGCGGCGCATTGCGGTCCCAATGCGCAAGCTTCTTTTTCTTGAACCAGCCCGCCTTCAGCCGATAATAGCGATGCGACAACCGCGGACAGGCCGCGCGTACCGAACCCACCAGCGCATCGACGACCTCGCGCTCGACGCGGTTGTTCAGATGGCGTGAATCCGCAACATCTGCAAAGCCGCGCCACCGATCGGAGATTTCCTTGTCCTTGGCGAGCGTGTTGGTGACAAGCGCAAACGTCCGCTCGTTGGTCTTCAAGGTTTTGGCCAGCGCCTCCGCTGCCGCCTTGCGCCTTGCGCCATCACGGTCCTGCAGCAGGTTCAACGCCGGCTCGATCGCGAGTTCCTTGCCCGCGATCCTGAAGCGCAGGCTCGAAATGGTCTGATCGAACAGTCGGTTCCAGGCGGTGTAACCGCTCTGGGATTTTTCGTGGAACAACTGCTCGACGCGATCTTCGAGCTGATAGGGCTTGTCCTTGCGCAGATCCTCGATCCACGGCCGATAATGGGCGAGCTCCGGTGTCTGCAGCGCGCGTTCGATCACGGCATCATCGATGCGGTTGAGCTCAAGCGCGAAGAACAACAGATGCACCGAGGCCGCCGTCAGCCGTTCGGAAACGTCGCCATAGAATTTGGAGATCGCGGGATCGACGCTGTCGCCGGCATGCACGAGGCCGGCATAAGAGCCGAGGCGGCCGGCGAGATCGTCAATCGCCTCGTAGCGCCGCACGGCCTCCGCAAGGAAGCGGCCGCCGTCCTCCTGTGCCGTCCGTTCGGCCAGCTTGCCTTTGTAGTCGGTCTCAAACGCGACGCAATCGGCATCCATCCTTTCCAGGTCGCGCGCCACTTCGGGGGCATCGATACCGGAATAGAGATCGGCCAGATTCCATTCCGGTAATTTGCCGGCCTTGCCGGCGGTTTTATTCGAGGTTTTGGGCTTGGTCTTGGTTTTGGTCGGTTTGCGGAGAGCGGAAGTGGTGCGCAAGGTCATCTTGTTGGAAACCTGGGTTCAACCTGAAGGCGGGAGGGCAAGGTTTAAGTGGGCGTTAATCGGCATCGGCGAGAGTGCCCCGATTCGAGACAGATAGTTGTTGCGTGCGGGGAACACCATGGCTGCCAGCATTTTGATCGCCGACGACGATGCCGTACAGCGCCGTCTGGTTGAAAACATGGTGCAAAAATGCGGCTACGAGACCATTGTCGTCGATAGCGGCGATGCCGCCGTCACCATCCTGACCGCGCCGGATGGGCCTGCTATCGACGCCGTCGTGCTCGATCTCGTGATGCCCGGCCTCGACGGCATGGGCGTGCTGGCCAAGATCCGCGAGGCCGGCCTCAACATCCCCGTCATCGTCCAGACCGCCCATGGCGGCATCGACAACGTGGTATCGGCGATGCGAGCCGGCGCCCAGGACTTCGTGGTCAAACCGGTCGGCATGGAGCGGCTGCAAGTCTCGCTGCGCAACGCGCTCAACACCTCAGCTCTGAAGGGCGAGTTGCAGCGCATCCGTCACAGCCGCGAAGGCCGGCTGACTTTTTCCGACATCATCACCCGCAGCGAGGCGATGGCGGGCGTGATGCGCACCGCGCAGAAAGCGGCAAACTCCACGATCCCTGTGCTGATCGAAGGTGAATCCGGGGTCGGCAAGGAATTATTCGCACGCGCCATTCATGGCAGCGGCGAGCGCAAGTCAAAACCGTTCGTCGCGGTCAATTGCGGCGCAATCCCCGACAACCTTGTGGAATCGATCCTGTTCGGCCACGAGAAGGGCGCCTTCACCGGCGCCACCGAACGCCACATGGGCAAATTCGTCGAAGCCCATGGCGGCACGCTATTCCTCGATGAAATCTCGGAATTGCCGCTCACCGCCCAGGTGAAACTGCTTCGCGCGCTGCAGGAAGGCGCGGTCGAAGCGGTCGGCGCGCGCAAGCCGGTAAAGGTCGACGTTCGCATCATTTCCGCGACTAACCGCAGATTGCTCGACCGCGTCAAAGGCGGACAGTTTCGCGAAGACCTGTTCTATCGCCTGCACGTGCTGCCGCTGACGATCCCGCCATTGCGCTCGCGGCGCGAGGACATCCCGCATTTGCTGCGGCATTTTCTGGCGCGGTTCGCCGCTGAGGAAAATCGTCCGGTTTCCGGCATCAGCGGCGAGGCGATGGCGCACCTTTCGCAGCTCGATTGGCCCGGCAATATCCGCCAGATCGAGAATGCGGTCTATCGCGCCGTAGTCATGAGCGAGAGCGATCAGCTCGGGCTTGCCGATTTTCCGCTGGCCGCCGCGCACCCGGCGACGGACGATGCCTATGGTGAGCCGCTCGTGATAGCGCCGGCCTTTCATCCGACGGTCGCAGGTAACGAAATACCTATAGCTCCCCTACCGACCAATGGGACCCTGGGCATGCTGACCAGCACCGGCGAGGTGCGGCCGCTGGAAGATATGGAGAACGAGATCATCCGCTTTGCGATCTCGCATTATCGCGGACAGATGTCGGAGGTCGCGCGCCGACTCAAGATTGGCCGCTCGACGCTTTACCGCAAGCTCGATGAAACCGCCGCCAACGATCCGGCAGGCGACGGCACCGAGGATGCGAGCTAAGCCATGATTTGCGCGCTTCGGCGTCATGGAAACAACAGGAAAGCATAGCATTTCCAGAACATTTGAACCGTGGCTTGGAAGTGACAGACAAAATGCATCGAGCGTGGCAAAAACAAGCCGTCCGAAGGCGTTGGTTTGAGGTCAGTTTGTCGTGATTGCCCCGCATCGCGCTGGCTGCATGAGTGGGGCGCATGTATCGTCTGCGTTTGACTCGTTGCGTGCAGGCGTGGCGACCCGATCAAGGCTGGTGTTTCACCGATAGCAGTGAGCGATGATGACAGAACTGCTCCATGTCGGGGCAGTTTCACCCAAGGGGTGTGACGATGCGAGACCGTTTGAATAGCCGTGGCGGATTTGACCGCGTATTGGTGGCCGTCGCGGCGACTTTCCTTGCGACCTCGGCGCTTGCAACCTCGGCGCTGGCCCAGGACCGGTCACGCAGCACGCCTGCCGAGCTTGCGATCGACGCCGCGATCCCGCGCCCCGAGCCTGCCAACGTCCCGCCTCCGACCATCAACGATTTCAAGATGGATTCAACGGCATCGGTGCCCGATACGGCCAAGACCGAGGCCGCCAAAACCCCCGAGAAGACGGAAGCCACCAAGCCGTCCAACGTCGTTGCCGCGCCGCCAACCGACGCCGGCAAACCCAATGCCGCGACCGCTCCCTTGGCATCGCCCGCGACAGCATCGCCCCCAGCCGCTGCCGCCGCTGCTCCTTCCACCGAACAGCCGAAGGAAGCGACCAAGGAGCCGGTGGCTGAGCCGGTGAAAGCTGCAAGCAATGTTGCCCCTGCAGATCAGCCGGTCGCCGACAAATTGAAGGAAATGCTGGGCGGAAAATCCGTGCGCTATTTCGATCGCAAGACCGAACGGAGCGCGGTTGAGAAGTTCTATGGCGCGCGCGAATTCGCCCCGCTCTGGACGCAAGCGGGCAGCCTCACGGAGTCCGGCAAGGGCGTGATTGCGCGCCTGAAGGATGCCGCATCCGATGGTCTCAACGCTGCCGATTACCCGGTGCCGGATTTCGCTGCTGCGACCACGCCGGATGCACTGGCGGAGGCCGACCTGAAGCTGACCGCCAGCATGCTCGATTACGCCCGCCAGGCGCAGAGCGGCCGCATGCACTGGTCGCAAGTCTCAGCCGACATCTCCTATCCCGAGCACCCGACCGATCCCAATGAAGTGCTTGCGAACGTCACCAGCGCGAAAAATGCCTCCGCGGCGCTCGACAGCTACAACCCGCCGCAGAAGCTCTACAAGGAGCTCAAGGCGAAGCTCGCCGAATTGCGCGGCCAGGGCGACGGGCCGGTGATCGCGATCGGCGATGGTCCGGTACTGAAATACACGCCGGCTCGCGGCAAGAAGCAGCCCGAAAGCGTGATGGAAGATCCGCGCGTGCCGCAGCTGCGCGCCAAGCTCGGCCTGTCGGAGAACGCCGATGACACCCATTACGACGCCAAGGTCGCCGAAGCCGTGCGTAAATTCCAGGAAGGCGCCGACCTCAAGGCCACGGGCATGCTCGACGGCGGCACGCTCCGGGCGCTGAACAGCCCGAAGCGCGACAAGCAGATCGACACCGTGCTCGTCAACATGGAGCGGTGGCGCTGGCTGCCGCGCGACCTCGGTGCGACCGCGATCGGCGATGCCTATGTCATCCTCAACATCCCCGACTACTCGCTGAAAGTGATGCAGCATGGCGCGCAGGTCTGGACCACCCGCGTCGTGACCGGAAAGCCGGGCATTCACGCCACGCCGCTGTTGAGCGAGACCATGAAGTTCATCACGGTCAATCCGACCTGGAACGTACCGCCGTCGATCATCTACAACGAGTATCTGCCGGCGCTGCAGCAGGACCCGACCGTGCTGCAACGCATGGGGTTGAGGCTGGAGCAAGGCCGCGACGGCTCTATTCACATCTCGCAGCCGCCGGGCGAAGCCAACGCGCTCGGGCGCATCCGCTTCAACTTCCCCAACAAGTTCCTGGTCTATCAGCACGACACCCCGGACAAGCATCTGTTCGCCAAGGAAGAACGCGCCTTCAGCCACGGCTGCATGCGGGTACAGAATCCGGATCAATACGCGTCCGTCCTGCTCAACATCACCCTGCCGAACGAGCGCTACACGCCGGAGAAGATCCGCAGCATGTATGGCTCGAGCGAGATCGACCTGAAATTCCCGACGCCGATCCCGGTCAACATCACCTATCAGACCGCATTCGTGGATGACGGCGGCAAGCTGCAAATCCGCAAGGATGTCTATGGCCGCGACGCCACCATGATCGCGATGCTCAA
>Ga0209473_1000972_pt1 | contig 16292 bp, 15 predicted proteins | sample GraSoiAngelo_133_FD_185890 | JGI IMG/M metagenome (GOLD analysis project Ga0209473, IMG submission 185890) | Grasslands soil microbial communities from the Angelo Coastal Reserve, California, USA - 14_0929_05_20cm (SPAdes) (version 2) | ecosystem: Environmental > Terrestrial > Soil > Grasslands ...
GCTCGGCTTCGCGACCGGGAATGCCGCTGAGATTGCGCGATTCTTTGTGTGTGTAGGCGAGATGCTCGAACGTCTTCGTCTCTCTTTGCCAATCGAAATAATCGGGCAATGCGACGGAAAAATCCTGACCCGGCCCGGATGATTCGTTCAGCACCATGATGCGATCGGCGTGCGGATACGGAAGCGGCCGGAGCAGGACGGAATTGATCATGCTAAAGATGGCGGTGTTAGCGCCGATGCCGAGCGCCAGCGTCAAGACGGCGATGGCGGCGAAGGCTGGCTGTTTCGCCAGCATCCGCAAGGCGTAACGAAAATCCTGAAGAACGGCGTGCATGGGCCTACTCGCTACGCAACGCAACAACCGGATCGACCGCGCTGGCGCGTCGGGCCGGCCACCAGCAGGCGAAGAAAGCGACGAAGCCGAGCAGGATCGTGACGGAGAAAATTGTAACCGGATCGGATCCGCCGATGCCGTAAAGCAAATTGCTAAGCAAACGGCCGACTCCGATGACGAGCGCGATGCCGACGACGGCACCGAGTGCAACCAGCCGCATGCCTTCGCCGAAGATCAAGCGCAACACGTCTCCGCGTTGCGCCCCAAGGGCAAGCCGAATGCCGATTTCGTGTGTCCGTTGCGTGACGGCATAACTCATCACGCCGAAAATCCCAGCAGCCGCGAGCAGCAGCGCGATGCCGGCGAAAAGCGCTACCAGAATCGCGTTGAAGCGCGGCTGCGCGATGGATGAAGAGACATAGTCACTCAACAGCCGCGGACGATAGAGCGGCACGCCTTTGTCGAGTTCGGCCACGGCGTTGCGCAGCGAATTCGTGAGGGAGGATGGATTGACACTGCTGCGCACGAAGAGGGATGTGGTCGAAATGGCGAATTGCTGATGTGGAATGTAAATCTGCGGCTGGGCCGCTTCGCGAAGGGTTGTCAGGTGAAGATCGCCAACCACCCCCACGATCTCGCGCATCGGCGGCTCGCCTGGAGTCACGGAACCGCTGGGCTTAATCCTTTTCCCGAGCGCATTTTCGCCGCGAAAATATTTGTTCACGAAGCTCTGCGTGACGATAGCGACCGGCGGCGCGTTGGTGTCGTCGCGTTCAGTGAAGTCTCGGCCGCGCAACAGCGGCACGCGCAATGTTTTAAAGAAATCGGGCGCGACGACATTGACCTGGACGGCGGGCTGCTCGCTTTTCGGCAATGGATGTTCCTGAATGTCGGTTGTGAGCGTGATCTCGCTTCCACTCAGTGGAATCCACCAGGCGGCGCTGGCGGATTGGACGCCGGGCGACTGGCCGACGCGCTTTAGTAATTTATCGAAGAACGCGGCGCACTCGGCCGGTTTGCCGTAGGCGGTGTCGGGCAACGCGACGCGCGCGGTAAACACGTTAGTGCGATCAAAGCCGGGCGGCACTTTTTGCAAACGCAGAAAACTCTCCACCAGCAATCCCGCGGTCGAGAGTAGCAACAGGGCGAGCACGATCTCGACCACGACCAGCGCAGAACGAAGGCGCCGCCGGTGCGCGCCTTCGCTGGAGCCGCGCGCGCTTTCATTGAGTGAGCCAGCGATGTTCGGATGCGATGCGCGCCAGGCTGGCAGAAGGCCGGCAAAAATTCCCACGATGAGACTCGCTGCAGCAGTGAAGGCGAGAACGCGTGTGTCTGGCGAAATCTGATCAATGCGCGGAATGTTCGCCGGGAGAAATCGTTTCATCGCGTCGAGTCCCCAAATGGCGACTAACAAGCCGGCGAGGCCGCCAATGACGCTGAGCAAGACGCTTTCGGTGAGCAATTGCTGCACGATGTGCCGGCGAGCGGCACCGAGCGCGGCGCGAATGCTGATTTGTTTTTGCCGCGAAACGGAACGCGAGAGGAGAAGATTGGCAACGTTGACGCAGGCGACGAGGCCCACGCATGCCGCCATCGCGCTCAGCATCATCAAAGCGGAACGCGTTTGACCAACGAACGCATCGCGTAACGAGCGGACGCGCACGCGGAAATAGGCGTCGTTGTCGGGGTACTGTTGGGCCAAGCGTGCGCTGATGGTATCCATGTTCGCCTGCGCCTGCGCCATCGAGGCACCGCTTTTCAAACGCGCGATGCAGCCGAGAAAATTATTACCGCGCTGCGCCGTCATCGGCTTCGACCCATCGCTGCTTTCGCGCAAAATCGCGACGGTGATCCAAAGATCGATTGGGATATTGTCGCGACCGAGCGGGAATTCGAAACCCTTCGGCATTACCCCGACGACCTGGTAACTGTTGCCGTCCAAGGTGACGGACTTGCCGATGATGGACTGATCACCGGCGAATTGCGTTTGCCACACTGCGTAGCTCAGGATGACATCGCGATTCCCGGGCTCATCTTCATTCGCGGTGAATGTCCGGCCGAGCAGCGATTTGACTTGGAGCAAGCTGAACAATTCGCCGGAAACAGCTTCGCCGACGACATGCATTGCCTGTTTGCCGTCAGTCAGCGTGAGACTGCGATTGACGTAGACCGCGACGCGCTCAAAGACGTGATTCTGAGCACGCCAATCCTCGAAGTCAGGATATGAAACGGACATACCTTCGACCTTCTCTGGACCTTCGCGCACATCATAGAGCGCCAGGTCAACGAGATCTTGCGGCTGCTGGAACGGCAGGGGCCGCAGCACAACGGCATTGACCACGCTGAAGACCGCGGTATTGGCACCAATCCCGAGAGCAAAGGTAATGATGACGATGAAAGTGAACGCTGGCTGTTTCAACAGCATTCGCAGGGCAAACCGCAAATCCTGCAGCAACATGACCGCGATCTAATCTAAAAACGGCATACTTCTGTCCGGTTTGACCGGCTGATGTGCGTCCGTCTAATTCTTGTTAGATCTCGCCCTGGAGGCACTGGGTCTGATTGGAAGCGAAGCCGGCGGTGTGCGAAGGCACAACGATCGGCTGCACTACGAACTGCCAGATCGAAACGATCGCGCTCAAAATGAAGAGTGCGTAAATTGCCGTTTCGAGCATGGTGCGATTCTTGTCTTCAGACTCAGACTCCACGATAAGATCGTAAGTTGTGGCTTTATGGGTGTGCATAGGTTGCCTTGCTCCTATGCACCCTCCGTGCCACCGATTTTTCCCGGGTTGTAAGCAACTGAGGCCGTGTCGATTAAAACGCGATCACTAAAATTGTCGCGATCGATTTCATTCCGCGCTTGGGAAATGTCCGTCCCGAAAATGGAACCGAAACACAGACTTTCCAGTCTGTGCGCCCAGCGGAGTTGCACTCCGCTGTTTTCAATGGAGGGACGTGCGCTGTCGCGTCCCAACTCTTAATAGCGATATTGTAGCTGCCGCCGTCTCTGGCGGCAGAATCTGAATTAATTGAATGCTCTGCCGCCGGTGACGGCGGCAGCTACAGCGAAGGAGAACTCAGCAGACAACATGTCCGCTGGGCGCAGAGGGCACAGCCCTATGTTGCGGCAGCCGCAGTGGCTTTCTTCGATTTCTTTTCCGCGCCGCCGGCTTGCTCGACCTCTTTTTTCGATTTGCGAGTTTTTTTCTCCGCCGCCTCATCGATCTCTTGATCGACGAGAATGGCGGCATCTACCCACTCCAGATAGGCGACCGGAGCCGCGTCACTTTTGCGCTGCCCCAGTTTCACGATCCGGGTGTAACCCCCATTTCGATCCGCCGTCCGCGGCGCGATTTCATCGAACAACTTTTTCACCGCGTCTTTCTGCCGCAGAACCGCGAAAGCTGTGCGACGGGCATGGATCGACCCTTTTTTGCCAAGGGTGACCATTTTTTCCGCGAGTGGCCGGAGCGCTTTGGCTTTCGCCAGCGTCGTGCGAATGCGTTGATGCTCAATCAGGCTGCAAACCTGATTTGCCAGCAGCGCTTTCCGATGTTCGGCCGTGCGACCAAGCTTTATCGTTTTCTTTTGGTGTCGCATTGCCAATTAGCCGACGCGCGATGGTGACGGTTGCTCTGTGCCCGCTCCATTGGAGCTGGCGGCGACATCGACTCCGACCGGCGTTTCCACCAGACCGGGATCAAATTTCATTCCCAGCCCGAGTCCCAGGGCAGTAAGTTTGTCCTTAATCTCGTTAAGCGATTTCTTGCCGAAGTTTCGATACTTCAACATTTCTGCCTCGGTCTTTTGGGCGAGCTGGCCCACAGTGGTGATATTGGCGTTGTTCAGACAATTGGCCGCGCGCACGCTCAGCTCAATTTCGTTCACGCTCATGTTGAGAAGCTTCTTCAGCTTCATGTTCTCTTCGCTTACTCCAGCGGGCGTTTCGTCGAACTCGATCACGTCTTCGTTGAAATTGACGAAGACATCGAGGTGATGGCGCAAAATAGCTGAGGCTTGGAGGAGCGCGTCGTCCGGTGTGAGACGGCCATCGGTCCAAACTTCGAGAACGAGCTTGTCGTAATCAGTGCGCTGGCCCACACGGGTATGTTCCACCGCGTATTTCACTCGCGTCACCGGAGAGAAAATTGAATCGATCGGAATCAGGCCGATCGGCTGATCGGGCCGTTTGTTTTCTTCGCCGGTGGCGAAACCGCGTCCTACGCGGACTTCCAACTCGGCATCGAACTTATGTTTTTTGTCGAGAGTGCAGATGACCTGATCGGGATTCAAAACCTCGTAACCCTGGGCGAGTTGAATATCGCCGGCGGTAACTTCGCCTTCCTTGTTCACGCTGAGCGAGAGCTTGCGCGGCTCGTGCTCAGTCGCCTTGAACTTAATGCGCTTTAAATTCAACACGATGTCGGTGACGTCTTCCACCACGCCCGGCAAAGTGGCGAATTCGTGTTGTGCGCCGGTAATTTTTACCGCGGTGATGGCAGCGCCTTCCAGCGATGACAAAAGCACGCGCCGAAGCGAATTGCCGACGGTGTGGCCGTAGCCCGCCTCAAAAGGTTCCGCGACAAACTTCGCATAAATTTCCGTTGCCCCCTTCTCCTCCTTGGAGAGGGTCTTTGGCATTTCAAACCGACCGTAACGAACTGGCATGTGATCCTTTCGGAGTGATGGAGTGCTGGAGTATTGGAGTAATGAGCAAAGACACCAAGTCCATTACTCCATCACTCCAATACTCCATTGCTCCATTCCTCTTCCGCTGGGTTTCCCCTGGCGAGTAAAGCTTCGCGTCCAGCGACGGAAACCCAGGGACCAACAGCGCAACTAATTTAAGAACTCGCTGCGAAGGTTGGAATGAACACTATTTGAGGCAATTTGCAAGCCCATCCACCGACTGTCATCCCGAGCGTAAGTCGAGGGTCCCGCAGCGAAAGCCTCAAGGTAACTTCCTCGGGATCCCCCGACTTCGCTCGAGATGACGGGTTGTTGAGGCCGGACGGTTAACCCTGCACAATCTCGTCTGGCAGCTCGTTGATCGTATCGGCGGTACGAGGGAAATGCGCCGATAATAATTTTCCTATTTCACTGATGGCATGGATAATGGCGCGATTAAAATCCTGATTTTTGAAATGCGCCCGCATATCGTGCACTAATTTTTTCCAAAACTCCTCGCCGCATTTCTCGTGCGCCCCCACGTCGCCTACCACGGCGTATTTATGGGCGCGGGGTGCGACAAAAACCAGGACCGCATTGCGATCGCGGGTTTTCTGCATTCCCAGTTGAAGAAACCTTCTCTCCGCCCGCGGTAAAGCATCGTCCTCGAATTTTCCCCGTTGGATAAAGACGCGGATCTGGCCCGAAGTTCTCCCTTCCGCCTTTTTGATCGCCTGCGTAATGCGTTTGTGATCGAGACGGCCGAGAAAATGATGCGTCCGCATCTTGTTACCAACTGCCGCTCGCTCCGCCGCCGCCGCTAGACCCGCCGCCCCCGCTAAATCCACTGAACCCGCCGCCGCCGGACGACCATCCACCTCCGCTGCCCCAATTCCCAGAAACGAACGGGCCGCCACCACCGGTATAACGGTAACCGCCAAAACGACGCGAGGCGCGAACCGCCAGCAAAATTACGACTAGAACGAAAAAGAAAATCAGTAGCCCGGCAGGGTTACTCTGAGTCCTCCCGCTTTCCCGCACCGTCTTTCCGCTGCCCTTGTACTCCCCGCGAATTGCTTTAAATATGAGATCGATTCCGGCGGCGAGGCCGCCTTCGAAATCGCTCGCGCGGAAGCGCGGAGCAACAGTATCACGAATAATCTCGTTGCAGGTGATGTCGGGCAGCGCCCCTTCCAGCCCGTAGCCAGGCTGGATTCGCATCCGGTGATCGGCCACGAAAACGAAAAAGACGACACCATTGTTTCGTCCCTTCTGCCCGACCTGCCATGCCTGGAAAGTGCGCTGGGTAAAGTCTTCGATAGAACTTTGGGAAGGCATTGTCCGCCAGATAGCGACTAAAATCTGATTGGAGGTTTCGCGTTCAAATTGCGCCAACTGTTCGTTAAAACGCTGGGCCGCTCCGGGCGAAACGACGCCGGCGTAATCGTTGAAATAACGGTCCGGCTTCGGCGGAATTGTTTCGGCGGCGTGCGCCACGATAGCGCTGGCCAAAAGCGCGAGAATTCCAAGACCCGGTCGCGTTCGCATCACCGTCATCCCGAGCAAAACCGCAAGTCCGGCCCGGACCGCGGTATCCACCTGCGTCAACTTTAAGGTTATTTCCACGGGATCCTTCGACTCCGCTTCGCTACGCTCAGAATGACAGGCAAAAGTTATGGTGTCGGAGCCGCGGTTGCGGCTGGTGCCGGACTTCCAAAGTTAAAATTCACCGTCGGCGGTTTCTCCGCGCCGGCCTGCGCTTCAAAAAATGGCGGCTGTTGAAACCCAAACATGCCGGCGAACAGGTTTGTCGGGAAGGTGCGGACAGCGGTGTTGTATTCCTGCACCGCACTGTTGAAGTTCCCGCGCTCAACCGAGATTCGATTTTCGGTTCCTTCCAACTGCGCCTGCAAATTCTGGAAGTTTTGCGTCGCGCGCAGTTCCGGATAGCGCTCGCTAACGACGAGCAGACGCGAGAGCGCGTTACTCAACTGTCCCTGGGCCTGCTGAAATTCCTGCAATTTTGCCGCGTCCACCGGCGCATGATTCGGATCGATTTGCACCCGGCCAACGCTGGCACGCGCGTTCGTCACTTCGGTCAGAGTCGATTTTTCAAAATTGGCCGCGCCTTGCACGGTGTTGACCAGGTTCGGGATCAAGTCCGCGCGCCGTTGATATACATTCTGCACCTGCGCCCAGCTTTGATCGACTTTCTGCTGCAAACCAACCAGTCGATTATAGCTGCCGGCGACAGCGCACCCGCCGATCAGAACAACGAAAAGAATGACGGCACCAATGCCGAGACAACCGATAAGACCTTTATTCATAGAAAATAGCAATCTGCCCGTCGGGAATTAGCCGACTCGTCTGCGCGAAGTCTCCGAAATTGCGGGGCCAAGTCAATCCTCGGACGCGATGGTTGTAGCCGGGCTTGGGGACTCCGGTTGACCGGCATCGGCGACGCCGGCTGCAGCGGTCGGTCGCGACGCGACTGGCAAATAGCGTGTTCGCAATTCTTCGGCATTCGGCAATTCGTCGAGATTCCGCAGACCAAAGTGCTCCAGGAAAAATTGGGTCGTCTCGTAAAGCAGCGGCCGGCCCGGTAATTCCGCGCGCCCGCTGATTCTTACCAGGCCGCGTTCCATCAGATTTTGCAGCACGCCTTCGACGGTGACGCCTCGCACCGCTTCCACATCGGCCCGCGTGATTGGTTGGCGATAGGCGATAATGGCCAGCGTCTCCAACGCGGGTGGCGACAGTCGCGCCGGTTTCGGGCCGGGAAAGAGCTGGCGCACCCAGCGCGCGCAATCGGGATGACTAACCAATTGCCAACCGTCTGCTTTTTCCACCAGCTGGAACCCGCGCGGCGCCAGGGTGTACTCGACTCTCAGTTGCTCGAACGCGAGCGCAATTTCCGGTTCTTTCACGCGCGCAAATTCGTTCGGAACGAGCTCGTCATCTTGGCCTGCGCTAGTGAGCGCGTCACGCAGCTCGGCCGGGGCCAGTGGTTTTTGCGCGCTGAAAAGGAGCGCTTCTATTACTTGAGAGAGCCTCATAACCACACAACGCTCGTCATCCTGAGCGAAGCGAAGGACCTCCCATTCGGGATATTGAATACACAAACTTTCTTGCGTGATCCAGCAGCTTGGGTGAGGTCCCTCACTTCGTTCGGGATGACGGCGCGTTTAGTCATCAGTTCTTAGCTCGCCCCAATCGCTTCCTCGATCGCCTCCGCAATTCGATTGGCCTGCCGATCGATCTCGTCCGGTTCGCGGCCCTCGATCAGCAAACGAATTTTCGGTTCGGTGCCGGAGTAACGCAAAAGGACACGGCCTTTCCCGGAGAGTTGCCGCTCGGTTTCACCCACCAACTTCATCACCGCCGGCAATTCCTCCAGCGGCGGTTTGCGTTTCACCCGCAAATTCCGTTGCGCCTGCGGATATTTTTTCAGGCACTGCTTCAGCTCACTCAAGGGTTTCCCGCTCTCCTTCATGATCCTCAAAACCTGGAGCGCGCTGATAATGCCGTCGCCGGTGGTGGTGAAATCGCGAAAAATCATGTGGCCGCTTTGCTCGCCACCGACATTGAGATTGCGTGCCATCATTTCTTCAAGCACATAGCGGTCGCCCACTTTGGTGCGAATGACTTTGCCTCCGTGCGCGCCGAGGGTCTCATCGAGGCCGAAATTGCTCATCACCGTCGCAACCAGAGTGCTATCGCGTAATTTTTTCGCGCGCAATAAATCAACGCTGGCGATGGCCAGGATCTCATCGCCATCAACCAATTCGCCGTTTTCATCGCACAACAAAGCGCGGTCCGCGTCGCCATCATGGGTGATACCAACGTGGGCGCCGGATTCTTTAACGACCCGCTGAATTTCCTCCGAATGAGTGCTGCCGCACTCGGCGTTGATATTGGTTCCGTTAGGCGTGTTGTGCGCGACGGTGATATCCGCGCCCAGCTCGCGCAAAATGCAGGGCGTGGATTTGTAGGCGGCGCCATTCGCGACATCGACCGCGACCCGCATTTTTTCCAAAGTCATTCCGCGCGGAAAACTTTGCTTGGCAAATTCGACATAGCGGCCAAGCGCATCGTCAATTCGGGTAGCGCGACCGATTTTGCCTTCGGTCGGGCGAATCGCATCGATCTCGCCGCTGAAAACGAGCTGCTCGATTTGCTGCTCGACCTGATCATCCAGCTTATAGCCGTCGTGGCGGAAAAATTTGATGCCGTTGTCGGCGTAAGGATTATGCGAAGCAGAGAGGACGATCCCGGCATCGGCGCGCAGTGAGCGGGTGATGTAAGCGACCCCGGGAGTAGGCAGCGGGCCGATCACAAGCACATCTACCCCCAGGGAAGTGATACCGGCGACGAGCGCATTTTCGAGCATGTAACCGGAGAGGCGGGTGTCTTTGCCGAGCACAATCTTTGGTCGCGTCCCGACCGGATGCGCCCGCGGATTCACTTTCAGGAAAACATGCGCGGCGGCGCGACCGAGCTTGAGCGCAGTCTCGGCTGTCACGGGCTCGACATTGGCGACGCCGCGTACGCCATCTGTTCCAAAAATCTTTCTGTTGTCGCTCACCCGCTTAATTCAACGTCCCGATGTGACATTCGTAAACTCGAAACTATGGCCAGCGGGCGCTTGCCCCAGGCCGCAATCTTATCGGCCTCAAGCATGTGGACGACTTTCTGAATGACATTGGCGTCGCCCGGCATGATTTATTTTGTGCGTTTCTTGGCGGCGCGCGCTTGCTCTCGCACATTGCGCCCCTGCGCATTCAGCTCGTTTAGCTTGCGGTGCAAGGTCCGGCGGCTGATTCCCAGTTGCGTGGCCGCGGCGGTAATGTTTCCGCCCGTTGAATTGAGTGCCTGGGTGATTAACCGTTTTTCTGTTTCTGCCAAATCGAGCGGATTCGCCGTTTCCGAAACTGTGATTGCGCCGACCGACGTTCCCGCCGCCTCCCGGACGGCGCGCGGCAAATCGCGCACCGTAACTTTGGGGCCGCTCGCCATCACTACGCCGTGCTCAATCGCGGTTCGCAACTCGCGCACGTTTCCCGGCCAATGGTAGGCCAAAAGTGTATTCATCGCGTCCGGAGTGATATCGAGCACCGGCTTCTCATTTACTTTCGAGAAATGGCGCAGGAATGATCTAACGAGAAGTGGGATGTCCTCCTTGCGCGCACGCAGCGGCGGCATGGTGATGCGGACAACGTTGAGGCGAAAATAAAGATCATCGCGAAATTTCCCTTCCCGCACCATTTGCTCCAGGTTCTTGTTCGTTGCCGCAATCACTCTTACATCCGCGCGCAAGGTTTGTGTGCCTCCAACGCGTTCGAAGGCGCGTTGCTCGCTCATTACTCGCAACAATTTCACCTGTGTGCTCGGATCGATCTCGCCGATCTCGTCGAGAAAAATGGTGCCGCCATTCGCCTGTTCGAACCGTCCGATTCGCCGCTCGTGCGCGCCGGTAAAAGCGCCGCGCTCGTGCCCAAACAATTCGCTTTCCAGCAAAGTCGGCGACAAGGCCGCACAATGCACCGCCACAAATTTCGCCTGGTTACGCCGGCTCAAATTATGAATCGCGTGCGCCGCCAGTTCCTTGCCAGTGCCGCTCTCGCCCTCGATCAACACATTCGCCGAAGAGGGTGCAACCTGTCGGATTGTGTCCAGCACTTCCCGCAGCGCTAGCGATTCGCCCAAAATATTTTCCAGTCCAAAACGGTCATCGATTTGCTGGCGCAAGGTTCGATTCTCCTGCTCCATCCGGCGCGATTGCAGCGCGCGCGCAATCAGGATTTCGACCTTGTCGAGATTTAGTGGCTTGGTCACGAAATCGTAGGCCCCGCGTTTCATCGCCTCCACCGCCGTGTCGACCGAACCGTAAGCCGTCATCATGATACAGATAGGCGGGTGCGGCATTTTCAGCGCTCGTTCGATTAGTTGCATTCCGTCTTCTCCGGCCAACCGCAGATCGGTCAGGAGCAAGTCGACCGTTTCGCGTTCGAGCACGCTGATGGCGCCGCCGATATCTTCGGCGACATAGACGTCGTATTCGTCTTCGAGCAAACGCCGCAACCCGTCGCGCGTATGCTTTTCGTCATCGACAATCAAAATCGTTGGCTGCATTCCAAGCGCGTCAAATTTTCACGTTGAGCAATTCTGACGCAATCGCTCGATCTCTCAAATTAGTTCGCGGATTTCCGCGTCCCCGGATTCCGGTCGCCCGCTTCCAACATGCGGACGCGTTGTTCCTTCAGAGGCAGGCGAATGCTTAACGTCAATCCTTTGCCCTCGGCGCTTTCGATCGCAAGCTCGCCGCCGTGCTCGCGCACGATCCGTCGCACGATGAGCAAACCGAGGCCGGTTCCGCGTTCCTTTGTCGTATAATAAGGCTCGAAGACATGACTTAACGTTTCCGCCGACATTCCTCCACCGGTGTCGATGAAACTGACTCGCACATGCGATTCATCCATGTCCGTCCGAATCCGCAAAATGCCGCGCCGTTTCATCGCTTCGAAACTGTTTTTGATGACGTTGTAAAACGCCTGCTTCATCTGGCCGCGATCAAGCTGCAGCAGTGGCAAATCGGAGCGCAATTCGGTCTCCACCACGATGTCGCGCGCTTCGATCTCGGCCGAGAAAAAGCGCACCGCTTCCTCCACGATGGCGTTGATATTTTCGGGCTGAAGCTGCGGGCGCGACGGCCGGATCGCGCGCAGAAATTGGGTAACGATGGAATCGAGTCGATTGATTTCGCCTCGACAAATCTCGATCGAATGCCGCAATTCGTCGCGTTCTTTGCCTTTCAACTTGCGCGCCTGCCGTTCCATCAACTGCAAGTGAATGTTCAATGAATTGAGAGGGTTCCCCAGGTCATGAGCCACGCCCGCCGCCAGCAAGGTGAGCGCACTCAACCGCTCGCTCTCGATCGTTTTCTCCACCGTGCGCCGGCTCTCGGTAATATCGCGCATGATGATGGCATAGCCGACCTGCTCGCTATAGCCGCGGTCGTCGGCCACGGCATTTTCATTTCGGTCAAACCGCGACTCAATCATCAGAGGAACGATGTAAAAATTAATGAAGCGATTGCTCGGATAAAAAATCTCCAGGTCTCGCGTGACCGGACCACCACTGTGGGTGAGTGCATTCCAATCAAGCCCGCGCACTCGTTCATCAAGCAGTTTTCCTGTGGCATCCTCGCCATCGAGGCCGAAAAGCTCGCAGGCGGCGTCATTCAAATAAGTAATACGCCCGGATGAATCTGTAACAATGATTCCTTCCTGGATGGCGTTGAAAACCGTCTCGAGAAATCCCTTTTCCTGGGCCAGGCGCAGCAAGTAATTCTGGACCTCCTCCGGCCCGATCTTGCCGAGACGTCCGATCAGTTTTTCGAGAAAGCCGGCTTTCATGCAGTGCTTGTCATCCCGAGCGTAGCGAGGGATCTCTCAATGGTTCGAGAGATTCCTCGCATTCGCTCGGAATGACAATAGCTGGAATGGGCGGGGACGGCGCTCAGCGCCCGGCGCCGTCGTGCGCGGGCTCGGGAACCTGGCCGGTCTCAGCTTCGGCGCGTTCTTTTAACGCGGCTTTGCGCGACAGCTTGACTCGTCCTTTGTCGTCGATGCCGATGCATTTTACCCAGATCATGTCGCCAACGTTTGCAACGTCTTCGGTTCGTTTCACCCGGAAGTCGGCCAGCTCGGAAATGTGCACGAGCCCGTCCCTGCCTGGGAATACTTCGACAAACGCTCCAAACTCTTTTACGGAAACGACACGGCCCTGATAGGTCTGGCCGATCTCGATCTCGCGCGTCATCCCGCCGATGATTTCCTTCGCCCGTGCCATCGATTCGCCGCTGGTCGCGTAAATGTGCACCGAGCCATCGTCCTCGATGTTAATCTCGGCGCCGGTCTCGGCCACAATTCCCTTGATCGTTTTGCCGCCCGGTCCGATGAGGGCGCCGATTTTCTCGGGATTAATTTTGATCGTCTCGATCCGGGGCGCGTATTTCGAAAGTTCCGCGCGCGGTTTGTCGATCGCGCTGCGCATGATGCCGAGAATTTTCGTGCGCGCTTCTTTTGCGCGACCGATCGCTTCCGCCATGATCTTGTGGCTCACACCCCGAAGTTTCAAATCAAGCTGAAAGCCGGTGACACCGTTATCGGTGCCGCAAAGTTTGAAATCCATGTCTCCGAAGTGGTCTTCAGAGCCGATGATGTCAGTGAGAAGTTCGTAACGTTTTAGCTGTCCAGTGTCGTCAGTCTCGGTTACCAGTCCGACGGAAATTCCCGCGACCGTGCCTTTGACGGGCACACCAGCATCCATCAGCGCAAGCATTCCGCCACAAACGCTGGCCATGGAGGTCGAGCCGTTCGATTCCATTACTTCGCTGGAGATACGAATGGCGTAACGAAAATCGTTTTCGCTTGGAATAATTGGTTCGAGCGAGCGCTCGGCCAACGCGCCGTGGCCAATTTCACGACGGCTCGCGCCACCAGTACGTCCCGTTTCGCCGACGCTGAAGGGCGGGAAATTGTAATGCAAAATAAAGCGCTTCGACTGCACGCCACCACCATAGGCATCAATATTCTGCGCTTCTTCAATGGGAGCGAGCGTGGCCAGGGCCAGGGCTTGGGTCTCGCCACGTTGAAAAATGGCGGAACCATGCGCGCGTGGCAGAACTCCCACTTCGCAGGTTATCTGGCGTAAATCTTGATATCCGCGACCGTCCATTCGCTTCTGCTTTTCGAGAATGCTGCGACGAAACGCCTTCTTCTGGACATAATCGAAGGCTTGCGAGATCGCGAACTTGTCGGTCTCGGGATGTTTCTCGACGATCGCCGTTTTTACTTCTTCGCGGAGCGCATCGACTGCTTTGGATCGCGCCACCTTGCCCTCCGTATAAAGCGCGCCTTCGATGCGGTCGCCCGCAACCTGGTAGGCAATTTCCAGCAGTTCTTGATCAATCTGAAGCAATGGCATTTCACGCTTTGGTTTGGTCACTTGCGAGGCGAGCTCTTTCTGCGCCCGGATCATTTCACGGGCGTGCCCGTGTGCAAACTCGAGCGCTTTCACAAAATCATCCTCGGGAATTTCATTGGCCGCGCCTTCGATCATGATGACGTCGTCTTCCGTGCCGACATAAACGAGATCGAGGTCACTTTGCTCGCGCTCGGTGTGCGTCGGGTTAGCGACGAACTGTCCATTCACCCGACTTACCCTGACCGCGCCAATAGGCCCGGCGAATGGGATATCGGAAACGCAAAGCGCCGCCGATGCGCCGTTGATTGCGAGCATATCTGGATCATTTTGTCCGTCCGCGCTTAGCAGAATGCTGATGACCTGCGTGTCGTAAAAATATCCTTGCGGAAAAAGAGGTCGTAGCGGGCGGTCGATCATGCGCGACGTGAGCGTTTCCTTTTCGGAGGGGCGACCTTCCCGTTTGAAATAACCTCCCGGAAATTTGCCGACGGCGGCCGCCTTTTCGCGGTAATCGACCGTCAGCGGGAAATAATCCTGACCTTCTTTAATGGTGGTGGCGGAGACAGCGCTAGCCAGCACCATGGTGTCGCCGCATGAGACAACGACCGCGCCATCCGCAAGCTTGGCAATCTTGCCTGTTTCAATTGAGATTTGAGTGGCCCCAATTTGGGCCGTGACCTTCTTTTGCATATTATTTTCCTGGATGTGCGAGAATCCAGGCCGGTCACCCTGATTGTAGGTGTCAATTCCGAGGCGACTGCGCAAGTTTGAACCTTGCTTTGCCCTCGGCCCTGAAACCTAAAACCCAAGGTGCCTTATCGGCCTGGCCTTGCAGTTTTTGTTTTCGTCGGCTTCGACGCGGAAACTGCGGTTACTTCCGCAGATTCAGCTTGTCGATCACCTTTTTATAGCGCTCGCTTTTCGAGCGGTTGAGATAATCGAGCAGGCTGCGGCGCTGCGCGACCATTTTCAAAAGCCCGCGCCGCGAAGAATGGTCCTTCGCGTTGGTCTTGAGGTGTTCGGTTAATTGCGTGATCCGTTTCGTCAGCAACGCCACTTGAACGTCAGCGCTGCCCGTGTCCTTCTCATGCAATTGGAACTCCTTGAGATCCACCGTTGCCGCATTCTCAGCCATAACGAAGCGCCTATTGTAGATGAAGAACGCCGATTCGCAAGTAGCTCCGGGGTTGACTAACGAGAGCTTCGCTGTTGTTCAATCACATAGCACGATGTTAGAACGGCATCATGAGGGCCAATGCGCTGGCGATCCAGGTGGAATGCAACATCTATTTGTTTCGTTGCGAGAAGAGGCTGCTCAACGTCCTCCGGAAAAAATATAATGCCCAATCCAAGATCGTATTCGAGGCTATCCGTAAATTAATGACGGCATCCCAAGGGTCGAAGCGCCACGTCGGATTCCATTCATGACAAATTCAACACTGCCGGAGAAACACGACGAACTCGGTCCCTTCGCTTACCGGGATGGGCGCCGGCTTCTCATCCTGATCGTGCTCCTGATTGCTGGCTGGCTCCTGCTGCGCGCCCTCGTGCCTGTGCTGTTGCTTTTCGGAATCGTGATCTTGCTGGCGATGGTGCTGAATCCGCTCGTCGTTTACCTGGAACGGCGACGCATCCCTCGACCAGCTGGCGTTGCGCTTGTCCTGATCGCGCTGGCCGCAATCGTGGTTTTGGTGGTCGCGGTGGCTGTGCCCACCTTTACCGATCAAATGCAATTGTTGATCCAGCGCGCCCCCGGCGCCTGGCAGTCGATTCGCGGTCATATCGCCGATTTCGCCGAGCGCTATCCTGCTTTGCAAAACGCTCTGCCGCAGGCCGACCAGATTGCCGCTACCGTCGGCAACCAGGCTGGCACGATGGCCAACGTGCTGCTGCGTTCAACCATCGGCCTGGTCGGCGGGCTATTTATTTTCGTTTTTGCGGTTCTGCTTCTGATTTTTGTGCTTTCAAATCCGCGGCCGCTGATTGTTGGTTATCTGGCGGTGATACCAGATCGTCATCGCGAAAAAGCGCGGCGCACTCTGATCCGGATGATGGAACAAATGACGGCGTGGGCGCGTGGCGTCGCCATCAATGGCGTAATCACGGGCGCATCCACTGGCATTTTATTGTGGGCAGTGGGAGTACAGCCGGCATTCGTTTTTGGCGTGCTCGCATTTTTCGGCGAATTCTTGCCCAACATTGGGCCGGTGCTGGTTGCTTTCCCCGTGCTATTCGTCGCCTTGAGCATCAGCGTGACCAAGTTCTGGCTCGCGCTCGCAGCAATTTTATTCGTGCA
>Ga0209473_1000975_pt1 | contig 16265 bp, 10 predicted proteins | sample GraSoiAngelo_133_FD_185890 | JGI IMG/M metagenome (GOLD analysis project Ga0209473, IMG submission 185890) | Grasslands soil microbial communities from the Angelo Coastal Reserve, California, USA - 14_0929_05_20cm (SPAdes) (version 2) | ecosystem: Environmental > Terrestrial > Soil > Grasslands ...
AGGTAGGCGCCTTCGGCGCGCGCTTCGCCCGAGGGCGCGAGCCAGCGCGCGAGCTCTTTTGGCGTGGCGCGCGTGCTCCGCGGCGCGACATCGCGCAGAAAAGCTACGTCCACCTCGCCGTCGACCGCGACGGTGCGCGCCGCATAGGGGTTCATCCTCTCCAGCCTCGCTTCGAGCGCCGCAACCGCGCCGGGCTTGGCGATGTCGCTCTTGGTGATGACGATGCGGTCGGCGACCGCGGCCTGCTTCGCCGCTTCGGGCGTGTCGTCGAGGTTTTGCAGGCCGTTCACCGCGTCGATGAGCGTCACCACGCAATCGAGGCGGTACTGCGCCCCGAGCATTGCGTCGGTCTGCAGCGTGTGCAGCACTGGCACCGGGTCGGCGAGCCCGGTGGTCTCGACGAACACGCGGTCGAAGTCGATCACTTCGCCCGCGCGGCGTTTGATGAAGAGCTCGCGCAGCGTCTCCTGCAGATCGGTGCGCACGGTGCAACAGAGGCACCCGTTCGAGAGCAGCGTCGTGCTCTCGGAGGACGAGGCGAGGAGCTCGTGGTCGATGCCGACCTCGCCGAACTCGTTGATGATCACCGCCGCCCGGTTCATGCCCGGATCGCGGAGCAGACGCTTGAGCAGCGTCGTCTTGCCGCTGCCGAGAAATCCGGTGATCAGTGTGACGGGGAGCTTTCCTGCCAGTGAATCGCGCGTCGGCGCGGGGCTGCTCATCAAATGGTCATCTCGAGGACGTACAGCCCGCCGGCGAAGCGATCGACGGTATAGACCAGCCTGCGGTCGTCGACGTAGACGTCGTTCAGCTGGATCGAGCCCGCGCGCGAGAGCTTCGGCGCGGGGGGCACGAAGTAGGCGATTTCCTGCGGCTGGTAGGGGTTGCTCACGTCGAAGGCGCGCACCCCGCCGTTGAAGAAGGTGCCGACGATGATGCTCTCCGAGCGCCAGGAGCCGGGCACCGGCAGATTCTCGTGGAGGTTGTGCGCGCCGAAGCGCCCGCCGCGGCGGGCAAAGGCGTCGAAAGGCATGGGAAAGGTGCTGATCGGAACCGGATTGGTCTCGACCTGCGCGTCCACCACCCAGACCAGTTTCGGCCAGTCCTCGCCGTCGTTCTTGACGGCCTCGTCGCTGACGATGAGCAAGCCGCGATCGAGAAGGGGCAGCACCGTATGCGTGAACCCGGTGTAAGGCGGCGAATAGCGCCAGTGCGAGATGAGCTTTGGTCGAGACTTGTCGGCGATGTCGAGGATCACCGCGCCGCCGGAGATGTAGCCGACATAGGCGCGGTCGGGCCGCTGCGGAAAGACGTTGGTGTTGTGCGCGCGAAAGCCCGAGTCGAACTTCGGATGGCGCGCAAGGGGAGGCGTGGAGTCGCCCACGCGCGTGCCCGGCAGCCACCAGCGCCCCACCTCTTCGGGCTTCGCGCGCTTGCGCACGTCGACGATGCGGTAGAACTGGTCGTCGGCGGGATTGTGCGGCTGGAAATCCGGCGCGCCCGAAGCCATGTGCACGTACTCGCCGTCGACGAACCACACCGCGTGCACGCCGCGCGAGTAGGGACCAGAGGCGTCGAAATGCGAAATGAGCTTCGGATTTTCCGGCGTGCCGATGTCGAAGAGGTCGAAGCCCGCGGGCTTGGTGTTCACGGCGCTTGTCTGGTACGCGACCGCCATGGTGTCGCCGACCACGTCGAGCGAGTTGGAGCGCACCTTGGCGTGCGGAAGCTCGGTCTGCGCCACGACCTTGGGACTTTTCGGGTCGCTGATGTCGACCGCGGTGAAATTCTTCGGCGCGGACTCGTGCGCGAGCCAGAGAATTCTCCGCCCGTCGCGCGCGAGTTGCATTCCCATGCCCTCGCCGATGCCGCCGAAGCCCTGCAGCTCGTGGTGCGAGAGGAGCTTCATGTTGAGAGCGAGCGTTTGATCGGGACGGGGTTTCATTCCGGGAAGCGGCTGGGCCATTTTTGAGGTCTTGGTTCGAGGTGAAAGCAAAGGCGTCATGGTACCGCCTGGACGTTCTATCGGGGGAGGCGTTAGGATAAGACATGAGAGCACGGCGGATCCTGGCCGTTGTCCTGCTTGCTGCATTCGCGGCGGCGCAGGCCGCCTACCCGGAAAAACCCATCCGCTTCGTCGTTCCGTCCGCTTCCGGCGGCTCGGTGGATGTGCTGATGCGGATCCTCACGCAGCAGCTCTCCGCGCAGATGGGCGTGGCGTTCGTGGTGGAGAACAAGCCCGGGGCGTCGTTCGTGCCGGGAACGATGGACATCGTGAAGGCGGCGCCGGACGGGTACACGCTGGGCTACGGGAACATCGTGTCGCTGGCGGTCAACCGCACGCTGCTGCCCGAGCTGCCGTACGACGTGGAGAAGGACCTCACGCTGGTGTCGAACTGCGTGCAGGTGTTCAACATGCTCGCGGTGAACAACGGCCTGCCGGTGCGCACGGTGGCGGAGCTGATCGACTACGCGAAGAAGAACCCGGGGAAGCTCTCGAACGGCTCGTCGGGGAACGGCACGACCGGGCACCTGGGCGGGGAGCTGTTCAAGGCGATGACCGGGACGCAGATGGTGCACGTTCCGTACAAAGGCAGCGCGCAGGCGATCAACGATCTCATCTCGGGCAATATCGAGGTGATGTTCGACAACGTGCCCTCCATCGGGCCGCACGTGAAGTCGGGCCGCGTGCACGGGCTCGGGGTGTCGGCGCCGAAGCGCGCGGCGCAGTTCCCGGACCTGCCGACGATCGCGGAGGCGGGCGTGCCGGGCTACGAGACGAATTCCTGGGGCGGGGTGATCGGGCCCGCGCGTCTTTCCAGGGAAGTTATCTCGAGATTGCATGCAGAGATAAGAAAAGCCCTGGCAGCCCCCGCGGTGGTCGAGCGCTACCGGCAGCTCGACGCCGAGCCCGACGGCGGCGGGCCGGAGGCGTTCCTCGAGCTGGTGCGGCGCGAGACGCCGAAGTGGGCCGAGGTGATCCGGCGCTCGGGGGCGAAAGTCGATTAGATGAAATTCGACCTTCTCATCCGCAATGCGACCGTCATCGACGGCACGCGCGCGCCGCGCTTTGCAGCCGATGTAGGGGTTTCTTCAGGAAAAATTTCCCGGATCGGGAAATTGAAGGAGAAAGGCGAGATCGAGATCGATGCCTGCGGCAGGATCGCCGCGCCCGGCTTCATCGACGCGCACACGCACGACGACCGGCTGATGCTCTCGGCGCCCGACATGGCGCCGAAGGTGAGCCAGGGCGTCACCACGGTGGTGGCGGGGAACTGCGGCGTGTCGCTCGCGCCGGCGCCGCGCGGCATGCCGCAGCCGGTGACGCCGCCGCTTAACCTGATGGACAGCGAAGGGACGTGGTTTCATTTCAAGTCGTTCAGGGAGTATGTCGAGGCGCTGCGGGCGCAGCCGCCTGCCACCAACTGCGCGCTGCTCGTCGGCCACTCGATGCTGCGCGTGCAGACGATGGACGATCTCGAGAAGCCCGCATCGCCTCGCGAAATATCCTCGATGAGAAGCATGGTGGAGGAAGCGCTCGCCGCGGGCGCGATCGGCCTCTCGACCGGCCTGTACTACGAGCCGGCGAGCGCGGCGCCGACCGAGGAAGTGATCGAGGTGTGCCGGCCGCTCACGGCGAGGAAAGGGATCTACTGCACGCACATGCGCGACGAGGGCGACCGCGTCGTCGATTCGCTCGAGGAGACCTTCCGCATCGGGCGCGAGCTCGGCGTGCCGGTGGTGGTCTCGCACCACAAGCTGGTCGGCAAGCCGAATCACGGCCGCTCGGCCGAGACCCTACCGATCATCGAGAAGGCCATGCGCTCGCAGAAGATCGGCCTCGACTGCTATCCCTACTGCGCCTCGTCCACGATCCTCTCCGTGAGCCGCGTCGGGCCCGCGTCGAAGGTGCTGGTGACCTGGTCGAAGCCGCATCCGGAGTTTGCGGGAATGGAGCTGACGGAAATCGCTTCGAAACTCCGGCTGTCAGTTCCCGATGCCGTTGAAAAACTGCTGCCCGCCGGGGCGATCTACTTCTCGATGGACGAGCGGGACGTGCAGCGCATCCTCGGCTTCGAGCACACCATGATCGGCTCCGACGGCCTGCCGCACGACGGCGCGCCGCATCCGCGGCTGTGGGGAACGTTTCCGCGGGTGCTGGGACATTATTCCAGAGGCTTGAACCTCTTCCCGCTGGAAACCGCGGTGTACAAGATGACCGGCCTCACGGCGAGGACCTTCGGCCTCGCGGACCGGGGCGTCCTGAAGCAGGGTTTCGCCGCGGATATCGTCGTGTTCGATGAAAATGAAATCGACGAAGCGGCGAGCTTCGCGAAACCCATTCAGCGCGCGAAAGGCATCGACACGGTTATCGTCAACGGCGCCGTGGTCTGGCGCGAGGGGAAGCCGACCGGCGCGCGGCCTGGGCGCGTGCTCGCGCGCACCGCGTGAACATCAGGGCCAACAGGTCAAGAACCAACAAAAACCCCGCCGGAGCGGGGTCCAATCGCGCTAGGCGCGCCCGCGTCAGTCCTCCCGCTTCACCTTGATGATCGCGCGCATCCAGGGATGGATGCAGCACTGGAAGTGGTGATTGCCTTCAGTGAGTCCGGTCACCTCCGCCTTGCCCCCCGGAGCAATGTCCGTCGACACCAGGCACTCCGGAGCGGTCGCTAGCCCCTTGTTGAGCGCAGGACTGGGAATCTTCCCCCCGCCAAAGTTCTGCACCTCCGTGAAAGTATGCGCCCGCCCGCCCCTGTTCCGCACCATCAGGGTGTCGTCGGCATCGATCTTGATGTACGGAGGATCCATCCGCCACCCCTGATGTCCGATGAGAGAGGTCGGCGCCAACGGCGAAGACAGCTCGACCCCAAATTCGGCAAACGACACGTCGCCTTCCTTCCGCAAGCAGCCGCCCGTGGGGGCATAGCCCGGGTCGTTGGGCTCGCAGTCATCCCGGATGACGACCATCGAATCGTGATCGTGCGCGGTGGCCGGTAAGGGAAATGGCATCGAGGCAGCCAAACCTATGATGATCAATGTGAATTGACTTGTCTTCATGTGCTCCTCTTGAAGTGATGATGATTAAGTGACGTGCTGTCCTCGGCGGCGCTGCGGCCGGTCAGCCCAACTCGCTGACCTCCTTTCTCGCGCTACGGACATGACACCGAACGTCTGAGAGGAGGCTGTTATTCCATTGCGGCGGGCGCAGGCTCGCGCTCTTCGCCTACGCAGGGGCAAGTATCTGGTTCCGATCGGCAGGCAAGCACAAGCCTTCCCCTGCGGTTCGGGTACACTTTTCCCCGCCACATCGTTCGAGGAGGAAGGCGTGCACAAGCTGTTCGCGGTTGCACTCGGGCTCATTTCCATCGTGCTGTGCGGGGGCGCGCTGGCCCAACAGTATCCGACGAAGCCGGTGAAACTGATCGTGACCTATCCCCCCGGTGGAAGCTCAGACCTTCTGGCGCGCGTGTTCGGCCAGAAGCTGTCCGAGGTATGGGGACAGCCGGTGATAGTCGAGAGCAAGCCCGGAGCGGCGGGCTCGATCGGCATGGACTACGCGGCCAAGCAGGCCAACGACGGCTACAGCTTTGTCGTCGGCAACATCGGCCCGGCGGCGGTCAATCCGCTGCTCTCGAAGGTGCCCTACGACATGGAGCGCGACTTCGTGGCGATTTCCCTGATTGCGACCGGGCCCAACATTCTCATCGTCAATCCGGGCGTCAAGGCTAACTCCTTGCGCGAGCTGACCGATCTCGCCAAATCGAGCTCGGGCAAGCTCAATTACGGCACCAGCGGTCCGGGGAGCATCTCGCATCTTGCCGGCGCGATGTATACGAACATCACCGGCGTGAAAGCGACCGAAGTTCCCTACAAGGGCGGGATACTCGGGGTGCAGGACCTCGTCGCGGGGCATATCCAGTACATCTTTTCCGATTCTTTGCCGGCGATGCAGTTCATCAAGGCCGGACGCGCGCGGGCGCTTTGCGTCACCGGGCCTGAGCGCAGCCCGATCACCCCGGAGCTTCCTCCCTGCGCGGAAGCCGTACCAGGCTTGGTCGCGGTGAACTGGTGGGGAGTTTTCATGCCGACCGGAACACCGAAAGCGATTACCGAAAAATTCCACGCCGACCTGGTCAAGGCAATGCAGGACGCCGAGGTCAAGAAGAAATTCGCCGATCTGGGCGTCGAGGCGGTCTACAGCACGCCGGAACAGTTCGTCGCGTTCATGAAATCCGAAACGGCGAAGTACGCGAAGCTCATCAAGGAGGCGGGAATCAAGGTGGAGTGACAAGCGCTGGAGAAACCCCAGCGCTCGTCATCCTGAGGGCGGAGCTTTCCGTTTCTTCCGCCGCCGCGGATTTCCCGCCATTTCCTCGAGCACCGCGCACACCGCGCCGGTGTCTTCCTTCCCCAGCCCCATCGCCATCGCGGCGTTGTAGATCGGCGCGCTCGCGGCGAAAAGCGGCGTCGGGCAGTCGAGCTCCCGCGCAAAATCGGCGATGATGGTCATGTCCTTCTGCCACACCTCATTCTTCATCGTGGCCTCGGAGTAGTCGCCCTTCACCATCATCGGGCCGCGTATCTGGAACATGCGCGAGCCCCCGGCGCCGCCGGCGACGACTTTCAGCACCTGCGCAGGATCCAGGCCCGCCTTCATGCCGAGCACCATCGCTTCGGCCGCGGCGACGTTGTGGATCGCGACCAGCAGATTGGCGACGAATTTCATCTTCGAGCCGTTGCCGAAGGGCCCGACGTAGTAATTCGCGCTGGTGAAGCCCTGCAGCACCGGCACCGTCTTGCGATAAGCGGCGCGGTCGCCGCTCACGTAGATAAGCAGGTCCTTGACGCGCGCCTGTGCTCCCGTGCCGCTCAAGGGGCAGTCGAGCACGATCACGCCGCGCTTCGCCAGCACGTCACGCGCGTTCCGCTTCACCGCGATCGGCAGCGTGCTCGTCTCGATCACGATCGTGCCGCGTTTGGCGGATGCGGCGAGTTCGCCCGCGACCTCGGCGAGAGCGCGGGCGGAAGGGAGCGAGCTAATGATGATGCTCGAGCGCCGTGCGACCTCGCGCGGGCTTCTTGCCGCCACGCCGCCTGAGCGCGCGTGCTCGGTGCGCCGGCGCGGCGCGACGTCGAAGCCGGCCACGCGGAATCCCGCGCGCGCGAGGTTCGCCGACATCGCCGAGCCCATGATTCCGAGGCCGACCATTCCAACCGTTTGCTCCTTCATCGCTCCCTCTTTTTCTGTTGGTCCGCCGGCAAATACGCTACCATTCTCGCTCAAAAAAAGGAGGCGGAGTGGCGGGCCCGGCTTCGAATTTGCTGGTCGGGGTGGACATCGGCGGTACGTTCACCGACTGCGTGGCGCTCGATCGCTCGGGCCGCATCACTGCGACCAAGGCGCCCTCGACGCCGGGCAATTTCGCCGAAGGCATGCTCGCCGCGATGGGCGTGGCGGCCGAGCGACTCGGGCTTTCGTTCGAGCAGTTCTGCGGCGAGATCGCGGTGCTCACCCACGGCACCACGGTCGGCACGAACGCGCTCATCCAGAGGAAAGGCGCGCGCGTCGGCCTGATCACGACGCGGGGCCACGAGGACGCGATCCACATCATGCGCGGCTCGCGCGGCGTTTCCTCGCGCGACATCGCGAGGGTGGTCCACTTTCCCTCGAGCCAGAAGCCCGTCCCCATCGTGCCCAAGCGCCTGATCGAAGGCGTGTCGGAGCGCGTCGACTGCTTCGGCGAGGTGGTCGTGCCCTTGAACGAGTCCGAAGCCGAGGCCGCGATCGCGCGTCTGGTCGAAGCCGGTGTCGAGGCGATCGGCGTGTGTTTTCTCTGGTCGTTCAAGTATCCGCGGCACGAGCAGCGCGTGAAGGAGATGATAGCGAAGATCGCGCCGAATCTGTTCGTCTGCTGCTCGACCGATATCGCGCCCAAGTGGGGCGAGTACGAGCGCGTCACCGCGACCGCGCTGAACGCCTACATCGGGCCGGTGATGGCGAAGTACCTGGGCAACCTGGACGGACAGCTGAAGAAATCCGGCTACCGGCAGCCGCTGCAGATCACGCAGTGCGGCGGCGGCTCGGTCTCGGTCGACCGGGCGATCGAGTCGCCGCTCTTGACCCTCGACTCGGGCCCGGTGTCGGGCGTCACCGGCTCGCTCTACCTCGGCAAGGTCATGGGGATTGCGAACATCATCACGACCGATATGGGCGGAACCTCGTTCGACGTCGGAATCATCTACGGCGGACAGCCCGCCTACTCCTTCGTTTCCAACGTCGCCCAGTACGAATATTTCCTGCCCAAGGTCGACATCCAAGCGATCGGCTCGGGCGGCGGGTCGCTCGCGCGCGTCGATGCGGCCGCGAAGACGCTCGCGGTGGGTCCTGAGTCCGCCGGCGCCGATCCCGGCCCGGTCTGCTACGGCAAGGGCGGCACGATCGCCACCGTCACCGACGCGGACGTCGTGCTCGGAACCATCAACCCGGATAATTTTCTGGGCGGGCGCATCAAGCTCGACAAAAGGAAGGCCGTGGAATCGGTGCAGCGCATCGCATCGGCGCTCGGCCTCTCGCTCATGGAGGCCGCGAGCGGCATCGCGAGGATCGCCGAGTTCAAGATGGCCGACATCATCCGCAAGACGACCGTGGAGAAGGGCTTCGATCCGCGCGACTTCGTTCTCTTCGCCTTCGGCGGCGCGGGCCCGGCTCACGCGGGGGTGTTCGCCCGCGAGCTCGGGGTGCAGAAGGTGATCGTTCCGCAGAAGGAGATCGCCGCGACCTGGTGCGCCTTCGGCGCGGCCTCGGCCGATATCCTGCACGTCTACGAGCAGGTCGACATCCAGGCGAGCCCGTTCGACGCGGCGCGCGTGAACGCCTCGCTCGAGGCCCTGGAGAAAAGGGCGAGCGAACAAATGGACCGCGACGGCATCGCGCCGGCGCGCCGCGGCTACGGGTTTTCCCTCGACATGCGCCACAGGGGCCAGATCAACGAGGTCGAGGTGATGCTGCCGGAAAAACGCGTCAAGGAGTCACTGTGGCAGCCGTTGCATAAGCGCTTCTATGCGCGCTACGAGCAGCTCTACGGGAGCGGCTCGTCCTACGGCGAGGCGCGCCTGGAGATCGTGACTCTGCGCCTGCGCGCGACCGCCGCGACGCCACGGCCGAAGCTCTCCGCAACGAAAAAGCTCAGCGCGAAGATCAGTCCCAAAGCGGCGAGCGGCAAGCGCAGCATCTATTGGGCCGATCTGAAAAAAACGGCGGCGACGCCGATCTACGACGGCGCGCTGCTCGCGCCGGGAAACCGCATCAAGGGCCCGGCGGTGATCGAAACCACCGACACCACGGTCGTGGTGCATCCGGGGCGGTCGCTCCGCGTGGACGCGTTCGGCAATTTCGAGATCTCCTTCGGACGATGACTACGTATACTTTTCCCCTCCTCCTGACAGGAGGAGGGGTCCGCCGCAGGCGGGGGGTGGTGGGGCGCAAGCGGCCGCACCACCCCGTCAGCTTCGCTGCCACCCCTCCTCGCAAGCGAGGAGGGGAAAACGAGAGGTAGCTCATGCCCAAAGTGAGCGAGATGAAAGACGCCGTCTTCGACGGCAGGAACAGGGGCTATGTGCCGCCGAAGAAGCTTTCCATCTCGCCCCGGCTCAAGCTGCATCGAAAGGGCGCGAAAAGCGTCGACCCGATCACCTACGAGGTGATCCGCCACAGCCTGTGGCACGTGAACGAGGAGCACGGCGCCACGATCCAGCGCCTCTCCGGATCGCCGGTCGCGATGTATGCGCTCGACCTGAATCCCTCGATCCTTACCGAGGACGGCGAGTTCGTGTACTTCGGGCCCTACATGCAGTACATGTCCGGCGTCACCGACACGCAGGTGAAGTGGGTGCTCGAATACCGCAGCGACAATCCCGGCATCGCGGACGGCGACATGTTCCTCGCCAACGACCCCTGGGTGGGCGCGGCGCACCAGCAGGACGTGATGCTGATCTGCCCGGTGTTCTGGAAGGAGGAGCTCTTCTGCTGGGTGACCAATTGCCTGCACCAGTACGACTTGGGCGGCATCACGCCGTCTTCATTCTGCGGCTCGGCGGAGAACGCCTTCGAAGAAGGCATCTGCATCCCGCCGGTGAAGATCGTGGAGGGGAACGAGATCCGCCGCGATATAGAGGAGTTGTACCTGCGCTCGTCGCGCAAGCCCGAGGCGGTCGCGCTCGATTTCCGGGCGCAGCTCGCCGGCAACATCACCGCACGCGACCGCGTGCTCGCGCTCATCGGGCGTTACAGTGCCGAGGTCGTGAAGGGCGTGATGCGCAGGATCCTCGACAACGGCGAGCGCGCTTTTCTGGACAAGCTGAAGCGCCTGCCCGATGGCGTGTGGCGCGAGCGCAGCTACGTCGAGTGCTGCCGTCCCGGCGACCGGCGCACGCATCAGGTCATGTTGACGCTGCGCAAGAAGGGTTCGACGCTCGTTTTCCAGAACGAGGGCACGGCGCCGCAGGACGGCGCGATGAATGCGACCTACTCGGGCTGGCGCGGCGCGATCATGGTGGCGTTCAACCAGCTGCTGTGCTGGGACCAGTATTTCTCGATCGGCGGGGCGCTGCGCCACGTCGAGTTCGATCCGACCCCGGGGACTTTCAACTGCGCCGATTTCCCGGCCTCGGTCTCGACCGCGCCGATCCAGGCCATGGAGATCTCCCTCTACCCCGCGTACAACGTGCTCTCCAAGATGATCCACTCAGACCCCGAGATGCGCAAGGACATCATGTGCATCGGCGGCACCAGCCAGTGGCCGGCGACGATTTTCCGCGGCACCGACCAGTGGGGCGAGCGCTACGGTTACATCCTCGTCGATCCCATCGGCGGCGCGATCGGCGCCTTTTCAAACGGAGATGGTATTTCCACCGGCGGCCAGTCGCGGACGCCGATCTGCAAGCTGCCCAACGTCGAGCACACCGAGCAGACCTTTCCGCTCCTTTTCCTCTACCGCAAGGAAGTGATCGATTCCGGCGGCGCCGGTAAATTCCGCGGCGGGCTCTCGGCGGAGTCCTGCTTCATTCCGCACCGCACCGAATCGATCACGCAGGACACGCTCTCCTCGGGCAACGCGATCCCGACCTCGCCCGGAATGATGGCGGGCTACCCCGGCTCGGTGAACGTGTACAAGTTCAAGCGGGCGACCGATATCTTCGAGCGCCTGGGCGAGCGCCGCATCCCCGGGGACATCGCGGAGCTGAAGGGCGAGGAGGTGACGCTAGCGCTCCGCCAGGAGAACTTCATCCAGAAGCCCGACGACGTCTACGCCGTGATCTGGTCCGCGGCGGGCGGCTTCGGCGATCCGCTGGAGCGCGATCCGGAAAAAGTGCGCGACGACGTGATCGATCAGCGCTCCGTGTCCGCCGAGGCGGCGCGCGGGCTCTATGGCGTGGTCATTGCCTCCGACGGGCGCGTCGATGCTCAGGCGACCTCGAGGCTCCGCGCCGAGCGGCGCGAGGCGAACCGCAGGAAGGACGGCGTGGTGCAGAAGCTCGACGGGAAAATAATCGCGCGCGTCACGGAAAATCTCGACGTACGCCGCGACGGCAGCGGCCTGCGTACGGCTTGCGCGAAGTGCGCCGCCGATCTGGGGCCTTTGCGCGACAACTACAAGGACCACTGCGTGCGGCGCGAATCGGACGTGAGCGCCGCCAACCCCAACATCGGCGACTACCGCCGCTACATCGACGACCGGCCGGTGTTCCGCCAGTTCTCCTGCCCCGGGTGTGGCGCGCTCGTGGAAAACGAGGTCGCGCGCGCCGACGACCCCGTTCTGCGCGACATCGAGCTCGACATGCGCTGAAAGCCCGCGGTTCTTCGTTGACACGGGGAGGCGCGATTGATAGATTGCGCCGCATCGCTCGCGCAGGACCGGAGTTCCACATAACGGAACACGCGAGCGATGACCGCCGGGAGGGGACGTACAGGCGGCGGCGTATCGACGAGGAGGAGCAAAAAAATGCAGGCGGGTAATCCCGCGATGAACGCCGCAGCCCCTTTCGCGCTGCGGCGCTCGTTCGACTGGAAATGGGTCGTGATCGGGCTGTGCGTGGTTTTCACGATCTACATCGCGGTGGTGCCGCTCGCGTTCCTCCTGTGGCAGAGCTTCTTCACGCCGCAGACCGCGTCGAAGGCGGCCGAGTTCACGCTCGGCAACTACACCTCGGCCTACGGCTCGAGCGAGACGCTGCGGCTGTTCTGGAACTCGGTCCAGTTCGCGTTAGGGGCGTCGCTCTTCGCTTTCGTCCTGGGAACGGCGCTCGCGTGGATGAACGAGCGCACCAACACGCCGTTCAAGACGCTGTTCTTCGCGCTGTCGATCATTCCGCTCATCATCCCGGGGATTTTGTTTACCGTCGCGTGGATCCTGCTCGGCAGCCCCAAGATCGGCATCATCAACCTCGCGCTGCAGAACTGGATCGGGCTGGAAAAGCCCCTGTTCAACGTCTATTCGCTGTGGGGGATGATCTGGGTCGACGGCCTGCACTACTCGCCGATGGCTTTTCTCCTGATGACCGCCGCGTTCCGCGCGATGGATCCCGCGCTCGAGGAGTCGGCGACCATGAGCGGGGCGAACATCTTTCAGGTCGCGTACCGGGTGACTCTGAAGCTCACCTGGCCGGCGATCCTCGCGACGCTGCTGATGCTCTTCGTGCGCGCGATCGAGTCCTTCGAGGTCCCTGCGCTCCTCGGGCTCCCGGTCGGTATCCACGTGTTCACCTCCGCGATCTACCAGGCCGTGCACCGCTATCCCAGCCAGATCGGTCTCGCCTCCGCATACGGGATGACGCTGCTCCTGATCACGACCGTCGGCGTGTACTTCGTCTCGCGCCTGTCGAGCCGCGGCAGCAAGTACGCGACCATGACCGGCAAGGGCTTCAGGCCGCGGAGAATCGACCTCGGCCCCTGGCGCTGGTTCGCCGCCGCGATCTTCATCATCTACTTCCTCCTGATCGTGGTGCTGCCTTTCGCGGTGCTGCTGTGGTCCTCTTTCCAGAGGTTCTACTCGGTGCCTTCCTGGCAGGCGCTGAACAACCTCACCCTCGACCCCTACCGCTTCATCTTCACCTACCCGAACCTCGCGCGATCGGTGTGGAACACGCTGATCCTCTCGTTCGGTAGCGCGACGGTGATCATGCTCGTGACTTCCGTCATCTGCTGGATCGTCGTGAAGACCAAGCTCCCCGGGCGCTGGCTCCTCGACAACTTCGCCTCGCTGCCGATGGTTTTCCCGGGACTCGTGCTCGGCCTTTCGATCATGATCTTCTACCTGAATTTCGACATCGGCATCTACGGCACGATCTGGATCATGTTCATCGCCTACATCACCCGCTTCATGCCCTACGGCCTGCGCTACAACACCACCTCGATGCTGCAGATCCACAAGGAGCTCGAGGAATCCGCGGCGATGAGCGGCGCCTCCTGGGGCACGACGTTTCGCCGCGTCATCCTGCCGCTCTTGAAGCCCGGGCTCGTCGCGGGCTGGATCTACGTGATGATCGTCTCGATCCGCGAGCTCTCCAGCTCGATCCTGCTCTACAGCCCGGGAACCGAGGTCCTGTCGATCACCATCTGGGAATTGTGGGAGAACGGCCAGTACGTGGAGCTGTCGGCGCTGGGAGTGCTGTTCATCCTCGCGCTCTTCGTCCTGGTGATGGTCGCCCAATGGCTGGGCAAGAAATTCGGGGTCAAGGAGTGATGCGGAGAATCGCGTGCTGAAAGTCGCGGGCCTTTTCACCGAATACCCCAACGAGCGCGGCCAGATCGTGCGCGCCGCGCAGGACGTGACGTTCGAGGTGCCCGAGGGGAAGCTGTTCACCCTGCTCGGCCCCAGCGGCTGCGGCAAGACCACGACGCTGCGCTCGATCGCGGGGCTGGAGCGGCCGCGCGCAGGCGAGATCAGCGTCGGCGACCGGGTCGTCTACTCCTCGACGCGGAACGTCTTCGTCGCGCCGAACCGGCGCGGATTCGGCATGGTGTTCCAGTCGTACGCCATCTGGCCGCACATGAACGTCTTCCAGAACGCGGCCTTTCCGCTGCAAGTCGGCGACCGCAGGTTTTCCGCGCAGGAAATCCGCGACAAGGTCCTGCGCGTCTTGAGGGCGGTGCAGCTCGACGAGCTCGCAGACCGCGAGGCGACCAAGCTCTCCGGCGGGCAGCAGCAGCGGCTTGCGCTCGCGCGGGCGCTCGTGATGGAGCCGCAGCTGCTCCTCTTGGACGAACCGCTCTCCAACCTCGACGCGAAGCTGCGCGAGCGCATGCGCTTCGAGCTGAAGCGCCTGCAGCGCGAGCTGCGGATCACGACCGTCTACGTGACCCACGACCAGAGCGAGGCGCTCGCGCTGTCGCACTCGATCGCGGTGATGAACGAGGGCCATATCCAGCAAATCGGCGCGCCGCGCGAAATCTACGAGCGGCCGCGCAGCCAGTTCGTCGCCGACTTCGTCGGAACGACGAATTTTCTGGATGGCAGCGTCCTCGGTCGCGGCGCCGAGCCCGGGCATTTCCGCGTGCGCACGGAGTTCGGCGAGGTCGAAGTCCTGTCCGACGACGATCTGCGCGGCAGCGACCGCGTCGTCCTCTCGGTGCGTCCCGAGGACGTGGAGCTCGCCGAGACGCGGCCCGAAGGAGACAACGTCTGGGAGGCGCGCGTCGATCAGAAGGTGTTCCTCGGGGAGTTCATCGACTTCCAGGTGAAGCTCGGCGGCCGCATCCTGCTCGCGCGAAGCCATCCTTCGCTGCGCACGCCCGTCGGGGACGCTCTCTACGTGAAACTCCATCCCGAAAAGTGCGTGGCCCTCAAGGCCGCCTGATCCCATGGCCAAAGCCGAAGAGAACAAGGCCTCGACGAAAGCGGCAAAGGAGCGCTGGGCCTCCGACGTGATCGTCGACCTGCTGCACGCCTACGGGCTGCCGCACGCGGCGCTCAATCCGGGCGCGAGCTACCGCGGGCTGCACGACTCGATCGTGAACTACGGGCAGAACCGCCCCACCATGATGCTGTGCCAGCACGAGGAGACGGCGGTGCAGATCGCGCACGGCTACGCCAAGGCGAGCGGGGAGCCCATGGTCGCGATCCTGCACAACCTCGTCGGTCTCTTGCACGCCAACATGGCGATCTACTACGCCTACATCGATCGCGCGCCGATCTTCATCATCGGCGCGACCGGCCCCATGGACGAGACCAAGCGCCGCCCGCGCATCGACTGGATCCACACGGCTCAAGGGCAGGGCGAAGCGGTGCGCGCGTACACCAAATGGGACTACCAGCCGCACACGATAGCCGGCGTACCCGAAGCCTTCGCACGCGCCTACGCGGTGATGATGAGCGAGCCGAAGGGCCCGATCTACATGTGCTACGACGCCTGGCTGCAGGAGCGCAAGCTCGACCACGAGGTGCCGCTGCCGCCGCCGCACGCGGCGAAGGTGCCGAGCCGGATCGCACCGGACCCGAAGGCGCTTGCCGCGGCCGCGGATCTCATCGCTTCGGCGAAGAAGCCGGTGATCATCGCGGAGTTCGTCGGCCGCGATCCCGAGGGCTTCCACGCGCTGGTCGAGCTCGCCGAGACGGGCGGCCTGCCTGTATACGATGTCGACAGCCGCCTCAACTTCCCCACGCGGCACCCGCTCAACATGAGCATGGAAAAGGATGTGTTCCGGGATGCCGACCTCGTGCTGTGCCTGGACACCCGCGACTGGGAGCGGCCGACGACCGAGCTCGCGAGCACGACGCGCGAGCTCACCTCGATCGTGCCTCCCGATGCAAAATGGATCGATATCGGCTTCGGCGACCTCGAGCTCTCGAGCTGGGCGCTCGACTACCAGCGCATGCATCACGCGGACCTGCGCATCCTCGCCGACACCTCGGTCGCGATGCCGATGCTCACCGCGCTCCTCAAGGACCACGCGGCGAACGACAAGAAGTTCGCCGCGGAAGCGAAGGCGCGCAAGGCGCAGATCGCCAAGCGAAGCGACGCGAAGCGCGAGCGCTGGGCGAAGGAAGCGCGCGAGCACTGGGACGCGAGCCCGATAGCGCTGCCGCGCCTCGCCTCCGAGGTGTGGGACGCGATCAAGGGCGAAGACTGGGTGCTCACTGCCGGCACGCTCGACGAATGGGCGCGCATGCTCTGGGATTTCGACAAGCCTTACCGCCATCCCGGGAAATCGCTTGGCACCGCGACGCAGTTCGGCATCTCCCTCGGCGTCGCCCTCGCGCACC
>Ga0209473_1000982_pt1 | contig 16202 bp, 13 predicted proteins | sample GraSoiAngelo_133_FD_185890 | JGI IMG/M metagenome (GOLD analysis project Ga0209473, IMG submission 185890) | Grasslands soil microbial communities from the Angelo Coastal Reserve, California, USA - 14_0929_05_20cm (SPAdes) (version 2) | ecosystem: Environmental > Terrestrial > Soil > Grasslands ...
TCGCGCGCTTGATGTCGGCGGGGCACGGCGCCGCGGCGTGGACCACGTGGCGCAGCGAGGAGGTGTCATATTTCTTGCGCAACCTCTCCGGCAGCTTCATGAGGCGCACGAACATGGTCGGCACCATGAAGAGGGTATCGATCCGCTCGACCTCGATCAGACGCAAAAATTCCTCGGGATCGAACCGCGGCATCAAGACCAGCGCGCCGCCGAGACGGCCGGCGCGCAGACCGAACGAGTTCGGCGCCGAATGATACAGCGGCCCCGGCAGCAGCGCCCGCACGCCCTGCTTCAGGCCGTAGATCAGCGCGCGCAAGCGTTCCGCCGTGATAGCCTGCTCCGGCGTCGGCGCATTTCGCCGCACGCCTTTGGGATGACCCGTCGTGCCCGACGTATAGATCATGCTGGCCGGCTGCGGCACCACTGGACCGTCATAGGGCCGCTGCCCTCTCAGCCAGGCCTCGAAATCGACCGCGAAACCGGGCGTTGCGAGATGATCGGGATCGATCTTGTAATGCTTGAGAATTTCCCGCGGCGTCGGAACACTGAGGACGCTAATTGCGGCTGGAATTATCCCGCGCAGTTGGTGCAACAGGTCGGCATGGCCGATGAGCACCGACGTGCCGGAATCCTTGAGGATGTAGTTGATCTCATCCGGCTTGAAGTGCCAGTTGACCGGCACGCCGTAGGCCCCTAACCGCATCGCCGCATAGGCCGCCTCGATGAAGGCAATGTCATTGCGCATCAATATGCAGACGCTGTCGCCTTGCTTGATGCCGAGTTTCTGCAATCCGCTGGCGAGGCGCGAGGCGCGATCGGCGACCTCGGCATGGGTTTGCCTGCGATCGCCGCTGACGATGCCGAGGAAAAGCGAGGACTCCAGCCTGGATGCTGCTTGCACGTGTTGCACCGTCATCCGACGTCGGCAAAGCGCGGCGCCCGCTTCTCGATATTGGCGCGTACCGCCTCTAGCTGATTGGGACTGCCCAACAGCTTCTGCTGCTCGACGGATTCGGCAAGCAGCGCCGGACCGGGATCGACAGAAAGATTGTTCAGCAATCGCTTGGCAGCGCGGATCGCATCCGGGCTCTTGCCGGCAATCTCAAGCGCGAGTTCAAGGGCAGCGGCGCGCGGATCGTCGCAGATGCGCGTCGCAAGGCCGTAAGTCATCGCCTCCTGCGCCGAGAAAATCCGCCCGGTATAGGTGAGCTCGCGCAGGATGTCGTCGCGCACCAGGCTTGCGAGGATCGGCGTTCCCGCCATGTCGGGGACCAGTCCCCATTTGATCTCCATGATCGACATCCGCGCATCGGGCGCAAGCAAGCGCATGTCGGCGCCGAGCGCGAGCTGGAATCCGCCGCCAAATGCCACGCCCTGAATCGCGGCAATTACCGGGACCGGCAACTGCCGCCACCCCCACACCGCAGCTTGCGGAAAATTGGCGAGTCCATGGGTGCGCACGCTGAGGTCGCGTTTTTCGCCGCCTGCGATCCCGTTGCCGCCATTGTCGTTCATGGCGGCGAAGCGGCCCATGTCGAGGCCGGCGCAAAACGCCCGCCCTTCGCCGGATAATACTACCGCTCGCAGCCCTTTTTCAGTAGCAAGCCGCGCGGTGGCAGCAACCAGCGCGTCGAACATCGCCGCATCCAGCGCGTTCATCTTGTCCGCCCGCACCAGACGGACGTCGGCGATACCCTCCGAAATCGATATCGAGACGCGCTGCTCCATGAAATTCTCCTTGAGGCTCTTATTCTTGTGCCAATTTTACAGATATTGTTGTTGCAGCTTTACAGAAAGCCGTTGTTAGTCAATCGACCAATTAACAGACAATTCCCTTGGGTGGATACGATGTTCAAGGATCAACTTCTCGCAGGCCGCCGCATTCTCGTGACCGGAGGCGGCACCGGTTTGGGCAAAGCGATGGCCGCGCGCTTCCTCGAGCTCGGCGCCGAGGTGCATATCTGCGGCCGCCGCAAGATTGTTTGCGACGAAACCGCGACCGAATTGATGGACCTCCATGGCGGCCGGGTGACGAGTCATGGCGTCGACATCCGCAACGCGCTTGCGGTCGACGAGATGATCGAGACGATCTTCCGCGAGGGTCCCCTCACCGATCTCATCAACAACGCCGCCGGCAATTTCATCTCGCGCTCGGAAGAATTGAGCCCGCGCGGCTTCGATGCGGTTGCGAATATCGTCATGCACGGCACCTTCTATGTGACCCATGCCGTGGGGCGACGCTGGATCGCGGCCAAGCTGCGCGGCAACGTGGTGTCGATCACCGTGACCTGGGTGCGTAACGGCTCGCCCTATGTGGTGCCGTCGGCGATGAGCAAATCCGCGATCCACGCCATGACCATGTCGCTTGCGACCGAATGGGGGCATTATGGCATCCGGCTGAATACTATCGCCCCCGGCGAAATCCCGACCGAGGGGATGAGCAAGCGTCTCAAAGCTGGCGACGAGGCCGGCGCGCGGACCAAGGCGATGAACCCGATGGGGCGGGTCGGCACCATGGAAGAATTGCAAAACCTCGCGGTGTTCCTGATTTCCGGCGGCTGCGACTGGATCAACGGCGAAACCATCGCGATGGACGGTGCGCAGGCGCTCGCGATGGGCGGCAACTTCTATCAGCTTCGCGACTGGACCGATGCCGACTGGAACCAGGCGCGCGAGCAGATCAAGGCGCAGAACGAGAAGGACCGCGCGGCACGGGGGTGATCGCAGGGCGCGCTTCACCCTAATGCTTCCCCGCCCTGCCACCCTCCTTGCGCAATTGGATGGTGTTCGGTGCTGACCGCACGCTTGTATTGTTGCGAGCCTTCCACGCCAAACCCGACGGGAGCAAACATGGATCTGAAATTCTCCAAGCTCACGCGCAAGGGCCCAATCACGATTGTGACGCTGTCGCGCCCCGAGGTGTACAACGCGCTGCATATCGATGCGCATTTCGAGCTCAACAAGCTGTTCGACGATTTTTCCGCCGATCCCGAGCAATGGGTCGCGATCGTCACCGGGGCCGGTGACAAGGCGTTCTGCGCCGGCAACGATCTGAAATGGCAGGCGGCGGGCGGAAAACGCGGCTGGGATAAGGGCGGCTTCGCCGGCCTCACCACACGCTTCGACTGCGACAAGCCAATCATCGCCGCCGTCAACGGCGTGGCCATGGGCGGCGGTTTTGAGATTGCGCTCGCCTGCGACCTCATCATTGCGTCCGAGAATGCAAAGTTTGCCCTGCCCGAACCGCATGTTGGCCTCGCTGCTCTTGCCGGTGGCCTGCACCGCCTGCCGCGGCAGATCGGCCTGAAGCGCGCGATGGGCATGATCCTGACCGCGCGCCATGTCTCGGCGCGCGAGGGCTTTGAGCTCGGCTTTGTCAACGAAGTAGTGCCCGCAGGCGAAGCGCTGGCCGCGGCCGAGCGCTGCGCCGAGACGATCTGCAGGAACTCGCCGATGTCGATCCGTGCCTCCAAGCAGGCGATCCACAAAGGCCTCGCGGTCTCGCTCGAGCAGGCGATCGCCGAGCAGCGCGAATACCCGGCGGTGAAAGCGATGGTTGCCTCGCAGGATTATATCGAGGGGCCGAAGGCGTTTTCCGAAAAGCGCCCGCCGAAATGGGCCGGGAGATAACGGCTCGTCATTCCGGGACGATGCGAAGCATCGAATCCGGAATCTCGAGATTCCGGGTCTGGTGCTAACGCACCATCCCGGAATGACGACGGTGGATGGATCGCCGCTAGGCATTCTTGTTACCCAACTCCCTCCGATACGCTGCATAGTTCGGCTGATCGACTGCGAGCTTGTCCATTGTGGTCTGCCACAGATGTTCGGCCAGGCCTGGTGTTTGCAGGTCGAGTTCGCCTTTGGCGATCTTGTCGGCGAGCGCGCGGTTGAGCTCGAGCAACGCGCCTTCCACCCCGAGCAGTCGCTCAAGCCGCGCGGCTTCCGCCGCATCGCTCCCCTCTTCCAACGTCAGTTGCCGCGTGACGAGATCGAGCACGTTGATTGCCACACGCAACTTGAACGCGTTATGCCCGATGACGTGAGGCGCGATCTCATTGCGCAAGAAGTCCGCGACCGCCTTTGTCAATTCGATCGGTGTCGGTTCGTCCTGCATGCTAATTCCCTCGTGGCGCCAAGAGTCGCAGCAAATCGATTTCGGTTTCCGACGAGCGGCGTCCGATCATGGCGCGCTCCATGGAATGATCGGGGCTGGTGCGAAAGCGCTGCATCATGCCGCAGCACATCACGCCCCAGCGCAGCGTGCCCATCACTTCCCAGAATGTCACCCGATCCGGATCGACGCGGCGGCCGGCGGATTCATATCCGGCGAACAAATTCCTCGCGCGAACCAAAGCCGCCGACCGGCTTGTCGATCTCGCCAAACCGCCACGAATTGACGCAGACCCAGCCGAGATCCTCCATGGGATCGCCGGTATGCGCGAGCTCCCAATCCAGTACCGCACGCACGCCATCCGGGCCGATGATCAGATTGCCGTGGCGGAAATCGCCATGTACCAGCGTCGCCTCCTGCGGCGGTCCGGGATCGTGACCCTTGAGCCAGCGCAGCGCGAGTTCGAATACGGGGCGGGGCCAGTCAAAGCCGCGGTATTCCCGTTCGAGGTCAGCGATCTCCCTGGTGGAGGTCATGCGCCGCAACTGCGGCAGGTTCGAAATGTCGAGAGCGTGAATGCCCGCCACGATCTGACCGAGCTGGCGCGCCAGCATCGGACGCGCCTTGGCGAATTGTTCGTCGCGAAGAATCTTGCGCGCGATGGTCTCGCCCTCTATCCGCTGCATGATGAAGCCTGCGCCGAGTTCGTCCTCGGATTTAAGCACATGGAGCACGCGCGGCGACGGCAGGCCGGCGTCGTGCGCCAATTGCATCAGTGTGGCCTCGGCATCGAGTCCTGCGGCGCGCGTCGGCGCCGCGCCAGAGCCCGGCGGCGCGCGGCGCAGGATCGCGCCGATGTGGCCTGCGGGATGAACGATATCGAAGGTCCAGGTCTCCTGGCTGGCGCCGCCGGAAAGTTTTGCAGCGCCAGTGACGCCGGCGGCGCCCGGGCACCACGCGGCAACGCAACGAAAAAGTTCTGTCTCGATCATTTTCCCTTGAATTTGGCCGGACGCTTCTCGAGGAACGCGGTGACGCCCTCCTTGAAATCTTCCGCGGCACCGGCGATCCGCTGTGATTCGAATTCGAGGTTGAGTTGATCCTCGAACGAATTGTCCGGGCTTTCCCAATACAGTTTCCGGATCAGCGACAGCGCGATCGTCGGCCCGCTGGCAAGCTCATGCGCGAGCTTCATGGTCTCGCCCGAAAGCGCTGCATCGTCATGGACGCGATTGACGAGCCCCCATTCGAGCGCCTTCTCGGCCGGCAGCCGCTCACCCATCAGCGACAATTCGACTGAGCGCGCCTTGCCGATCAGCCGCGGCAACAGCCAGGTCGATCCACAGTCCGGCACCAGGCCAATGCGGCGGAAGGCCTGCAGGAAATACGCCGACCTCGCGCATAAAATCATGTCGCCCATCAACGCGAAACTCATGCCGGCGCCGGCGGCGGGCCCGTTGACCGAGGTGACCAGCGGACAATGCAGATTGCGCAGCCGCCGCAGGAACGGATGAAACCCGGTCTCGAGCGCGGCACCGGCATTGCTCCTGCCGGGCTTCTGGCTGTTTCGCCCTTGCAGGTTGGCGCCGGTGCAAAACGCCCGCCCTGCCCCGGTCAGGACGACGCAGCGCACCTCGGCTTTTTTCTCGTCGATCGTATCGAGCGCTTCGGCAAGGCCGCCGAGCATGTCCATGGAGACCGCGTTCATGACCTCCTGGTGATCGAGCTTGAGGAGGCCGACCGGTCCATCGAAATCGAGCGTGACGTGCTTGAATTGCATGGCTTCCTCGCCTGTTGCCGCCGCGTTGGTATCGCGGTGCGTCAAATGGGTGTCTCGAAGCATATTTGATTTTCCGGGCGGGCTTGTCCATGCTTGGCATCTGATGTGCGTCATACAAAAAATGGAAACGCCCCAATGAGCGGCTTTGAGAACATTTTTGACCTCTCCGGCCGCGTAGCCGTGATCACCGGCGGCAATGGCGGCATCGGCCTTGGTATCGCGCAGGCGCTGACTGCTGCGGGCTGCAACGTTTCGATCTGGGGCCGCAACGTCGAGAAGAACAAAAGCGCCGCCGCGCGCATGGCGGATGGACCCGGCAAGGTCGATACCCGCGTTTGCGATGTCACCGATCCGGCGTCGGTGAAGGCCGCGATGAACGGCACGCTGGAAATTTTCGGGCGGGTCGACGGCTGCTTTGCCAATGCCGGCATCGGCGGCGGCGGACGGCGTGCCTTCATCGACCGCACCGAAGACGAATGGCGGCAGATGTTTGCGACCAATCTCGACGGCGTGTTCCACGCCTTTCAGGTCGCGGCGCGCCACATGACCGAACGCGCCAATGCGGGCGATCCGTTCGGCCGGCTGGTTGCGACTTCGAGTCTTGCCTCGCTGTTCGGCACCGCGCGCAACGAGCATTACGCCGCAACCAAGGCCGCCATCAACGCGCTGGTCCGCGCGCTCGCGGTCGAACTGGCCCGTCACGGCGTCACCGCCAATGCCATCCTCCCCGGCTGGATCATGAGCGACATGACCGCCGGCCTCATGGCCAACGAGAAATTCGTCGCCAACGTGATGCCGCGGATTCCGGTGCGGCGGTTCGGCGAACCCTCCGACTTCGGCGGCATCGCGGTGTATCTGATGAGCAAGGCATCATCCTATCACACCGCCGATTGCTTTGTGATCGATGGCGGGTACACGGCGTTTTGACTTTATCTCGTAGGGTGTGCAGAGGCCCACTTGGGCCGTGCCAATCATAACCATTTCACGACGACTCCACGTTCCCGCGGCGCAACGCGCCCGAGTCGTGCATGACTTTTTCGCCCAAAAAATAAAGGGCGCAGGGAAAGCCGGGTGCTCGATGCACCCGCAGCCTCGCACGCAAACAAAAAGCGCACGAGCGTAGTCACCACAGGTTCACCGAAACAATCCGGCCTTCCCTGCGCGATGGTTTGACGGCTTATACCGCGCTCTCCCCGGCGACGAATTCGTCTTGTCACCGTCATCGGCGGATTAAGGTTTGCCGGACCCGGTCGGGCCGACTTGCCTCCGCCGACTTGACACCAGCAACGGGTGCCAGGACCACACGGTTTTGCCGTACGCAAAAGCGCTGTTCGTCAGCGCGCCTTGATCGCTCACGGGGAAACCGCCCTGCGACCAAATCCGCGCGCCCGGCGCTACCGCGTCCACCGCATCCCGCTCCAACGTCCGTGACGATCGCGATACGCCCCTTGTAGCGAGGGCGGGATGCACGGAAGGAAATCGCTGATTTGGGGTGGCCGTCAAGCGTTCACCCGTCGCGAGCCAAGCATGGCTGTGCGGCCAAATTCCACGTTGACGAAGCGGTGGTGTAATCGGCCGTGTGCCGCCTCTAACTCTAGCCCGACGGGCAAATCGGCCCCGGTCGAGCAGCCTGCAGCCTCACAGTTGCGAAGCTTTTGTTCGCAAGCGCCGCACCTGCGGGATACCGAACGGATTCAATCAGGCGATCGCGACTATATCGGAGGCGGCGGCACGGGAACGTTCGAATACTTATGCTCGGGCGGCAAGATGAGCCGGTAGGCCCGTAACCTCGATTCTTGCCAAGATGCCAAGAGCTCACCGCAGACGGTGCAGTACGCGCGGCCTGGGCTTCCTTTCACCGATATCGACTCGGCGACTTCATAAGATGCCTGGCAGGACGGGCAAGTAGTGTCGGATATCTTCATGGAACCAGCGGGATCGATTCCTCAGGCGTTTGATTGAACGAAACCAATGCGACGCCAAGATGGCGGCCGCCTTTCATTTCGAGCCAACGCCGGAGTGTATGCGTCCGCCGCTGGTCCTTGCATTGGTGCGAAACACGATGTCCCAGAAAATGGTGGTCACGCCGTAATTGCAATTCTCGAAGCGATGATGCGTGAGGTGCCGCATCTTTGCGCAATACAGCCAGGAGTTCGGCTCTATCGGCCAGCGATGCACGGCATAATGGACGACGATGAAGGCGAGATAGCCTGCGAGAAGTCCGGCGAAAATCGCCGACCCATCTTCCACCCCTAGGGTGCCAACCAGCAGAAGTCCAATCGGCAATGCAATGAGCGGCGTACTGAGGCTGGATCGTTCAGCGTCCGGATCGTTTGGATGGTCATGATGCAGCAGGTGAAGGCGCCGGCCCACAGAATAACGGTGGAAGGCAAATCGGTGCACCAGGTATTCCAGCAGCGTCCAGGCCGCGACCGCCATCACGACCAGATGGAGGCGATAGATGCCGGCCAGCTCCAGGAAAACTACCGTCGCAAGCGGGACGGTGACGAAGTCGCCGAAGTGCCTGATACGCCGCATCACCTCGGCAGTCAGGCCCGCTATGATAGCCGCTCGCCTCATTGGATCACCTTGCCGCCGGGCCGCGGCTTTTCCTTCGCGCGATGCATCTGCCGAATCGAGATTGGAACAGATTTGCGTGACGAAATTGCATGCAGCATATTGGTTTTAGCTCAGCTAACGTCAGCCGGTGGTGCGGGTTCCTATCCAGGCCGCGCCAGGTCGCCGATCCGGCCTGCTCAGAACAGGAAATGAACGATGGAGTACGCGCCTTACGATCTCTCCCCGCGCGAGCGCTACAAGGTGCTGACGGGGTTCGTGCTGCCGCGGCCGATCGCGTGGGTGACGACGGTTGGACCCAAGGGCGTGGTCAACGCGGCACCGTTCAGCTTCTTCAACGTGTTCTGCGAGGATCCGCCGCTCTGCATGTTTGCCGTCAACTTGAGGCCCGACGGCCGCCTCAAGGACACCTTGGCCAACATCCAGCGCACGGGAGAGTTCGTGGTTAACCTCGCCGACGAGCCATTGGCGCGCGCGATGCATGAGACCAGCGGCGATTTTCCGCCCGACGTCGGCGAGCCCGGCTATCTGGGCCTGAAATTGGCGCCGTCTTCGAAAGTCGCCGTACCACGGCTTGCCGATGCGCCGTGGGCGATGGAATGCAAGACCTGGAGGACCATCGATGTGAACGGCGACCGCCAGCTCATCATGGGCGAAGGCATCAATTTCCACATCCGCGACGAATTGTGGGACGGCACCGCCATGCGCGTGCACATGGACCGCTATCATCCGGTCGGCCGCATGTTCGCCGATCGCTACTGCCGGACTGACGACCGCGTGGTGTTCCCGCCGGCCCGGGGGGCGCCCTCTCCCTCCTGACGAGCTTGGGGTGGGGGTGGCACTTCCCAGAACTACTGATATCCGCCGCGGCAGTCGATAATGGCGCGCGAACATCGCGGCGCCTAAGCAGAGGCAGGCCGGTGCGCGCGGAGGAAAGAACGTATCTGGCGCACCGCCAACGGAATCCGCTCCTTCGGCTCTTTCCAAGGGAACATGCTCACTTCGGACTTGGGCGCGAGCATCGCAGTCTCCATGGCGACAGCATAAGGATGGGCCGGAATGTCATCCGGCAGGATCAAGACCGGCCTTTTGCAATCATGCACGAAATCGCGCGTCACGGTGAATACGAAGTCAGGGTTGGTGCGGTACATCCTGGTCAGAAATTTATCGACCATTTCCATGGTGATGTCGGGCCGGCGTTTGACCAGTTCCGGACCCCAGCCTTTCATATTGTTATCGTAGAACAGATCGCGCATCTCCGGGCGCGACCCGCTGGGCTGCGCCAGCACGGCCGCGACGATACGATCAGGCGCGCGCTTCAAAAGATTCCAGATCAAGGGACCGCCAATGCAGAAGCCCAACACCATGAACTTGTCGATGCCGAGGTGATCCATGAGGCCGATATGGTCATCGGTGTAGGCATCCCAGGGACGGTCGATCTCGAGCGGGCCGCTAGACTGACCGGCATTGGCATTGCGCAGGTCCGACGCGATGCAGCGGTACTCATCCTTGAACTCCTCGATCGCGTTGAAGGGCGGGTAGGTGCCGGTGATGCCTGAAATCGTCGAGTTCAACCCGCCGCCGGCGATGAGCAACAACGGAAAGCCGGAACCGGCTTCCTCAAAGTGGATGCGAACCGCGCCCTTTTCGAAAACACCCATGGCTCCTCCTGGCTAAGCCTGCTGCGCAAACGCGCACGACGCTAGGACGACGCGGCCAGCTTTTGCGGTCGCGCTACGGCGGTCATCGCAAAGCCCTCATAACCCTTCGCCGCGACGTCGTTGCAGATTTGCCGGTAAGCCCCGACGCCGCCGATATAGGGCATGAAGATCCGCGGCTTGCCCGGGATGTTGGCGCCCATGTACCAGGAATTAGCCTGCGGATAGAGCGTGCTGTAGGCGACCTCGTTGACGTGGGCCACCCACTTCTCCTCGGCGTCCTTTGTTGCTTCCATCGCCTCGAAGCCACGATCGCGCATAAAGGAAATGCAATCGGTGATCCAGTCGACATGCTGCTCGATCGACACGATCATATTGGACAGCACCGACGGGCTGCCGGGACCGGTGATGACGAAGAGATTGGGGAAGCCTACACTCATCAAACCGAGATAGGTTTTGGGACCCTCGGCCCATTTCTGGTTCAGCGTTTGCCCCTGGCGGCCGCTGATGTCGATCTTGGCGACCGATCCAGTCATGGCGTCGAAGCCGGTCGCCAGCACCAGCGCATCGACCTCGTAGTCTTTGCCGCCGGCGCGCACCGCGTTCGGCAGAATCTGCTCGATCGGATTGGACCTGATGTCGACCAAGGTCACGTTCGCCCGATTGAAGGTCGCAAAATAATCGCTGTCGACGCAAATGCGTTTTGAGCCGATCGGATGGTTGTCGGGCTGCAACAGTTTCGCAGTCTGCGGGTCCTTGACGATCTCGGCGATCTTTTCGCGGACGAAATTGGCGGCGGTGTCGTTGGCGGCCTTATCAAGCGCGAGGTTGTTGTAGACCGACATGAAGGTCAGCCCGCCGCGCTGCCAGCGCTGCTCATACCTGGCGCGGCGCTCGTTGTCGCCGTCATCGAGCGCGCCGCGATCGGGCAGATCGGTATAGATGCCGTTCCTCGCCTCTTCGCGCGCAAAACGCCGGATCTCCGGATAATTCGTCCGAAACCTCTCGCGTTCTTCCGCGGTCAGCTTCGCATTGCGGGCGGGAATGGAAAAATTCGCGGTGCGCTGAAACACCGTGAGATGGCTGGCCTGCTCGGCAATCACGGGCACCGATTGAATCCCGGATGAGCCGGTGCCGATGACGCCGACGCGCAAGCCGGTAAACTCCACCGGCTCATGCGGCCATTGGCCGGTGTGATAGACCTTGCCCTTGAAGCGATCGAGCCCCTTGATATCGGGCATCCGCGCGTTGGAAAGACAACCGGTGGCCAGCACCACAAATCTCGCCGTCACGGTCTTGCCGTCGGATGTGGCCACCTGCCAGATATTGGCGGCTTCGTCGAAGACAGCCTTGTCGACGCGGGTATTGAATTGAATATCGGGGCGCAGATTGAAACGGTCGGCGACGTGGTTGGCGTATTTCAGAATTTCCGGCTGCGGCGCGTAGCGCTCACTCCAGTCCCAGTCCTGCTGCAACTCGTCGGAGAACGAATAGGAATACTGCATGCTTTCGACGTCACAGCGGGCGCCTGGATAGCGGTTCCAGTACCAGGTGCCTCCGACGCCACCGCCCTGCTCATAGACTCGCGCCGATAATCCGAGCCCGCGCAAACGGTGCAGTATGTACATGCCGGCAAAGCCCGCGCCGACCACGACCGCGTCGTAGGCCTCGGCGGGCTGGCCTTTGCCGGATATCGATTGCAGGGCGGACATTCGAACTCCCCTAAGATTCTTCTCGCGTTGCCCATCAGCATTCTACCCGCGGGGCCAAAGCGCAAGAGACAAAAATGCAAGCCAAGGTACCCGCAGCCGTCATACCCGCGAAAAGCGGGTATCCAGTAATCACCGCCCGCGAAAGATCGCTGACGGCGCGGTATACTGGATCATCCGCCTTCGCGGATGATGACATCGGAATCTGGACCGGCATCTCGCGCTTGGCATCCACGCCTATGGTACGCTAGCGTCTCCGCTAGCCTGGCCGTTTCAAACAACAAGCCGCCGCGGGGAGGAAGCAGCGCCATGAAATCACCGATCTGCGACATGCTGGGAATTGAATTCCCGTTGCTCGCTTTCAGCCATTGCCGCGACGTGGTGGCAGCTGTCAGCCGCGCCGGCGGTTTTGGCGTATTAGGGGCCACCACGCACTCGCCGGAATCGATCGAGCAGGAACTGAAATGGATCGACGATCACGTCGACGGCAAGCCTTACGGGCTCGACGTGCTGATCCCGGAAAATATCTCCACGGCGGGCGAAAAGGACGTCACCTGGAAAAGCCTGGCGGCGCGCATCTCGAAGGAGCATCGCGATTTCACCCGCAATCTCCTCAACAAATACGGCATCGAGCTGACGACGACGGAGGTCAACGACAACCAGCCGCAGCCATTCGACGCCAAGCGTGCGCTGGAAGTGCTCGAAGCATCGTTCCGCCATCCGATCCGGCTGATCGCGAATGCCCTCGGCGTACCGCCGAAGGCGATGATCGACATGGGCAAGGCGCACGGCGTGCCCGTCGCGGCGCTGGTTGGCGCCAAGGAGCATGCGCTTCGTCAAGTGGCGGCCGGCGTCGACATTCTGGTGGTGCAGGGCACCGAGGCCGGCGGCCATTGCGGCGACGTCTCGACCATGGTGCTGGTGCCCGAGGTGATCAAGGCGATCAAAAAGATCCGCGACGTGCCGGTGTTAGCGGCGGGCGGCATCATGACCGGGCGGCAGATGGCGGCGTGCATGGCGATGGGCGCCGCGGGGGTGTGGACCGGCTCGGTGTGGCTAGCGACCGTGGAATCCGAGACATCAGAAATTTTCCGCGAGAAGATGATCGCGGCCTCCTCGCGTGATGCCATCCGCTCCAAGGGCCGCACCGGAAAGCCGGCGCGGCAGTTGCGCTCGGTCTGGACCGACGCTTGGGACCGCGGGCCCGACTGCCCCGGCGCGCTGCCGATGCCCTTGCAGAGCATCATCAGCCGCGACGCCTTCGATTCGATCGACCGCGCGGCCGCCGCCGGCAATGCCAAGGCGCGCGACCTCGTGAGTTATTTCGTCGGACAGGGCGTGGGATTGATCGACAGCGTCAAATCGGCGGGCGCCGTGGTGCAGGAGTTCAAGGAAGATTTTGTCGAGGCGGTCGAACACATGAACGCGCTGGTTGCAGAGTGATCCACCGTACCCGCTTCATTGCGAGGAGCGTAAGCGACGAAGCAATCCATTCTTTCTTTCCGTGTCGAGATGGATTGCTTCGCGGAGCCTGTCATCAGGCGCGCATTCGCGCGACCCGTTGGCTCGCAATGACGAATAAGAAGTGAAACAGAAAACATGGCAGTCATTTCCGAACACCGCATCCCCGTCATCGTCGGCGTCGGCGAGATCGTCGACCGGCCCGAGGAAATCACCGCAGGCCTCGAGCCGCTCACGCTGTTGGAGGCAGCGCTCAAGCGTGCGGAGGAAGATTCCGGGGCCAAATTGCTCGGCGAGATCGGCTCGCTCGACGTCGTCAATTTCCTGAGCTGGCGCTATCGCGATCCCGAGCAACAGCTTGCACGGCGCCTCGGCATCAAGCCGGCGCACCTCTATTACGGCCCGGTCGGCGGCGAAAGCCCGATCCGCTATCTGCATGAGGCGGCCCAGCGCATCGCACGCGGCGAATGCACCGTGGCCGCGGTCTGCGGCGCGGAAGCGCAATCGACCGCGACCAAAGCCGAACGCGCCGGCGTCACGCCGCCATGGACGCCGTTCGCGCATGACGTGGAGGAGCCGAAGCGGGGCGCCGCGTTCCAGAAGCCGCTTGCCGTGAAACTCGGCGTGTTCAGGCCGGTGACCGTCTATCCGTTTTACGAAGTGGCCACCTCGGCGCATTGGGGCCAGACCCCGCGCGAGGCGCTGGCGGAATCAGGACAACTCTGGTCGACCTATTCGGCCGTGGCCGCGGAAAATCCCAACGCGTGGCTAAAACGGCGCTTCACGTCCGATGAGATTACGACGCCCTCGCCCGAGAACCGGATGATCGCCTGGCCCTACACCAAACTGATGGTGGCCAATCCAACCGTGAACATGGGCGGCGCGATCCTGATGACGAGCCTCGCCAAGGCGCGCGCCGCCGGGATCGCGGAGGAGCAATTGATCTACCCTCTCGGCGGCGCATCGGCGGAAGAGCCGCGCGATTATCTGCTGCGCGATCAGTTCTATGAGAGCCATCCGCAGAATGCCGTGCTTAACGCGGTGATGAATCTGGTTGGCGGTGACGGCCAAAAGTTCGACGCGATCGAGCTCTATAGCTGCTTTCCCTGCGTGCCCAAGATGGCGCGCCGCACGCTCGGGCTGGGGCCCGACGTCAGGCCGACGGTGACCGGAGGGCTCACCTTCTTCGGCGCCCCGCTCAACACTTATATGACGCACGCGGCCTGCGCGATGGTGCGCAAGCTGCGGGCCGGCGCCAAGCTCGGCCTGCTCTATGGCCAGGGCGGCTTTGTCACCAAGCATCATGCGCTGGTGCTGTCGCGGCAGGCATCTCAAGCGCCGCTGGCGCAGGATACCAGCGTGCAGGCGGAGGCCGACCGCAACAAGCGCACCGTGCCTGACTTCGTCACGCAAGCGAGCGGCAAAGGCGCGATCGAGAGTTTTACGGTGATCTATGGCCGCGGCGGCGAGGTCGAGCATGGCGTGGTAATGCTGCGGACCAAGGAAAACGCCCGCACGCTGGCGCGCGTGCCGCCGCGTGATGATGCGACGCTGGCGCATCTATTCAACATGGACCGCACGCCCGTGGGATCGTCGGGTGATATCGTCATGGCTGACGACGGCGTCCTGGAGTGGCGGGCGCGTTAGCCATACTGCGTCATTGGACCCTCATGGTGAGGAGGCGCCAACGGGTCGCGCGAATGCGGGCCCGATGACAAGCTCCGCGCCGTCTCGAACCACGAGGCCCCGATGTCTTTTCGGCCTCATCCTTCGAGACACGCGCAAGAGCGCGCTCCTCAGGACGAGGGGATAAAGCGGTGATGACGCAGTAAGATTAGCGGTCCAGTAATCCCAGCCGCTTGAGATTGAACGGGTCCGCCGCTGCGTGCTGGATCGTCCAGTCAAGCCCAACGATGACAGCATAAACCGTGGCGTTCTTCTCGTCGCTGTTCGCGGGGCGAGTTGAAGGAAGCGCCGCCCTACCCCTTCACGTCAGGTCGCTCCGATACCTTTGCGGGCTTGCCCTTGGTGCCGGCGACGCGGACCTGATCGCCGTCGGCGAGGCCGTCCGGAGGTGCAACGATGATGCGGTCCTCCGGCGACAGGCCCGAGCCGAGCTCGATCTCGCGGCCAAGATCGCGCGCGATCGTCACCGTCTTGAACAGCACCTTGTCGTCCGAGCCCACGGTCGCAACGCGCAGGCCGCTCTGATTGAAAATCAGCGCGCTCGCCGGAATATGCAGCGGCACGGTATCGCGCTGCAGGCTGAGGCGTACATTCGCATAACCGCCCGGCATCAATTCGCCGCTGGAATTGTCGAGCCCGAGCTGCATCCGCGTGGTGCCGGAATTGACGTCGACGGATTGCGAGGAGGCTTCCACCGTCGCCGCGAACGTCCGGCTTGGATATTCCGGCATGGTGATCACGGCCTTGGCGCCGATCCTGATCGCGGGCACGTAAGTCTGCGGGATGTTGACGTAAACGCGCAGCTTGCTGATATCGGATATTACGAACATCGCAGGCCCGGCGCCACCGCCCGCATTGATCAGTGCGCCGACGTCGGTGTCGCGCGCGGTGACCACGCCATCGAACGGCACGGTGATCTTCTTGAAGCCGGCCAGCGCCTCCAGCCGCTCGACATTGGCCTGGCCGGAATTCACCGCCGCCTTCTTGTTGGAGAGATCGGCGGTGCGCTCGTCGATTTCCTGCATCGACACGAAATTCGAAGCGAGCAGCGATTTCCGCCGCGTCAGCGTCGCTTCCGACAGTTTCGCGCTGGCCTCCTGGCTTGCGAGGTCGGCTCGCGCCTGCAACAGCTGCTGATCTAGATCCGGCGCTTCGATTTCGGCGATCACCTGTCCGGCCTTGACCCGCGCCCCGATATCGGCGCTCCAGCTTTTCAA
>Ga0209473_1000986_pt1 | contig 16177 bp, 27 predicted proteins | sample GraSoiAngelo_133_FD_185890 | JGI IMG/M metagenome (GOLD analysis project Ga0209473, IMG submission 185890) | Grasslands soil microbial communities from the Angelo Coastal Reserve, California, USA - 14_0929_05_20cm (SPAdes) (version 2) | ecosystem: Environmental > Terrestrial > Soil > Grasslands ...
CAAGGCCGCGCCAATTAGTGAACCGACGGAGTCGTAGCGAATTCCGTGAAGCACTGATGCCGCGACCATTACCGCCACTGTTGTTGTCAGCCAGCGAAAAACAAAAGACCGCATGGCGAACGCTAGCCCGCATTTTTTACTCGCCCAGCGAAATGTGCGCTCGAATGGCAGCTACTTCTCAGCAAGTAGCTGGACTAGCCCAGCCCCTTCAACCGATCCAAGGACCGATCTAAACCGTAATCGTAGAATCGTTTTATGATGCGCCCGGAACGATTCGCTTTGAAGGGGCTGCTCGGCCTCCGGCCGAGCGGATATAAAATATCCGGGCTAGCGAAGGGTCGAGTTCACGCCAATTCTTTGCGAAAACGGCTTGCGAATCCAGCTCGGCCGGGTAAAGCGATACCTGTTAACCCATGGCAAAGAAAGAAAAAGCTAGCGACAAAGAGAAGGCGCCGTCCGATGGAACAGCACTGAATGGAAATGCTGCGAAACCCGCAGCCAAGAGAGCCGGTTCATCGCGGAAGAAAGCGACCGCGCGCAAGACACCGGAGACAAAAGAAGAGAAATCGCGCGTTAGCGACGAAGCAATTCGCATTCGCGCCTATTTCATTTCCGAACAACGGGAGCGCGTAGGAATTCCCGGCGACGCCAATTCCGATTGGATCGAAGCCCGGCGGCAATTACTGGCCGAGCTGGGCGAAAGCTGATTCGTGACCAGGTGCTTCGCGCACCGTCTCCACCAGGATCCCGCAACCTGCGTGCTCTCCTCCCCCGCTGGGAGACACGCACGCGCAAGCGGCAGTGAGGCACGGGAGTGGAGCGTCACGATTGAGATCTGGGCACTGAGATTTTCGGTCGCTACGGAAGCGTGCTAAATTAGGCGGATTGGGAATGCAGTGAGGTCGATCGCCCACCCGAGGGACGAGCTTCTGCTCGTCCTAGATCAGCACGGCTACTCTCGAATCTTTGGGTGCGTTGATTCTCCGCCTGCGACCGCCAAATCGGGCGCAACTTCACTGATTTTCTCCATTAGCCGATTCATTGCGAACGGCTTTGGCAGAAAACCGCGCACCCCCGCTTCTTTCATCAATTCCTGGGCGCGGGCTTCATCGCCCCGGCCAGAGATCAGGATCAACGGTGGAACAACAATTGGCGGACTCACGTGATTATAAACCTTGCCGATGAGGGTGAAGAGCATGGCACCGTCAATCATCGGCATCGAGAAATCGAAAACGAAAACACGGTAACGCTTTTTCAAAGCCAGCTCAAAACCGTACTCTGGATTGGGCGTGGCATCGACTTCACAACGAAACCGACTTCTCAACGCCTCACCGATCAGGCGGATGAGCGAAGTGTCGTCATCAACGACAAGAATCCGTTTTTCGCTCACGGCAGACGCTTGCGCTAAATGGCCGAGAGTTTCAAGTTTTCCTTCGGATCGATGACGACAAAAAAAACGGCGGGACGAGCTTCCACTCGTCCCAAACATGGGTTTCCTTTAAGCCGATGACGAAAAAGGAAAGCGAATTAGCCGAGGCCTTGCGCGAACGGTTGAAAATCATTTCCGACGAAGCCAGCCGCCGTAATCAAGATCAGCACGTGAAGCGCTTACGCGAAGTTTCCGAGCGCATCGAAACCTTGGTCGCTACCCTCCCGCAGCCTATAGCACCCCGCCTGGCTCACTTCCTCGACCGCCGAAGCTACGACAAAGCCCTCGACTTCTTAGAAGGTAGGGCCGATTAACCTTGTCGGTCCGGCCTCGGGTGGCGAGCTTCCGCAAGCCTTGTCGTAGCACAGCCATCTTGTCCGCCACAGGACGGACTCGCTGCGGCGAGGCTGTGGGACCAATGAGCATCTTTCCCGTTTATCAGGAATCCAGCCTAACTACAATTAGGCGAAAGTTCATCTATCTGTCCTTCGGCGCTCACACAGCGCCGCTACCATTAGCGCGAATACAACTCGACAATCAACTGCTCGTTGACCATCGGTTGGATCTCTTCCCGAGAAGGAATGCGGGCTACTTTGCCTTTGAGAGCATCGCGATCGACCGTCAGCCAATCGGGCACTGGAACGATTTGGGTCAACTCGAGATTGCGCAAGGCCAGTTGTCGCGTCTTCGGTTTGTCTTTCACCGAAACTTCATCGCCAGCTTTCACGTTGTAGGACGAAATATTGACTGTCCGGCCGTTTACCAGGACGTGCCCATGGGAAACGAGCTGCCGCGCGCCGCTGCGGGTATTGGCCAGGCCCAGACGGAAGACGACGTTGTCGAGACGGGTCTCGAGTAATTGCAAAAGTGTTTCACCGGTGACGCCGCGTTTGCGTAACGCGTTCTGGAAAATCCGCCGGAATTGTCGCTCCAACAGCCCGTACTGGTAGCGCAGCTTCTGTTTTTCACCGAGCGCAACGGCGTAATCGGATTGTTTCCGTCGCGAACCTTTCGGCCCGTGCATCCCGGGCGGATAATTTTTCCGCTCAAGCGATTTCGATGGCCCGAAAAGCGGCACGCCATAGCGACGACTAACTTTGGTTTTTGGTCCGGTGTATCTGCCCATGGGAATTCTTTAACGATTGGTTAAACTCGTCGCTGCTTCGGCGTTAGCTCGAGACCGATTGCCTGAAGCGCGCGTACGGCCGATTCACGCCCGGCTCCAGGCCCTTTAACGAGCACTTCAACTTCCTTCAGACCGTGACCCATCGCCTGCCGTGAGGCATCTTGCGCCACCATTTGCGCTGCGTAAGCCGTGCTCTTGCGCGATCCTTTGAACCCAACTTTGCCCGCGCTCGACCATCCGATGACGTTCCCTTTCATGTCGGTGATCGTGACGATGGTGTTGTTAAACGTCGCGAGAATATGCGCAACACCGTTGTGAATGTTTTTGCTGCCCTTGGCTTTGACTATCTTCGGTTGCTCGACGCTATCCGGGCTAAGGGAAAGGTTCTCCGCGGGCGCCGGAGCAGGAGCAGCCGCTTCCTCTTTCTTTGCCTTCGGCGCAGCCTTTTTCTTCGGCTCAACCGGAGTGGCAACCGATACCGCAGGTGATGCGTCGGCTTTGGCTGCTTCGCCCTGGACTTCTGTTGCCTCGAGTTTTGGCGCCGCTTCTTTCGCAGCAACCTTGGGCGCCCTTGGTTTCTTTACAGCGTCTTCCGCCGGTTTTGTTGGTTCAACCATTAAACTTTCCCTGCTTTGGCGTCTTTGTTGCGGATGACCCCGACGGTTTTGCGCGGACCTTTGCGGGTGCGTGCGTTCGTGCTCGTGCGCTGCCCACGAACGGGCAAGCCACGTCGATGCCGGATCCCGCGATAACAATTGATCGCCTGCAAACGCTTAAGGTTGCCCTGCGTTTCACGGCGCAGATCGCCTTCGATCGCGATCTTGTTACTCGTGATCGAATGAATAATTTCGTTCAATTGTTGCGGGGTAAGATTTTTCGCGCGCAGATTCGGATCAATATTGGTCTGATCGAGAATGCGCTTCGCGATCGACGGTCCGATCCCGTAAATATAGGTGAGCGACGCTTCGATGCGTTTATCCGCCGGTATTTCAACTCCAAGTAGTCGTGGCATATTAGTCGTTAAAAAAGTTACAAAGTTAAAGAGTTAAATCGTCCCATTCCAATACTCCATTACCCCAACACTCCATCATCAACCTTGCCGTTGCTTATGGCGTGGATTCTTGCAGATTACGCGCACTACATTCTTGCGCTTCACAATCTTGCAAGATTCACAAAGTCTTTTTACTGATGGCCGTACTTTCATGTTTTTCCACGAGACCAAAACCGCGAGACCATGTCCGCGGGTTTTACTTCTGGCGATATGTAATTCGCCCCTTCGACAAATCGTAGGGCGAAATCTCTAGCATAACTTTGTCTCCTGGCAAGATGCGAATGAAGTGGAGGCGCATTTTTCCTGAAATATGAGCCAAAACGCGGTGCCCGTTGGGCAGTTCCACCTGGAACATCGTATTCGGCAGGAGCTCGACCACTTTGCCTTCTACTTCAATTGCGTCTTTCCGCGCCATGTCAGAATTTCCGGCTCCTCATTTGTAATTAAAACCGTGTGCTCAAAATGGGCCGATGGCATTCCATCGGCGGTGCAGGCTGTCCAGCCGTCATCGAGTAATCTGACGGCGCCGGTTCCTAAATTAATCATCGGCTCAATGGCCAGTGTCATCCCGGCCTTGAGCCGCGGCCCGCTCGCGCGCTTTCCATAATTCGGAATCTGCGGTTCCTCGTGAAGTTTTCGTCCCACTCCATGCCCGACAAATTCGCGCACGACATTGAGCTGGTTACGCGTCGCTTCCTCCTCAATCTCCGCGCTTATGTCGCCCAACCGTCTACCCTGATGAGCCATTCCAATGGCGCGTTCCAGCGCCCGCTCCGTCACCCGCAGCAAACGTTCGGTGCGCTCGTCAATAATGCCGACCGGCACCGTTGTCGCGGTATCGCCGATCCAGCCCTCGCGGATGACTCCGATATCGAGCTTCACGATATCGCCATACTGAATTCGCCGCTGACTGGCAATTCCGTGAATGACTTCATCGTTTAACGAAATACAGATGTTCCCCGGATAAACGCGATGACCGATCCGATACCCGAGAAAGGCGCTTTTCACTCCCGCTTCTTGCATCATTTCGGCGGCCGCTTCGTCTACTTCTTTCGTCGTGATTCCCGGCCGAATGATTGCGACGACGCGATCGAGGATGTCGCTGGCGACACGACAAGCTAGCCGCATCTTTTCCGCCTCTTTCGGATTCTTGATCGGAATCATTTCGATTCAATCAAACGCGAAATGTCGCCAAAAACCGTCTCGCGGTCGCGATTGCCGTCGATTCGATGCAATACGCTGGTGTCCTGGTAAAACGCCGCCAGCGGTTCTGTTTTCGCGTGGTATTCCCTCAATCGATTTTGCAGAACCTCTAAGTCATCGTCATTACGACGGACCAACGGTCCTTCACAATAGGGACAAACCGCGCGCTCGGAGAAATTTCCGGCCGCAACACTAGTGACAAAACCGCAACTGCGGCATTGCAACCGCCCGGAGATACGATCGCGCACGGTTTCTTCGGAAACTTCGAGCCAGATTGCGAGATCGAGCGGAGTATGATGTCGGTTGAGAATCGCCGCCAGGCTTTCGGCCTGTGGCACGGTGCGCGGAAACCCATCGAAAACAAAACCGTGCGCGCCGTGCAACCGAAGCCAGTCTTCAATCAGTTTCACGATCGTTGCATCCGGGACCAATCCGCCTTGTTGAATTATCTCCGACGTCTCGGTTCCCAATGGTGTTCCGAGATCTTTCTCTCGTCGCAAAATTGCGCCCGGCGAAGTGACCGGAATTCCAAACTGCCGCGTAATCAGTTCAGCCTGAGTACCTTTCCCAGAACCGGGTGCGCCGAGCAGAACAAGCCGTTTCTTCACTCAGCGGCCGTAAAGGAAAATAGCGACCCCACCGATGACCAGAACAGCGATCGCGACGTAAAGCCACATCAGTGTGCCCTGCGCCGCTGCCTCGCCCCGGTTGTAGGCCGCGCGTGTGTCGAAAGATCGCCCGCGAATCCGCCCTTTGCGCAAAAATCCGTCGTAGTGCCGTTGAATGAGATGCGTTTCCACCTGCCGCATCGTATCAAGCATTACTCCCACAATAATGAGCAAGCTCGTTCCGCCAAAAAATTGCGCTGTAATTTGGGGCACGTGAAGTCCCTGGCTTAGCAAACTGGGCAGCACTGCGACCAGCGTCAAAAAAACGGCACCGGCAAAAGTAAGGCGCGTCATTGTGTAATCCAAAAAATCGGCAGTCGGTTTGCCCGGGCGCACTCCCGGAATATAGCCACCATGCTTCTTCAAATCATCGGCGATCTGCGCCGGCTGAAACTGTGTCGCCACCCAAAAATAGCTGAAGAAGAAAATCATCGCTGCGATTAATACATAGTGCGGCCAACCTGAAGCCATCGCGTCGGTGATCCGTTTTGCCAGCGCACTATGCGGGAACAGAAAGCCGACAATGGTTGTGGGAAACAAAAGCAAGGCCCAGGCAAAGATGATCGGCATCACGCCCGCGTAATTCACTTTCAACGGCATGAAGGTCGATTGCCCGCCGTACATTTTTCGGCCGACCACGCGCTTGGCGTATTGCACGGAAATTTTCCGGACTCCTTGCGTGATGGTGATGACCGCTGCGATCACCACAAACAAGAAAGCTACCATCAAGACGAGAATCGCTGGATTAACCTGGCTCGCACCGGCTTCTGTTGGCACGAACGTTTTCCACGCTTGCGCCAGCGCCGCTGGTAAACGCGCCACGATCCCGACCGTGATTATCAAGGAAATACCATTGCCGATTCCGCGTTCGGTGATTTGGTCGCCCAGCCACATCAGAAAAAGTGTGCCGGTGGTAAGCGAAATGACTGTTACAATCCGGAAGGTCCAACCCTGATCATCCACCAGCGGTATCCCCAATTTTCGAATCGTGTCCGGAATTCCACCCAAAACGGTGTGATACGCTTCCGGATGTTGGAAGGAAATAGCCAGTAAATATCCCTGGAAAATACAAAGCGCGAGGGTGGCGTAGCGGGTGTATTGCATGATTTTCTGACGCCCGCCGTCCTCCCGCGCCAATCGGCCAAGTTGCGGAATTACCGCCGTAAGCAACTGAAGCATGATCGATGCGCTGATGTAAGGCATGATCCCGAGCGAAAAAATTGCGCAATTCTCCAGCGCGCCGCCACTGAAAAGATTAAAAAGTGCTGCGACTCCGCCAGCCTTATCCGCGGTGCTGCGAAACCATTCCTGTAACACCGCCTGGTTCACCCCGGGCGTGGTGATGGCGGCGCCCAGCCGCACAATCACAATAATGGCGAGCGTAAAAAGAATCCGGCGCCGCAGCTCCGGAATTTTTACTGTGTTCAGGAACGCCGAAATCATTTCCTAAACGCTCCGGCTACTTCTTGCCGACCTTTGTTTTCTTCGGCTTCACCTTCCGTGAAGCAGGAGATCTTGCCGCGCGTTTCGGCTTCTCCGCTGACGCCTCAGCTGCACCGTTGCGCGGTGCTTTCGTTTCCGGCGCTGCGATGGTCCCACCGGCTTTCTCGATTTTTTCACGCGCCGCCGTGCTCACTTTTTCCGCCTGAATCGTCAGCCCGTGCTTTAGTTCGCCGTCGCCGAGAATCTTAATCCCATAAAAATTTCCGCGGACCAAATTTGACGCGCGCAACGATTCTTCATTGATGATCGACCCGCTTTTGAAGTCGACCAGCTCGGACAGATTCACGATGGCGTAGCGTTTGTGAAAAGCTGCGTTGTTGAAGCCGCGCTTGGGCAATCGCCGGATCAGTGGCATCTGCCCGCCTTCAAATCCGAGACGGAGGCTTCCGCCCGATCGCGCCTTTTGCCCCTTGTGGCCCTTGCCACTGGTTTTGCCGTGCCCGGAACTTTCGCCGCAGCCGAGGCGCTTCACTCGATGCCGTGCTCCCGGACGCAGCCGCAAACTATGCAGCCGCAACCCAGTCGCCTTTTCTTTTTTGGCCTCGGATTTCACGACCGCTGCCCTCCATCGCCCGGTGTATTCGTGCGCGGGCGAATTCCACGCACTTTCAGAATTTCATCGCGCCGCCGCAAATTTCGCAACGCTTCGATGGTGGCTTTGACCACATTGGCATGATTACTTGAGCCAAGCGATTTCGCCAGGACATCGCGGATCCCCGCCGCCTCCACCACAGCGCGCACACCGCCTCCGGCGATCACGCCCGTTCCCGGCGACGCCGGCCGCAACAACACCCGGCCACCACCAAATTCACCGATCGTCTCGTGGGGAATGGTGTTCTCGTGCAGCGACACCTTTTCCATCGATTTCCGGGCCGCCTCCGAAGCCTTGCGGATCGCTTCCGCCACTTCGTTGGCTTTGCCAAAACCGACACCCACTTTTCCGTCGTGATCACCTGCCACGATGAGTGCACTGAAGCTGAAACGACGTCCGCCTTTCACCACTTTCGCGCAACGATTGATAAAAACGACTTTCTCAGTCGTATCACCTCGCGCTGCCGGGGTTTTGTCGGTACTGCGATCCTGTCGTCTGCCTGGATTGGGTGATGCCATCTTAAAATTTTAATCCGCCTTCACGCGCGGCATCGGCCAGCGCTTTTACTTTGCCATGGAAAATGTAGCCGCCGCGATCAAAGACCACATTTTCCACCTTTTTCGCCAGCAACTTTTCTGCGATCGCCTTGCCGACACGTTTTGCCGACTCGCGATTCGCTGCCGCTTTTTTCCCCGCCAAATCTTTCTGTAACGTTGAGACCGCAGCCAACGTTTTGCCAGCATCGTCATCAATCACCTGCGCGTAAACATGGTGCGCGGAAAAATGAACGGCGAGGCGTGGCCTTTCGGCAGTCCCGCTCACTTTTTTCCGGATGCGCTGGTGAATACGCTGGCGCGTTGCTTTTCGATTCGTCGCCATTTTACTGTACTGTCTTGCCTTCCTTGCGCCGAATCTGCTCGCCGGCATAGCGCACGCCCTTTCCCTTGTAAGGCTCGGGCGGATAATATCTGCGGATATCAGCGGCTACCTGGCCAACCAGTTTCTTATCGATCCCACTAATCGTTAGCTTGGTGTTCTCGGTCACCACGATTTTAATATCTTTCGGGATCGGAAACAAAATTGGGTGCGAAAATCCGAGGGAAAGATTCAGCTTCTGGCCTTGCACCGCCGCTTTGAATCCGACACCTTCGATTTCCAGATCCTTGCTAAATCCTTCGCTTACCCCCCGCACCATGTTGTTGAGGAGAGCGCGCGAAAGCCCGTGCAATGCTTTCACGCTTCGCGTTTCCGCCGCCCGCGCCAGCGAGACGTGATTGTTCTCGACCTTGGCCGAAATATCGCGTGGCAATTTCCAATTTAATTTGCCTTTCGGGCCTTCTACCGCCACCGCCCCATCGTTGCCGACATTCACTTTCACTTTGTCCGGCAGTGCGATTGATTTGTTTCCGATTCGCGACATAAAAATTTACCAGACGTAGGCCAGCAATTCCCCTCCGACGTTTTGCTTTTTTGCTTCCCGCCCGGATAAAACACCACGCGGCGTTGAGAGAATCGCGATCCCCATTCCGCCGAGGACGCGCGGAATTTCCTGCGCCCCAACATAACGCCGTAGACCGGGCCGGCTGACACGTCTCAATCCCGTGATCGCACACGATCTGTTAACCAGTTTATTAGTAATCTTGATTCGCGGATGCGCCGCACTCCGATCCAGTTCGTAATCTGTAATGTACCCTTCGTCTTTCAAAATTCGCGCAATCTCCGCCTTGATCTTTGAGTACGGCACAAACAATTCCGGCTTCTGCGCCTGCGCTCCATTGCGTACGCGCGCCAGCAGATCTGCAATTGGATCAGTTATGGTACTCATTTAATAATTACGCTGCTTGAGCTTGCCCAGTCGGTCCGCCTCCGGACGGACTCGCCGTGGCGAGCTTTTTCGCGCGGTCGCTGAACGGCATCCCCATTTCGCTGAGCAGCGATTTGGCTTCCGCGTTCGTGCGAGCGGTGGTCACGATAGTAACATCAAATCCGATATTGCGCTTGATTTTATCGAGCTCGACCTCGGGAAAAATCGACTGGTCGGAAACACCCAGGGTGTAGTTGCCGTGACCATCAAATCCGCGGGGCGAGACTCCGCGAAAATCACGAATCCTCGGCAGCGCCGCTTTGATCAGGCGCTCCAGAAATTCGTACATCCTCTCACCACGCAACGTCACCTTGGCACCGATGGCCTGATCTTTGCGCAACTTGAAATTTGAAATGCTTTTCTTGGCCCGAGTTTCGGCCGCACGCTGGCCCGTGATCAACGCCAGCTCGGTCTTGGCATCGTCCAGCGCCTGCTTCACCTCCGCTTGTGAACCCACCGAGGTGTTGATCACCACCTTTTCCACTTTCGGAACTTGATGCACGTTTTTGTATCCGTGCTGCTGTTGCAGAGCCGGCATCACCCGTTCCTTGTAATCTTTGTAAAATTCGTTTTCCATCTACTCACTTGTCATTCTGAGAGGAGTCGAAGAATCTCTAACTCTTTGCTTTCTCCGGCTTCGTCTTGGTCTGCTTTTTCGCGCCTTTCCGTGTCTTTTCCTCTTTTTCGATTAGACGCACATTCGAAATGTGAATCGGCCCCTCGCGTTCCGCGATTTTGCCGCTCGGGTTATCCTGCGACTTGCGCAGGTGCTTCTTAATAATACGCACCCCTTCGATCAGCACCCGCTGTTTCTTCGGCAACACCTGTAGAATCTTCCCGCTCGAACCGCGAAAGTTCCCAGAGACCACTTCGACGTTGTCGCCTTTTTTGACGTGAAACTTGATTCGATTCATCACAAAACCTCTGGCGCCAGCGAAACGATCTTCATGAAATTCTTCTCTCTCAGCTCACGCGCCACCGGACCGAAAATACGAGTCCCGCGTGGATTCAAATCCTTGTCGATGATTACAATTGCATTGTTATCGAAGCGTAGGAGGGAACCGTCATCGCGTTTCACCGGCTGTTTCGTGCGGACAACGACGGCGCGCACGACTTCGCCTTTTTTCACCGTGCCGGTCGCGCTCGCTTCCTTTACATTGGCAGTGATCACGTCCCCGATTCGCGCGTAAAGCGTAGCTTTCCCGATCACGCCGATCATCGTCGCCATGCGCGCACCGGTGTTATCAGCCACATCGAGTCTGGAGCGAATCTGCACCATAAATTTATTTCCGGACGATTTCGACCAAACGCCACCGCTTCAATTTGCTCAGTGGCCGCGTTTCCATGATGCGAACGGTGTCGCCGTTCTTCGCTTTATTCTCTTGGTCGTGAGCGTAAAATTTCTTTTGTTGCTTCACGATCTTGCCAAATTTCGGGTGCGGCACCCGTGTGATCGTGCGGACAACGATTGTCTTGTTCATCCCACTCGAAATCACTTGGCCTACCCGCGTCTTACGCGAACCGCGCTGAGATTGTGGCGCGGTCGCAGTAGATGACGGTGCGCTTGTCGGCAGCGGCGGTGGCACCGAGGTTGATGGTTCTGATGCCATAGAAATTATTTCGTCTCCTTCGTCCGTTTGGAAAGCACCGTCTCGATCCGGGCCACCTCGCGTCGCAGCAAACGCAGCCGGCTCGGTTGCTCCAGCTGCCCGCTCTGTTGCTGCAATCGCAGGTGCAAGCTCTCTTGCCGCAGATCGCGCTTCTTTGTCAGAAGCTCGTCCGTGCTCATCTCAATGATTTCTTTGATCTTCATACTTCGTTAGGCCACACCCGCGCGGAACACAGACTTGTAGTCAGTGCGCGCAGCGGACTTGTACCTCGGCTGAAAGCGAAGAACCGCGGGTAGAATATCCGCGGCGCGCACAGGCAGGCTGCCAGTGTTCCGTCCCTCCCTCAAAATGACACGATCGTTCATCAATTTCATAATCATGCGGCCACATGGTGACGACTTAAAAACTTCGTCCGCACCGGCAGTTTATCCGCTGCTAATCGCAATGATTCGCGCGCAACCGACTCCGGGACGCCATCGAGCTCAAACAAAATGTTGCCCGGCCGCACCGTTGCCACCCAAAACTCCGGCTGACCTTTGCCTTTGCCCATTCGCGTTTCCGGCGGCCGCGCCGTGACCGATTTGTCGGGAAAAATCCGGATCCACAGCTTGCCTTTGCGCTTCATGTTGCGGGTCAGCGCTACCCGCGCGGCCTCGATCTGGGTGTTCGTGATCCAGGCGCGCTCGAGGGTTTGCAATCCAAACTCGCCGAAGTCAATTCGCAGATTGCGCGAAGCTGTCCCCTTGCGGCTTCCCCGCTGGGACTTGCGATACTTCACGCGTTTGGGCATCAATGGCATAACAATTCTTCCTAGAGTCCAGTTGCCACGGGCTCCGGCGGCGGTGGCGGTGGAGACGCTTGCGCCGGTGTTTCGGCAGGCGCCTCTTCCTTTTTACAAATCCAACATTTCACCCCGATTTTCCCGTAAACGGTGTTGGCCTCGGCGAACCCATAGTCGATTCCCGTGCGCAAGGTATGCAATGGCACTTTACCTTCGCGATACCATTCCGAACGCGAAATTTCAGCGCCGTTCAATCGGCCCGAACTGCGTAAACGAATTCCGAGCGCCCCGAAATCCATCGCTACCTGCACCGCTTTTTTCATCGCCCGCCGGTAGGCGATGCGGCGTTCGATTTGCAATGCCACATTCTCCGCGACCAATTGCGCATCCAACTCCGGGGTTTTGATCTCCTGAATATCGATCTTGATCTGTTTGCCCTGTGCCATTTTCGAAATTTCCTCAGTCATCTTTTCGATTTCAGCGCCCTTGCGTCCGATAACAATGCCGGGGCGAGCCGTGAAAATGGTGACGCGAATTGAATTCCACGCCCGTTCGATCACGATTTTCGAAACCGCGGCGAATTGCAGCTTCTTCTTCACGTAATCGCGAATCTCGATATCGCTGTGCAAAAACTCCGGCATCTCCTGCGGGGATGCGTACCAGCGCGACCGCCAGTCGCGGTTGACGCCTAATCGAAATCCAATCGGATTAACTTTCTGGCCCATAAATTTTATTTTCTTTCTTTCTTGGCGCGTTTCGCTGACTTCTCCGCTTTCGTTTCCGTCGCCCCGCTTTCCGCCTTCGACTCGCTCGCTTTTTTCTTGGCCGCTTTTTGCGCGGCCTTCCGTGTCTCGCGCGTCTCAATCTTAATCTCGTCCGTCAGAACAATCCGAATGTGACTGCTCCGTTTCAAAATCCGGCTGCCGCTTCCGCGAGCGCGAGCCATCATCCGCTTTATCGTCGGGCCCTCGCCCACGATCGCTTCCTTCACCACTAAACCGTCTACTTTCAAATTTGCGTTGTTCTCGGCGTTGGCTACTGCGCTCTTCAGTGTTTTGTTGATCAGTGCGGCCGCTTTTTTCGGGCTGTACGCAACGACATCGAGCGCCGCCGAAACCGGCAGGCCCTGGATCTCGCGGGTAATTTCGCGCGCCTTGAAGGGCGAAATCTTCGCGTACCTATATGTCGCTCTAACCTCCATTTCCTATCTCAATTAAGCGTTGAAGAGTTACAGCGTTAAGCGGCATTCGCTCATCCGCTTCAACCCTTTAACTCTTCAACCCTTCAACTTTACATCATCACCTCGAACTCACATCCGGCCGGGCATCGACTTCGAGCCGATCCCCAACCTTAATTTTTTCCTTTCCAGATTCCTGAATGACCGCGCCGCAAATCCGTTCCCGCACATCGACCACCCGCAACTTCGCAACCACGTCGTCTCCGCGTTTCACTCGCAGCGGCATTCCGATTTTCACGCCCTCGCGAGCGCCAAAATTACCGACGACAAATGACCACTCTTCCTTCACGCTGATGACGCTGCCATCGAGCAGCGAACCATTCTGCGGCTGCGCCTTGGCTGGCTTCTCCACCAGCGCGTTCATTGAACGCAATTGCGTTTCTACATCCATTCGTGCCTGTGGATCGCCACCTTCCGCGGTTTTCAAATAACGCAGCATCGTTTCCGACAACTGCATCATTTGGTCGCGATATTGGTCGCGCTCTTTCTGCGCCAATTGCAAATCGCTTACTGCCGTCAGCAACCGCTGCTCCAGTTTAGCGCGGTCCTTGTTGGCCGACGCCAGCCCCAATGCTTCCATCCGCAATTGCAGGTCGGCAAACTTCCGCCGAAACAACTCCGCTTCGGCATTGGATTCGGCCAAACTAGTGGTCAGCGTTTGTACTGTCTCCTGGCTCAAGGACAACTGCCGGCGCAATTCTTCTTTCTGCGCCAACAGGGCTGCCGCTGTCACCGTCCCGCTTTCATTTTTGAAATCTGACAAAGAACTATTTCCCTCTGCCGCCAGCCCTCGAGCCAGCGTTACGCAGCCCACTAAAATCAGCGCCGATCTCAGATTTAAGATTTCAGATTTGAAAACGTGCCGGGTTCGCCGCGACCAAGTCAGTCTGCAATCTCCAATCTTCAATCTGCAATTCCCATTACTTCGTCACTTTCGCCGTGTGCGAACCGTGTTTCTTAAACACACGCGTTGGCGAAAATTCGCCGAGCTTGTGACCAACCATGTTTTCGGTCACGAAAACAGATTGAAAAATCTTTCCGTTGTGAACCAGAAACGTGTGGCCGACAAAATCCGGCGTCACCATCGAGCGCCGTGCCCAGGTCTTAATTGGTTTCTTCGCGCCCGAGTTATTCATCTTATCGATCTTCTCCAGAAGATGCGATTCGACGAAGGGCCCTTTCTTCAATGATCTAGCCATAAATGTCAAATTTGTCTCACTACCTCAGCTCGTCATCCCGAGCGACAGTCGAGGGATCCCGCCAAGTTACCTTTAAGGTTTCGCCACGGGATTCCTCGACTCCGCTTCGCTCCGCTCAGAATGACAGGTCACAGTTTCTTCCTCCCCCTTCTCCTTTCCAAAATGAACCGATCGCTCGGTTTGTGTTTCGCCCGTGTCTTAAATCCTTTCGCCAACTGTCCCCACGGGCTCACCGGATGATGCCGCCCCCCGCCGCCTTTGGATTTACCCTGGCCACCGCCCATTGGATGATCGATCGGATTCATTGACATGCCCCGCACGTGCGGGCGCCGCCCCTGCCAACGCGTCCGTCCGGCTTTGCCGCTCGACACATTCATGTGATCGACATTGCCGACCTGACCGATCGTCGCGTAACAGGTCTCATGAATGCGCCGGATTTCACCCGATGGCATTTTTACTAAACCGTAACCGCCTTCGCGGTTATTCAACGTCGCCTGTTGGCCGGCGCTGCGCGCGATCTGGCCGCCGCGTCCCGGCGTCAGTTCGATATTGTGAATGTTCGCGCCCAACGGTATGGCTGACAAGGGAAGCGCATTTCCCAAATCTGGCGCCGCCTCGTTCCCCGCCATAACCCGCGCCCCAACTCGTAGACCGTCCGGCGCCAGGATATAACTTACTTCGCCATCGTTGTACTTAATAAGAGCGATCCGGGCCGAGCGGTTCGGATCGTATTCAATTCCGAGCACTTCCGCTTCGACCCCGCGTTTGCGCCGTTTGAAATCGACCTTGCGATAATGCTGCTTATGCCCGCCACCGATGTGGCGCGAAGTCAGTCGACCAAAATGATTGCGGCCGCCGGTCTTTTTCTTCGGCTCCAACAAACGCTTCGCCGGTTTCCCTTTCGTAACTTCGTCGAAAGCCGGGAGCGACTTGAATCGCAGCGTCGGAGTAAGCGGGCGAAAAGATTTTAGGGCCATAAAATGTTAGACCAAATCGATCTTCTCGCCTTCTTTCAGCGTCACGATCGCTTTCTTCCAATGCGATTTGCGACCGAAGTCGGCGCGGCGTTCCCGTTTCTTTTTACCGGCGTAATTGCAGGTGTTCACATCCACCACTTTCTTTTGAAAGAGCTTCTCGATTGCCTGCTTAATCTGAATCTTGTTAGCTCGGGGCCGGACCCGAAAGACATACTTGTTCTGCTTCTCGCTCAGGAGCGACGACTTCTCCGTCAGCGACGCTGTTTCAATAATGTCGAATGGCTCGTTCATTCTTGTCCTGTGGCAGACTTGCCGGAAGCGGAGCTTCTTTCGGCTAACTTCGCCAGTGCACCGTCTGTTATTAAAATTTTCTCAAAAGCGAGCAATTGTTCGGTGTTCACATCGCTCGCCATCGCCAGTTTTATTGGCTTAACGTTGCGCGCCGATTTGTAGGTGTTTTCGTCAAATTGATCCGACACGATCAGGATGCGGCGCGCATCAGTCTGTTTTTTGACCAACTGCACGAAGGCTTTGGTTTTTGCCTCCTTAACCGCGAACTCACCAATCGTTAGTACATCACCGGCATTGATCCGCTCGCTCAGTGCCTTCTGAAACGCGAGTCGGCGCACCGATTTAGAAATTTTCTTGGAATAATCACGCGGCTTCGGTCCAAAGACCACCCCGCCGCCGCGCCAGATCACTGATGATTTGTAGCCGGCGCGCGCGCGACCAGTGCCTTTTTGCCGCCACGGTTTGGCTCCGGACAAATTCACATCCGCTTTTGTTTTGGTATTGGCCGAACCAGAACGCCGCGCCGCCCGCATCGCCACTACCACATCATGCACCGCCTGTGTCCCACGTCCGCCATCCACCAGCTCGATCTTCGCCTCTTTCGCCGCTGCCTTGGTCAAAACTTTCGCGCTCATGATTTTTTGGC
>Ga0209473_1000987_pt1 | contig 16154 bp, 9 predicted proteins | sample GraSoiAngelo_133_FD_185890 | JGI IMG/M metagenome (GOLD analysis project Ga0209473, IMG submission 185890) | Grasslands soil microbial communities from the Angelo Coastal Reserve, California, USA - 14_0929_05_20cm (SPAdes) (version 2) | ecosystem: Environmental > Terrestrial > Soil > Grasslands ...
CTTGCGGGCCGGTTTGCCCCGGCGAGCGCGCTCGCCATCCACGTCGAACCGCGCGGACGGATCGATCCGCCGCGTCACCGCATCCACCACCGCGACGCCCGGACCCGTGTCGAACGCGAGGGCGCCTTCGGTCATGCCCAGACGCGGCGCGTACGTCACGTTGGCGATGCCACCGATGTTCAAGAGCAGCCGGCCGCGCTCCGCGTGGCCGAACAGCAGCACGTCGGCGAGCGGAACGAGCGGCGCGCCCTGCCCCCCCGCCGCCACGTCGCGCGCGCGGAAGTCGCTCACGACCCGGATCCCCACCCGCTCGGCGATCACGGCCGGGTCGCCCAGCTGCAGCGTGGCGCGACCCGGCTCGTGCCACACCGTCTGGCCGTGCGACGCCACGAACGCCACGTCGCGGGGCGCCACCTTCGCGGCGGCGAGCAGCTGCAGCACGGCGCCGGCAAAGCGCTCGCCCAGCGCGACGTGCAGCAGCGCCAGGTCGCGCGAGCCACCGCGCGCGATCGCGTCGATGATCTGGCCCCGCTCCGCCGGCGCGTACGCGTCCTGACGGAACGCCACGAGACGGGCGTCGAGCGGATCGTCCGTCAGCCGCACCAGCGCGGTCGAGACGCCGTCGAGCGACGTGCCCGACATGACGCCGACGGCGAGGAGGGCCGTCACGCGACCGGCGGCGGGTCGCCTACGGCGCGACGTACGAAGCCGCCCGCCGTGGCGAGCGCCTGCTCGGCCTCCGCGCGTCCCGTCCCCTTGCGCACCATGACGATCGCGAGCTTCACGCTGCCGCCGGCCGCGTCGATCGCCGCCCGCGCCGAGGCACGATCGACCCCGCAGCACTCCATCACGATGCGCTCGCCCCGGTCGCGCAGCTTGTCGGAGACCGCCTTCAGGTCGACCATCAGATTGCCGTAGGCCCGTCCCAGCCGGATCATCGCGCCGGTGGAGAGGGTGTTGAGGACGAGCTTGGTGGCGGTGCCGGCCTTCATGCGGGTGGAGCCCGTGAGCGCCTCGGGGCCGACCTTGGGGAGGATGAGCACGTCGCAGGTCGCCCGCAGCACCTGGGGCGGATCGGAGCACGACACCAGGCCCGTGGTCGCGCCGATCGTCTGGGCGCGCGACAGGGCGGCGCGCACGAAGGGCGTGGTCCCGCTCGCCGCGATGCCGAGCACGAAGTCGTGCGCCGCGACGCGCGCCTGATCCATCGCTTCCATCCCTGCGTTTACGTCGTCCTCGGCGCCCTCGCTGCTCTTGACGAGCGCGCCGTACCCGCCCGCGATCACCCCCACGACCATTTCGGGCGGGGTGCCGAACGTGGGCGGGCACTCGCTCGCATCCAGCACGCCCAGGCGCCCGGAGGTCCCCGCGCCCACGTAGACCAGCCGCCCGCCGCGGCGGAACGCGTCGACCACCAGGTCGATGGCCCGGGCCAGGTCCTGGCGCACGGCGTGGACCGCGGGAGCGACGGTCGAGTCCTCGGCGTTGATCAGATCGACGATCTCGAGGCTCGAGGCGACGTCGATACGCTGGGTGCGCGGGTTGCGCTGCTCGGTGAGCCGCGGGTCGCGGTAATCGGGAGCGGGGACGGTCATGAAGGGGTTCGGATGGCCCCAAGTTAGGCGTTGACCCGAACTCGGGTCAACGTGCACAATTCGAGATGCGCAGATCCCTCGCTCTCGGGCTGCTGGTGCTGGCGTGCCGCAGCGGCATCAAGGCGCCAGAGACGATCCCTGTGGCCCCCAGCGTCCTCGACTCCATTCCGCCGGCCATCGCGCTCCCTGCTGTCGACACGTCCGCGCGGGCCGCGGTGCAGGCGGGGACGCCGAGTCGTGCGCTCATTGCGGCCGACTGGCCGCTCACTCAGCGCGTCACGCCCGTCACCGGTGAGCACGCCATGGTGGTGACGTCGCATCCACTGGCGAGCAACGTCGGCGTCGACATGCTACGCCGCGGCGGCAACGCCATCGACGCCGCGGTGGCGGTCGCCTTCGCGCTGGCGGTCGTCCACCCGGTGGCGGGCAACATCGGGGGAGGTGGGTTTCTGGTCGCCCGGATGCAGGAGGGCACGGTCGGCGCGCTCGACTTCCGCGAGACCGCTCCCACGCGGGCGACGCGGGACATGTACGTCGACACGGCGGGCAACGCCATCGGCTCGTCGCTCACCGGCCATCGCTCGGTGGGAGTTCCTGGAACGGTGGCAGGGATGTACGAGGCGCACCGCCGGTTCGGCCGGCTCCCCTGGAAGGAGCTGCTCGTTCCCGCCATCGCTCTGGCCCGCGACGGCTACCTGCTCGACGGCCCGCGCAGCCATGTGATCGAACGCGAGGCCGAGCGCCTGGGTCGCTTCCCCGCTTCCCGAGCGCAGTTCCTGGTGGACGGAGCCGCACCGCCGCCCGGAACCCGCTTCGTGCAGCCCGATCTCGCCCGCACGCTGCAGCTGATCGCCGACAGCGGCGCCACGGCGTTCTACGACGGCAGTATCGCTCACCTCATCGTGCGCGAAATGGCGCGCGGCGGCGGGTTGATCACGCGCCAAGACCTCGCGCACTATGTCGCCAAGTGGCGCGACCCCATCGTGATCAGGTATCGCGGCTACACGATCTATACGATGCCGCCGCCGTCCGGCGGGGGCGTGACCCTGGCGGAGATCCTCAACGTGATGGAGGGGTACGCTCCGGTTCCGCCGTTCGGCAGTGCGGAGCTGATGCACCTCCAGAGCGAGGCGATGCGACGCGCGTACACCGACCGCAACGCATTGCTGGGGGATCCCGAATTCGTTCAGATGCCGCTCGACCGGCTGCTGTCGAAGCAGTATGCCGGGTCGCTACGCGCGGAGATCGATCCGCACCGGGCGACGCCCGCCGTGCCGATATCGGGAGGGCGCTCCGAGGGGACGGAGACGACTCATTTTTCGATCGTGGATGCGGACGGCTCCGCGGTCGCCTGCACCTACACGCTGAACAACGATTTCGGCAGCGCGGTCACGGTCACCGGCGCCGGATTCCTCTTGAACGACGAGATGGACGATTTCACGTCGGCGCCGGGGCGGCCCAATCTGTTCGGCCTGGTGCAGGGCGAGGCGAACGCCATCGCGCCCGGCAAGCGCATGCTGTCCGCCATGACGCCTTCCATCGTGGTCGACTCCGCCGGGCGACTCGCGCTCGTGCTCGGCTCGCCCGGGGGCTCGCGCATCCCGACGGCCGTGTACCAGGTGATCAGCGATGTGGTCGACCAGAGCATGTCGCTCGCCGAGGCGGTCGCGGCGCCGCGGCTGCATCACCAGGCACAACCCGATGTCGTGTACCTCGAGCGCAACGGGTTCGAGCAGGCGGCCATCGACTCGCTCGCGGCGATGGGGCACAAGGTCGAGACGTGGGCCTACAAGACCGAGGTGAACGCCATCGGCCGCACCGCCACGGGCTGGGTGGGGGTGGCGGATCCCCGGCGCGGCGGGGGGGCGGCGGCGTACTAGCCACCGTAACAGCAGCGCTGGAGCGGTCCCGCAGCGTTTCATGTCTTGACACGCCCTAGGCGCGAGCTATATCCACCTGAGCCTCTCTGAAGGTCGTGCGGATGGAAGGCTGGGCGGCCGAGCTGGAGTCGGGCAAACCCGACGCCGCGTGGGACCTGTTTCTCGACCGCTATCGGCGCCTCATCTTCGCGGCCATCCGCCATTACGCCCAGGACTACGATGATGTGATGGACGTGTTCGCGCGGGTGTGTGAGGCCCTGCGCGAAGGCGATCTGCGGCGGCTCCGCGCCTACGCGGCGCAGCCGGATCATCGCGCCCGCTTTTCCACCTGGCTCGTCACCGTCGTACGCCACCTGACGGTCGATTGGTTCCGCCACCGCGACGGCCGCCGCCGGCTCTCCGTGGTGGCCGCCGCGCTGCCGCCGCTGCGCCGCCGCATCTTCGAGCACGTGTTCCTCGACCAGCGCAGCCACATCGAGGCCTACGAGCTGATCTGTGCCCGTGAGGCGCCCTCTCTTTCCTTTACCGAGTTTCTCGGCGAGCTACGGGCGACCTATCGGGCGGCGACCGACGGCCGTCGCGGCCAGGTGCTGGGCGAGCTGGGTGGCACGCCGCCTCCCGACGCCGCCGCACTTGACGCCACTCCGGAGGAGTCCGCGGAGACACACCACCTGCTCGAGCGCGCGTTGGCGGTGCTCAGCGCGGAGGATCGGGCGGCGGTCGAGTTGTACGTGGTGGAGGAGCTCTCCGCAGCGGACGTCGCCAGGATCCTCGGGCTCCCCAACGCGAAAGCGGTCCACAACCGCGTGTACCGCGCGCTCGCCGCCGTGCGCACGCACTTGGCGCAAGTCGGCGTCGCCCGGAGCGACCTGTGAGCAGTGCGGGAGTTCCCGGCCGTCTCATATCCCCGACTAGGCTGAACCTCACCGGGACGGAGGCCGCTGTCGCGTGATCGATTCTGAGCCGCTCGACTTGCTGCGCCATGGGCGCGATGGGTCGGCAAGAGAGACTCCCGAGTGCCTGGACGACGCCGCACTGGCCGCGCTCGCCGAGGGCGCCCTTGACGCCGCTGCGCGGGCGGCCGTGTTGCCCCATCTGTCCTCCTGCCCGCGCTGCCGTGGCGTCGTCGCATCGGTGGCCCGTGCGCTGGGCGACCCGGCCGTCGCGACCGAACTCGCGGCAATCGGACGAAGGCGGCGGTACTGGATCGCGCTTCCGGCCGCCGCCGCAGCTCTGCTCCTCGCCCTCGGTGTGCCGCGCTGGTTGGAGCAACGACCCGTCCATCGCGCCCCGCCAGGTGCCAGCCAGTCCCTTCCGCGGCCCCTGTCGCCGATCGGTACTGTGGCCGCGGCCGGGACGTTCCGCTGGACCTCCATCGCCGGCGCGGACCGCTACCGTGTGATCCTGTTCGATGCCGCCGGTCGGGTGGTGTACGAGACCCAGCTCACCGACACGGTGGCCACCTTACCCGACTCCGTGACCCTTGCGGCCGGACCACCCTATCTATGGAAGGTCGAGGCGCGCGCCGGCTGGGACCGGTGGTCGGGATCTGAGCTCGTACGGTTCTCCATCGCGGCCCCGGCACGCCGGTGACGGCGTTCGGGACGTCTCTGGTGCTGGCCGCTCTGGTGGCGCAGTCCCCGGCTGCGGACTCGCTTCGCATGCTTGCGGCTCGTCTACCCGAATCCGCCCTCGTGCTCGAAACGCGCGCCCGCCCCCTGGCCGTGCGCGACGCCGTCACCGACGCGCTCGCGCGAGACGAGATCGGCGTAGCCCGCGGCCTGGCGGCCGCCTACGCCGTCGCGTGGAGCGATTCGTTCCTGGTGCGCGAAGTGGCGCGCTTCGCCACGTGGCCAGCGGAGCGGCGCGCCGCGAAGATCTGGACCGACAGCGTGCGTCGCGCAGGCGTGGCGGCGTATAGCCGGGTCGGTGCCACGGCCGCGATCGCCATCTGGCGCCGCGCCCTGCGGCGTGCCACGGCCATCGCGGACACCGCCGGCATCGCGGCCGTGCTGGGGAATATCGGGGCGGGCTGGCTGCGTGAGGGCGAGCTCGACAGCGCGGAGGCGGATCTCGGGCATTCTCGCACCCTGGCCGCCGCCATCGGAGACATCCGCGTGGAGGCAAATGCCGTCGGGACACTCGCCGGAGCACGCGCAGATCGTGGCGACCTCGCCGCGGGTCGCGAGGGGTACGCTCGCGCCCTCGCCCTGCGCGAGCGCATCGGAGACACGCGCGGAGTGGCCGCCGATCACAACAATCTCGGGCTCCTGGCCCAAGCCGTGGGGGAAGAGGACGAGGCACGGCGACAATTCGAGACCGCGCTAGAGCTCAATCGTCGCGATGGCCGCGACGAGGTCGCCGCGACCAACCTCGTGAACCTGGCCGGCCTCGCGGCTGCGAGTGGCGACTTCGGGCGCGCCGAGACGTGGTACCACGACGCGCTCGCGATCTGGCGAGGCCGCGAGCAGTGGGCCGATGCGGCGGACGCGCTGCACGGGCTCGGCCAGCTCGAGCTGCGCCGCGGCGATTATCCCGCGGCCCGGGCCGCGCTGGGGGAGGCGCTGACCATTTATGAGCGCACCGGACCGCTTGGGGACGCACTCGCGGTGCGGCGCGAGCTCGCCGGCGCGCTGAGCGCGGCGGGGGAGCTGCAGGGGGCGCTCAATCAGCTGCAGCGCACGCAGCAGATCGCCGACTCGGCGCGAGAGCCGCCGGCCGTGCGGGCGGGCATCGCGCTTGCGCGGGGCGACTTGGCGGTGCAGCTGAACAGCTTCGCCGAGGCCGACCGCCGCTACGCCCAGGCGGAACTGTTGTATCGACAGGCGGGGGATCCGGCGGGCCAAGCAGAAGCCCAGCAGGGGCGCGGCGTTCTGTTCCTCGAACGCGACAACTACCCCCGGGCGCAGGCGCTGCTCCAGGGAGCCTTGCGCACGGAGACGGCCACCGGGAACCAGCGCGCGGCCGCCCTGACCCGCCTCTCGCTCGGCCAAGTCGCGCAGGCTCGAGGGGACACCACCGCCGCGCGCCCGCTGTTCGCACAAGCCACAGCCGATCTGGAGCGCCTGGGCGATCCCGTCGGTGTCGCCGCCGCACTCGGCGCGCAAGCGGCGCTCGAGGCGGCCGCGGCGCTGCCCGCAGCCGCCGAGTCGCTGTATCGGGCCGGCCTCGATCGCCTGCATGGCCGTGTCGCGCCCGAGATCGCCTGGCAGCTGCACGCGGGTCTCGGCCTCGCGCGACACTCCCAGGGCCATGACGACGACGCCACCCGCGAGCTGCGGGCCGCGCTGGCCGAGATCGAGCGTCCGAGCCGGTCCCTGACGCTGCCAGAGCGGCGCTCCGCGTTTCTGGCGGACAAGTGGGACGTGTACGCGCAGCTCGCGCTTATCGAGCGCGCCCGCGGCCGCGCGGACGCGGCATTCGCCGCGAGCGAACGCCTGCGCGCCCGGGAGATGCTGGAGCTGTTGCAGCGCGGCCGGCTCTCATCGCCGGACGCGGCCGCCGACCTCGTGTCCCGAGAGCAGGATCTGAGACGCCGCATTGCCGAAGTCACGCACGACCTGGACACCACCGCCGCGGACGCGCTCCGTGAGCCTGAAGCGCCGGCCGCGAGCGCGGCCACCCGCGAAGCGCTGGACCGTGCTCAGGAGGCGTACGGTGAGTTGCTGCTCGAAATGCGGGAGCGCAGTCCCCGGCATGCGACCCTCGTGTCGCCAGCGACGGCAACCAGCCGCGACGTCGGCCGGCGGTTGGCCTCCGATGTCGCTCTCATTGAATACCTCGTCAGCGATTCGGGCTCGCTTGCGTTCGTCGTCGCTCGAGACACCGTGACCGTCGTGGATCTGGGCGTCCAGCGCCGCACGCTCGCCCGCCTGGTCGAGTTCGCCCGCGGAACATTACAGCAGCGGGGACCGGGGCCCGCCGATTCGTTGTGGCGGGGACCGTTGCGGCAGCTCCACCAGTATCTGATCGCTCCCCTCGAAGAGACGGGCCTGCTCGCCGGCAAGACGCGACTCATCCTGGTTCCGCACGCCGAGCTGCACTACCTGCCGTTCGGGGCACTGCTGGGCGGGTCGGGGCCGGGACAGTTCCTGATCGAGCGGTACGAGGTGGCCGTGACGCCGTCGGCATCGGTCTGGGTCGCCCTGGGCGATCGCCCGGCGGGACCGGTCTCGACCGGCACGCTGGCCTTGGCGCCGAGACCCGACGTCCTGCCGGGATCGCGGCGCGAAGTGGCGGCAGTCGCGCGCCTCGGCGGCGCCGATGTCGAGGTGCTCAGCGGCGGCGCGGCCACGGAGGCGGCGTTCCGGCGCGAGGCCCCGAGGCGCCGCATCCTGCACCTCGCGACGTACGGAGTCCTCAACAAGCAAAACCCGCTGTTCTCCTACGTGGATTTGGCAGCGGGCGACGCGCAGGACGGCCGACTCGAGGTACACGAGGTGTTCGGCCTCGATCTCGCGGCGGACCTCGTGGTGCTCTCGGCGTGCCAGACGGGCCTCGGTTCGGGGGCGCTCGCCGACGTGCCGGCGGGGGATGACTGGGTCGGCCTCACGCGCGCGTTCCTGCACGCCGGCGCGGCACATGTGGTGGCCACCCTGTGGTCGGTCGAGGACTGGGCGACGGCGAGTCTCATGGAGCGCTTCTACGAGCGCTATCGGACGAGCGACGACCCGGAGCGAGCGCTGGCGGTAGCGCAACGCGAGCTCCTCGCCGCGCCCGCGACGTCGCACCCGTTCTACTGGGCCGGGTTCGTACTCACGGACCGGGCCGATGGCACTGCGAGGAATCGGTGAGCAAGCGCGCGTGCGGTGTCCGTCTCACGGACGGGGGTCAGCGTCCAATGAGACTATTCGCGCCACCAGCAACCCTGCTCGGCATGCTCGCTGCGCTCGCTTCGCTTGGCGGGTGCTCCGACGTGTCGATTGGACCCCAGCCCCAGCCGCAGCCACACGACGCGATCGTCTCGGACCCGACCACCGCTCCTGCCCTGGTGAGAGGGACACGAGCGGCGTCCGTCCAGGATTCCAGCTCGGGGGGAGATAACGTCGTGTACGTGTCTCTCCTTCCCGGCACGGTCCCGGGCGGCGACGTGGCGAGCATCAGGCGCGTCGGCAGCGCCGACCTGGTTTACGCGGCACTCCTCGACGGCGGTTTCGACCCCGTTCCGGTGCCGGCCGGTGCGGGAGACACGGTGCAAATCGCGGTGGACGTGCCAGGCGCGCCGCGCGTGATCTTCACTTACGGCGTGCCGCCGATCCTGCGGCCGGTCGTCGTGCGCACCTCGCCGTCGCCGGGGAAACGCGACGTCCCCCTGAACGCGACCATCGTCATCGTCTTCAGCGAGCCGGTCGACGCCGCCACGCTGACCACGTCCTCGATGCGGCTGCTCCGTGGGACGAGCCCGGTTGCCGGCACCGTGACCGTGCTCGAGGGCACCGGGACCGTCGCCGTGTTCACTCCCGCCGCCCTGCTCGATCCCAACACCGACTACGAGTTCGTGGTCACCACGGCAGTGACCGACCTCGACGGTGATGCGCTCACCCAACCCCTGACCGTGGACTTCAGGACCGGCCAGTCCGAAGCAGGGCCGCCCGCTTCCATCAGGGTCTCACCAGATACCGTCTACATGACCGGTGGGACGTACCAGATGACGGCCACGGTGGGCGACGCCGGCGGCAACATCCTGGTCGATCAGGCGGTCGCCTGGTCCACCAGCGATTCCACGGGCCTCACGGTGTCCGCGACCGGACTGGTGACGGCGCTGGCATCGAGCACATACACCGTGACGGCGACGGTGACCGGCTTGACGGCGTCGGCACGCGTGGTCGTGACGGCCGGGCCTCCGGCATCGCTGGAGATCTCACCCGCGCACGCCACGGTCGGTGCCGCGGGCGACACGATCATCCTCCGGGCGACCATTCGCGACGCCGCGGGACGGGTGATCACGTATCCCTCGGTGACGTGGGCTAGCAGCACCCCCGGAGTGGCGACCGTCGTGCCCTATACCATTGGGGACGTCGGGCCGGGCCTCGCGACCGTCACGGGCGTGAGCGTGGGAGACGTCACGATCACCGCGACCAGCGGAACGGCGAGCGGCACGGCCTCCGTCACGGTCGTTCCACCCGCACCGGTCGCATCGGTGACACTCACTCCGGCGTCGGCGACGCTGCTGCTGCGGACAACGCGGCGGTTCTCCGCGACGACGCGGGATTCGAATGGCACCCTGCTTCCTGGCCGCGTGATCACCTGGACCACCGATAACACGGCGGTGGCAACGGTCGACGCACACGGGCTCGTGACGGGAGTCGGCGAGGGTTCCGCCGCCGTGGTCGCGACGAGCGAGGGAGTGAGCGATACCGCGACGATGACCGTGGTGGCCATCAGGTTCACGTCAGTTGCCGCCGGCTCGTTTCACAGTTGTGGTCTCACCGCCAGCGGGGCGGCCTACTGCTGGGGGTTCAACTCGGACGGGCAGCTCGGCGACGGATCGACCATCTCCCGCCTGCTCCCCACCGCGGTTGCGGGCGGGCTCACCTTCTCCATGCTCAGTGCCAGCAGCTTTCATACCTGCGGAGTGGCTCTTAACGGCACGGCATACTGCTGGGGCGAGGACGGGTGGGGCCAACTGGGCGACGGCTTGAACAGCTTCAGCGTGGTCCCCGTGGCCGTGAGCGGCGGGCTCGCCTTCTCCGCCGTGAGTGCCGGACAGTATCTCACGTGCGGTCTCACTACCAGCGGCGCAGCGTATTGCTGGGGTTACAACAAAAACGGCGAGCTGGGCGACGGCTCGACCACCGCCAGCTCGATCCCCGTGGCCGTGACCGGCGGGCTGACCTTCTCCACGGTGAGCACCGGCACCGGTGGTCAGCACACCTGCGGTCTCACGACCAGTCAGACGGCGTACTGCTGGGGATACAACGGCACCGGCGAGCTGGGTGACGGCACGACGACCTCCAGCTCGGTCCCGGTGGCCGTGACCGGTGGGCTCGCCTTCTCGGCGGTGAACACCGGTCGCTTTCACTCGTGCGGCCTCACCGCCGGCGGGGTGGCGTACTGCTGGGGGTACAACTTCTTCGGCCAGCTGGGAGACAGTACCACCACCAACCGGCTCGTTCCCGTCGCCGTGAGCGGTGGGCTCGGTTTCATCGCGCTGGCGGGTGGGCAGTATCACACGTGCGGTATCACCGTCAATCAGACCGCGTACTGCTGGGGGCGAAATGAGAGCGGCCAGGTCGGCGACGGAACGTTTACCGACCGGCTTGCCCCCGTGGCCGTGACCGGTGGGCTGAGTTTCTCAAGCGTCAGCGGCGGCTACGGCCATACCTGCGGTCTCGCCACCACCGGGACCGTGTACTGCTGGGGATATAACGACTTCGCGCAGCTGGGCGACGGCTCAGGGAAGAGCAGCAACGTGCCCGTGAGAGTGGCGGGCCAGCCGTGACGCCGACTTCGCTCCACGCGGCGAGCAATCCGCAGGATTCGATCCGTCCAACTTCCCTAACAGGGGGAAGAGGAACCATGTCACGACCTGGTCGGCAGGTACAAGCGATGCGACTCCTGGTGCTATGTGGAGCAACCATTGTCGCGTGCAGCAACGACTCCACGTCGCCGCGCGCCTCCGTCGCTTCCGTCGAGATCACCCCAGCCGCTCCCGGCGTGGTGATCGGCCACACGGCACAGTTGACCGCGATCGTAAGAGACGCGGCGGGCAACGAACTTGCCGGCCGGTCGGTGACGTGGAGGAGCGAAGCTCCGACACGCGCCACGGTCTCCACGACCGGGCTGGTGACCGGCCTCGTGCTTGGGGACGGCGTGCAGATCATCGCCACGAGCGAGGGCTGGAGCGGGAGCGCGATGCTCAGCGTGGTGCTCGACATCGCGGGCGAGTGGAACTACACCGAGCAGGTCGGCAGGACGTACCAGGGGCGGACGGTTACCTGCGGCGACACGGGATCCTACCAGCTCACACAGAGCGTTGCGGGCATCGGCGGCACCGCCGTGTGGGTGGGAGAGTGTGAAGGGCCATTCGCGGCCCTGGCAGACGAGGCTGTGGCGCCATATCTCGTCGCGGAGGGCCGCCTCCAGAGCGCGTACCTCGATTTCCGCGTCGGCGGTTGTGTCTACGGTGGCGATGTCGCGGGACCGCCGGCCCCCAAGCTGAGCGGCACGCTGACATGCGGGGATTGGACCGGGACGTGGGAGGCGGTGCCCGGGGGGCAACCGGTGGCGTCCGTCACCGTGCGCTCGGACGTCCAAACCGTCGTCGGGGGAATCGTTCAACTGATCGCCGTGCCGCGGGATGCCGCCGGACACGTGCTCAGTAGAACCGTGCGGTGGTCCAGCGACCACCCGTCGGTGGCAACCGTCTCGGACACCGGCCTCGTCGCGGCACTCACCCCCGGATCGGCGCGCATCAGCGCGCTCAGCGAGGGGCAAACCGGCTCCGCCGGCGTGACCGCCGAGCTGGTCAGCTTCGGGTCGGTGAGCGCCGGGGTTTATCACACGTGCGGCCTCACGACGTCGGGCGCGGCGTATTGCTGGGGATGGGCCGGCAACGGGCAGTTGGGGTTGGGGTTCCGGCCCCCCGCGCACCCACTGGGGCTGGGTCAGAACGACCGGACGCCGCTCGCGGTGGCCGGCGGTCACACCTTCACGATGGTCAGTGGAGGTCTCGGCCACAGCTGCGGCGTCACGACGGCCGGCGAGGCGTACTGCTGGGGCGACAACACCTATGGTCAGCTGGGCGATGGTTCAAAGACCAGGAGCCTCGCCCCCGTAAGCGTCACGGGCGGGCAACAGTTCGCGAGCGTTACGGCCGGAAGCTATCACAGCTGCGGCGTGACGACCGGGAACGCCCTGTACTGCTGGGGAAACAACAGCCAGGAGCAGCTCGGTGACGGCTCCCACACATCGAGCTCCTCGCCCGTGCTCGTGGCGGGTGACTTCCTGTTCCAAGCCGCGCGTGCCGGCGCCTACCACACCTGCGGTGTCACCACCGCCAATGTCGCGTACTGCTGGGGGTATGATCTGGATGGGCAACTCGGCACCGGGAGTGTCACCTTCAACGTTCCAACGCCGGTGGCCGTCGCGGGCGATCACAGTTTCGCGGCCGTGGCGACCGGGTTCTCCCACTCGTGCGGTACGGCGACGGACGGTGCCGCCTACTGCTGGGGCCAGGCGAGCCTGCTGGGCGACGAGTCCGGGCTCGATCAATACGCGCCGGTGGCGGTGGCGGGCGGCATCACCTTCGCGACGGCGGGCGGCAGCCTCGCGTCCGGGCAAGAGAGCTCGTGCGCCTTGACCCCCTCCAGTGCGGCATACTGCTGGGGCCACAACGACGCGGGACAGCTGGGCGACGGCTCGACGACGTGGCGCTCGACGCCGAACCTCGTGCTGGGCGGGCTGAGTTTCGCATCGATCAGCACCGGTCCGTTCCACACCTGTGGGGTCACGACCAGCGCCGTCGCGTACTGCTGGGGAATCAATGCGAACGGCCAGGTGGGCGCGACGGTGCTCGATGAATGCGTTGCGGACGCGACGTATCCCTGCGCCCTGGCGCCGGTCCGCGTGGTCGGTACGGTTCAGGCGGGAGCGTCTGCGGCGCGCGTGCTGGGCCGCGCTGCGCGCCCGCGAACGGCCGACCGGGCGGCGTTGCTACGCGAGCTGGAGGCGAGCCTCCGCCGTACGCCGCTGAGTCCTCTCCCGCTGAAGGCACCATGAGGCAGGGGCACCTCCGTCGCGCTCTACTCACACTCGCCTCACTGGCTGGGTTCATCGGTTGCGGCGGTGATGGCGCACCGACCTCGCCGCCCGGGGCAACCGGCGTAGCATGGGCCGCGGTGAGCGCCGGATTCGAGCACACCTGCGGGCTCACGACCGCGGGCGCCGCCTATTGCTGGGGACAAGGTTATGCCGGCAAGCTCGGCGACGGGAGCACCAGCGACCGATCAAGCCCTGTGCTCGTGGCAGGCGGCGTGCGCTTCGTGTCGCTGAGCGCCGGCGGCCACCACACGTGCGCCGTCACGGCCGCGGGCGCCGCCTATTGCTGGGGGTACAATGTCTACGGTCAACTCGGCGTCGGGACCACGACCGGTCCCGAATCGTGTCCCACCGCCAATCCAGACGTTACCGTGTATTGCAGTTTGGCCCCGGCGCCCGTGGCGGGGGGCATCGCCTTCGCCGCGGTGAGCGCGGGCGCCGAGCACAGCTGCGGGGTCACCGCCGCGGGCGCCGCCTATTGCTGGGGATACAATTATGACGGCAAGCTGGGCGACGGGACCACGACCCAGCGCTTGACGCCCGTGCGCGTGGCAAGCGACGTGCGTTTCGCGACGGTAGGCGCCGGCAATACCCACAGCTGTGGCGTGACGGACGCCGGCGTCATGTATTGCTGGGGTTTCAACGGCGTCGGCGAGGTCGGCGACGGCACCACGACTAAGCACTTGACTCCAGTACTCGCGGCGGGCGGCCTCAATTTCGCCGCCGTGGGCCTCAGCGCTGCCCATAACTGCGGGGTCACGGCCGCGGGCGCCGCGTATTGCTGGGGATCGAATAGTGAAGGCGAGCTGGGTGACGGGACCACGACCCAGCGTCTGACGCCCGTTCTGGTGGCGAGTAATGTGAGATTCGCCGCGCTGGCCCGCGGCATTGCCAACGGCCACACCTGCGGGGTCACGGCCGCGGGCGCCGCCTATTGCTGGGGATCGAATCGCACGGGCCAGCTCGGCGATGGGACCACGACCCAACGACTGACTCCGGTGCCCGTGGCAAGTAGCGTGCGTTTCACCGCGGTGAGCGCCGGCAGCTTCCACACCTGTGGGCTCACGGCCGCGGGCGCCGCCTACTGCTGGGGAGGCAATGGCGCCGGCCAGCTCGGCGACGGCACGGGGACGGACAGCAACTTCCCGGTACGGGTTGCAGACTTGCCGTAGTCGGCTTCCTCTCACCCGCTGGACGCACACCACCTTCCGAGCAAACGTCCCGCCACGGTCCGTCTCACGTGCGTGTTACCCACGACGCTCACGGAGGCGGCCCATGCATTCCCGAACGGCAACACTCTTCACCCTTGTTTGCGTGACCGCCCTCTTCACGGGCTGCGACGCCAATCCGCCGCTGGCACCAGGGGCCGCCGAGGCATCGCTGGCGCGCGGCACGTCCGGTCAGAAGGGACCGTCCGGCCTCTACGCGATCGCCCTGCAGGGCGCGATCGCGCTCGGCTGGCAGGACAACTCGCCCAACGAAACCGGCTTCGAGGTACAGCGCTCGACGACGGGACCGGGCGGCGCCTTCACACCGCTCGCTTCCACCGCAGCGAACATCACCAGCTACAGCGACACGGGGCTCGCGGCCGCGACGCAGTACTGCTACGAGGTCCGCTCGTTCAAGCGGACCGGGAACGACACGAGCTACTCGGCGTTCGCCGGCCCAGCGTGCGCCGCGACGCCCCCGCTCACGGCGCCATCCGCGCCCACCGCCGTCGTGATATCCGACACTCGCATCGACGTCGGATGGCAGGACAATTCCACGAACGAGAGCGGCTTCGAGCTGTACCGCTCCACGGGGGGGTGGTACATGGAATTCGCCCGGCTAGCCTCGACCGGGGCCGGGGCTACGAGCTACACCGATGCGGCACTCGCCGCCTCGACCCAGTACTGCTACAAGGTTCGCGCGTTCCAGACCAGGGGCGGCAACACCACGTACTCGGAGTTCTCCGGCGCCGCGTGCGCCAAGACGCTTCCGCCTCCCGTGCCCCCGAACGCGCCGTCGCTCTTGTACGCCCTGCCCGAGGGGTCCACTGCGGTCGGCATCTACTGGGACCCCGACTGGAGTAGCGATCCCGCGAGCACCAACGGGTTCCGCGTGGAGCGCTCGATCGATGGCGGCGGGAGCTGGACGACCGCGGGCACGGATGGCGCCGCATGGTACAACTACTCGCATTACCTGAGCGACGGGGACCGCACGCCCGAGCAGCAGGTGTGCTATCGGGTGTTTGCCTCCAACCGTTGGGGAGATTCCGATCCTTCGGGTACCAAGTGCGCCACACCCATCGCACGCCCGACTGGACTCGGCGCGACGACAGTCGACTATCAGACGATCGACTTCGCATGGTCGGACAACTCCCAAGGCGAAGACAGCTACGTGCTCGGTTTCTTCAGCTACTACTACGACGATTGGGGGTTTGAGGTCGAAGAATTCGTCACGGTCTGGGAGGGGCCGGCGAACGCCACGAGCGCCCGCGTCACCGGGTTGGAGAGTGGTACCTCGTACACGTACTACGTCGTGGCGGGGAACGCCTTCGGCCGCTCCGACTTCTCGGACGGCGTAACCGGTACCACCGATCCCGCGCCCCCGGGAATCGCGGGCGTCATGGCGACGAGGACGCGTCTCGGATCACCGCAGCCCCGGCACGCCATCAAGGCGCGAGTGCCCACCCAGCAGCGCCCGCGCTCCGCGGTCGCTCCCCGGAGGGGATTATGAATCTCCCTCGAACGATCCGCTTTGCGGTAACCGCCGTCCTCGCTGTCGTTGCAGTCGTCGCTTGCGATAGCTCCCGCGCGTCCGATGTCACCGCGCCGAGCTACCTCGCAACGGCCACGGAGGCGACCAGCGTCTGGGCTAGCCAGGTTCAGGGCGTTACTGAATCAGGCGCGCTCTACGCGTTGTTCCTCCCGCACGCCTG
>Ga0209473_1000989_pt1 | contig 16154 bp, 16 predicted proteins | sample GraSoiAngelo_133_FD_185890 | JGI IMG/M metagenome (GOLD analysis project Ga0209473, IMG submission 185890) | Grasslands soil microbial communities from the Angelo Coastal Reserve, California, USA - 14_0929_05_20cm (SPAdes) (version 2) | ecosystem: Environmental > Terrestrial > Soil > Grasslands ...
ACAGCCAGACGCGTCTTCCCATCGCCGGAGCGGCCGTCTCCGTCAACCCCGGCGGGCAATCCGCGCTCACCGACATCAATGGCAACTTCAGCCTCAGCGTCAGTCCCGGAACCTCTACCGTCACGGCGAAGGCGACCGGCTATGGCAGCGCCAGCCAGACTGTGACGGTTAATGGCGGCCAGAAAACGAACGTCGTGTTCAGGCTCGCCAGCGTTACCGCCTTTGGCTCCCTCAGCGGATCGGTGACCGACAGCCTCAGCAAGGCGCCGATCGTGGGCGCCACGGTCAGCCTCTCCGACGGGATGGTCCGCGTGACCGACGTCAACGGAAACTTTTCATTTGCGATCGTGCTCAGCGGGAGCTACACGCTGACGATATCGGCGGTCGGGTATGTCACCCAAAGCCAGGTCGTCACGGTGAAGACCGGCCACGCCACCAGCGTGCAGATTTCGCTGGCCCGGACCTAACGGCCGACGACGTGGAGGCGCCAGCCCCCGAGATCGTCGGAGCTGGGGTGGTGATTCACCTCATCACCGGCGGCTTCTCGAAGCAGGTCCTCGATCGCGCGCTGGCTCTTGATGAAGGCGGTGACCACCTCGGGGTCGAAGTGGGTGGCCGAGCCCTTGAGAATCTCGGTCTTCGCGTATTCGAAGGTGCGGGCAGCGCGGTATGGTCGATCGGAAGTCATGGCATCCAGGGCATCGGCCACCGCCAGGATCCGGGCACCGAGCGGGATCTCATCGGCGCGCAGCTGGTCGGGATAACCGTTGCCGTCCCAACGCTCGTGATGATGTCGGACCAGCGGCAACACGGGGTCGAGAAAGTCGATGCCCTTGAGCATGTCGACGCCAATCACCGGGTGCTTTTGCATCCGGATCTCCTCATCGGGCTCGAGCCGCGCCTGCTTGCGGAGGATCACGTCCTCGATGCCGATCTTGCCGATGTCGTGCAACACACTGGCTCGGCGGATCGCACTGACCTCGCTCTCGTCGCAGCCCAAAGCCTTGGCCATGATCACCGTATACGCTTCCACCCGTTGGGTGTGGCCATGGGTGTACGGGTCACGGGCCTCGACCGCCGCCGCCAACGCCTCGATCGTCATCAGGTAGGTGTCCTGCAGCTGGGTCATCGTGACCTTCAGTGAGGCGCTCTTGTCTTTGAGCGAATGGGTCATCTGATTGAAGGACTCGGTCAGCTCGCCGATCTCGTCATGTGTGGTGACCGGGGTCTGGTGCGCGAGGTCGCCCGCGCTGACCAGGCGGGTCGCCTCGACCAGGCGGTGGACCGGCCGAGCGATTCGGCGCGCCAGCCAGACACCGATCGCCAGCGTGAACAGGACGCCGGCGAGGAAGAGGACGACCAGAATGATCCGCAGCTGGTTCGTATCAGCCAGCAGGCCGGCCGTGGAGGCGGTGGTCCCGACGTAGCCGAGGTTTGCCGAGCGCAGCACCCAGGTCGAGACGAGTTCCATTCCCGGACCGCCGGCCGTCCGGGACAGTTCGACCACGGTCGTCGGGCTCACCCGATTCCGAGTCGTACCGTCCAGGGCGAGCGTCGACCATTGCCCAGGCCCGAGCGCGAGCGAGGTGCCGAGGACCTGGCCGTTGATGTCGTAGAAGGTGATGTCGTCGTGCAGGGACGCTCTGATCGCCGCGGCCCTATCGTCGAGATAATCGCCGACCAGGATGGCGCCAACCAGCACGCCGCCGGCATTGCGCACGGGCTGTCCTGTGAAAATGGCAGCTCGTGGCGCGGGCACCACCAGGTCCAGGCCAGTGGCACCGCCGGTCAGCACGTAGGAGAGGCTGGGCCAGGCGCTCAGATCGCGATTCCTGGTCACCGTATCGGCCACGGCGCCATGGCCGACGACCCCAACGATTTCGCGTCCAGAGGTATCGACGGTTTCGACGACCACGTTGGGATGGATCGTCAGCGCCCGCTCCAGCCAGGCTTGCAGCGCGGGCGTGTTGGCCCAGTTCTGGCTGAGCCCAGTCCCGCTGGTCAGCAGCCGAAGAATCGACCGCCGATCGGCATCCCCTGCCTGCACCATCGACTGGGCGACGAAGCCATCGTGGATCAGCTGGTTGTCGAAGGCTTCCTGACTACGGCTGCTCAGGGCGCTGGTGGCCGTCAGCGTCCCCACGGCGCCGATCGCCAGGGTGAGGGCCGCGAACGGGAGAACGATCTTCAGGGCCAGCCGGTGGCGGAACCGCGACATATGGCGCGGGTGTAACGCGCGAGTGGCCGGCGAGCTTGTGCCGGCCTAAACGCTTAAGCCGCTACCGAAGAAGGCTTCCGGGCTCGGATCCAGCTGAATCGTGTGTTCGGGAAAGTCCTCGGCCACGCGCCGGCCATCGGCCGGGAAGATGTAATCGAGTTTGACGAAGTAACCCAGTTCCTGGGCATGGCTCAAGAAGGTGGTTGCCAGCAGCAAGCTGCTGAAGGCAGGTGTGTGCCGGGCGCCGCCCGCATCCGTGCGGCTCAACAGGGGCATCCGTTCCGGATCGCGATCCCCTTCCGTTTCGACCACCACGACAAAGATGCGTTCTGGCAGGGTCACCGACTCAGGATAGGGTTCCCGTGGCCTCGATCCTCCTTAGACTATGAGGCGATGACGCCGGCCGACGCACGCGACGCGTTTACGCGCCTGCTGCAAACGCCGGAGCCGGAGCTGGACCTCGCCGAGGCCGCGCTCTTGATTGCCGCCGAAGAGTATCCAGACCTGCGTCCCTCGGTCTACCTGGAGCAGATCGCCAGGATGGGGACCGAGCTGAAACGGCGGATCCGTGCCGAAGTCGAGCCGCGGCGCGTTGTCGAAACGGCCAATACCTACCTGTTTGAGGAACTGCATTTCAAGGGAAATCGCGAGGAGTACTACGACCCGCGTAATAGCTTTCTCAACGACGTGATCGAGCGCCGCGTCGGGATCCCGATCACGCTGGCAGTGCTCTACATAGCGATAGGGGAGAGGGCCGGCCTACCGGTGCGCGGAGTCGGCATGCCAGGACACTTCCTCGTGAAATACGCGCCGGCGTCCAGTGGCGAGATCTTCATCGACGCCTTCAACGGCCGAACGCTGAGCCGCCAGGAATGCGCGAAGATGCTCGAGGACATGTACGGCGGAACGGTGAAGATGCGGCCGGCGTTGCTCGAGCCATCGACGAAACGCCAGATTCTCGCCCGCATCCTGAACAACCTCAAGAGCCTGTACCTGTCCCGCGGTGATTTGGCGCGGGCGCTGGCGGCCAGCGATCGCATCATGCTGACGGACCCCCACCTGACATCGGAGTGGCGGGATCGCGGCCTGATCCAGTTTCAGATGCGCCATGACACCGAAGCGTTGAAAGATTTCAGTCGCTACCTCGGGGTGCGACCGGAGCCCGAGGATGCGGCGCGCGTCAAGCAGCTGCGTGGCCAGCTGATCAGCCGGCTGAACTGATGGCGCGCCTCGGTCTCGTGCTTCGTGAGGGCCTCGTCTTCGGCCTGATCGCCGGGGCGTTTGCCCTCGTCATCCGGTTGGTCGCGCTGCTGGCGACCGGCACCGCGATGCCGAATCCGTTCTCGAGTTTCGTCACAACCGCACTCACCTTGCTGATCATCGGCGGGGCTGGTCGCAAGCTGGCCGCCGCTACGGGAACGACCACGCCCTCATTGCAGATGGGCGCGCTGGCCGGGGGGATCAGCGAGTTGATGCGCAACCTGGTGGCGGCCATCATCATCTCGTACCTGCCGGCAGGTCAATCGGCCTTTGCCCATCTCACCCCAGCCGCGAGGCGAGCCGCCACCGACACGAGTACGCTGGCCGTCGCCCTCGGTCAGCAGCTCGGCCTGGCGATCGTCGTCGGGGCGATGATCGGGTGGCTTGGAGCCTGGGCGCTGCTTCGCTTCCAGCCTCCGCGCGAGCCCCCGGTAAAATAGACGGGATCGCGCTAGACGGGGAGCCAGCGGTGCCCTGTACCCGCAATCCGCTTTAGCGGGGTCGAATTCCCCTTTGAGGGGTGCGCTGTCCGGAGTGGCGTTTCGTGCGACTGCGTTGATGGCCTGGTCCTGCGCGACCTGGTTCCGTGAACCCTGTCAGGTCCGGAAGGAAGCAGCAGTAAGCGGGGTGCCGGGGGCGCCGCAGCCCACCGGGCCTGAGTGGTCCGCGTTGTGTCCCCGGGCGGCGTTACAACGAGAAGGGGTGCGCGGTCACTCCCCCGTCATGATGCCTACTCGCACTGCCCCTCGCTACCCTCTCCCGCAACGCCGGGGAAGGGATATGCCCCCACCCTGACCCTCCCCCGCCGCGGGGGAGGGAAATGATCGTTAACGGGCTCCGGCTGTGACTGGCGGGGCTTTCTGGAACTTGGAAGCGTTGTCGACGGCCCAGGTGAGGGCGTAGTCAGCCACTTCTTCCCAGCCCGGCTGACCCACTGTGTAGTGAGATCGGTCCGGATACTCCTTGAAGTCGGTGACCGCCTTCGACTTGCGATAGAGGTTGTAGTTGGCCTTCGTCACGGACGCCGGAACAATGTGGTCTTTACCACCGGCGATCAGCAGCAGCGGCGCCCGCGTGTCGTTGTGGAAGTTGACCGCGGTAGCCGCATGCGGGTTGAAGTTCGCGAGGCTCGCCTGGAACAGGACGTGGTCCGGGCCGGGAATCGCGTAGCGATCGTAAACCGCCCGCGACTCTTCCTCGCTCAGCAGGTTCCCAAACGAGTAATGGAATTGCTCGGGGGTTGGCTGCATCGCCTTGTGAAGGTTCGCCGGGTTCTTTACGGCCGGCCAGGCGACCTTGAGCTCCGAGAAGGGCAGAATCAGCACGCCCTTGACCGGCGCCGAGTCGATCGCGACGCCGGCGGCACCCAATCCACGATCGAGCAGGATCTGGGTAAAGAGGCCGCCGAACGAATGGCCCATGATGATCGGGGGCCGATCCAGCTTCCGAACGATCGCGTCGTAGTGGTCGACGATCTCGGTTACGCCCAGGCCGGCGACCTTGTCGGGGTTGCGGCGCAGGTCTTCGATGCCCCCCTCCATGCCGGGCCAGGTCGGCGCGATTACGTTGTAGCCGCGTTTGGTATAGCGATCGACCCAGTGCTCCCAGCTGAGCGGGGTCAGCCATAGGCCGTGGATCAAGACAATCGTGTCGGGGGTCGCCTGGTTGGAAGCCATAGTCCCTCCTCCGGAAACGGGTCCGTGCTGCTCTGGCAGCGGTCCGCATTGAGCATATGCGCGACCGAGCGAGGTCGCAAAAGTCGAATCAAGTCAAGGGCTTCCTTTCTCCGAGATCCTAGAATTGGCTCGGGTAAGCTGTTAAGCCAGATCAACTGACGATGAAGAGGAGGCGGGAAGGTATGCGCAGGGGAACACTCTTGGCCGGGCTGATCTTGGCCGTGGCCATGGTCGGATTGGTGACGACGTCGGCGGCAGCAGCTGCGAAGCCGACCGCGAGTGCGATTCCGACGAACGTCGATGCCAGCCAATGGCATCACAACGAGTCGGAGGGCACGATCGCGGTCAACCCAACGAACCCGAGCAACATCGTGATTGTGACCAATGTCGACTTCCCGGCAGCCGGGATGTTCAAAGGGGTCAGCTTCGACGGCGGCAAAACGTGGAGCCGGACGTTGATAGGCAACGGCGATAACCTCGGCGACGCCTGCTGCGACCCGACAATGTCATTCGACAGCTCGGGTACGCTCTTCATGGCCTACCTGCTCAACGTCGGCGCGACCGTCCCAGTCGCCTACAGCACGGACGGAGGCCTGACCTTCACGCGGATTCCCGACATCGCAAAGCCGGCCAGTTCGAGCTCGCTCACGGCGAATGAGCGCAAAGGACTGTTCCGATATACGGATCAGCCGACAATCACCACCGGCCACGGCGCGGTCTGGGTAGTGGTCAACGCCGGCGGCCCGATGGTGGCCACCGGCACGACCGCGGCGGCCCTGCTCGCCGGCGGATCATTTCCGGCGGCCGTGGCGATTCCGGGGACCAACAACTGCACCTACGGGGACGTCGCCGTTGGGCCCACCGGTTCCGTGATGAACGTCTGTACGTTAGGCGAGAGCGGCCAGGGGGGCGGCAAGCTATTCGTGAACGTCGATCCTGATGGCCTCGGACCGCAGCCTTTCGGCAGCAGCCGCACCTTCGTGGTCGACACCCACGTGGGCGGCTTTGATTTCATCGCGCCCCAGCCAGATCGCTCGATCGACGCGGAGCCAGGGCTGGCCTGGGACAGGTCGGGCGGCCCGCACAACGGCCGCGTTTACCTCGTCTACACCTTCGAAGTCCAGAACGAGAGCGACAACACCGATATCTTCGTTCGATACTCGGATAACCAGGGCATGACCTGGAGCGCACCGGTACGGGTGAACGACGACGCGACGACGAACAGCCAGTTCCTGCCGAAGATCTCGCTCGATCAGACGACCGGCAACCTGGCGGTCGTCTGGTACGACTCGCGCAACGATCTCGGAACCGGCGGACGCGGCGACACGGATGGCCTGCCGAACACCGATGCGCAGTTCTGGGGTGCCTTCAGCAGCAACGGTGGGCTTTCGTTCACAAAGAACTTCCAGATCAGCGCCGGGACGTCGAATTCGCGCGACGCCCACAATGGGATCGACTACGGGGATTACACGGGCCTGTCGTTCCATGGCGGCATCGCGCATCCGGTATGGGCCGACAACTCGAACAGCACGGGCGACAACCCCGACGGCACGCTACATGAGCTCGACGATTACACGGCGGCCGTCGCAATCGCCGGAAGGTAATCCAAAGGATCGGGTTTGACGGGGAAGGGTGGAGGGAAGTCGACCCCCACCCTAACCCTCCCCACAAGGGGGAGGGAATTGGAGCCAGGTCATGCGCCCAGCGAGGCATTACACGCGGTGAAGCTCAAGACATAGACAGTGAGGACCGCCAGGAGCACGTACGTAATCACCTTTGACATCCGCCAGCCGACCGATTTGCTCGCCGCGACCATGTGACTTCGCCAGAATGCGTAGCCAGCCAGCCACAGACCGCCGGCGAGCAGCGGAGCCAGTGCGGCAAGGGTGACGAAGAAGAGAAATACAAATAGGTATCCGACGCCGGCCCCCGGCGTGGTGTCGTGCTGAGCGGTGCGGACGATACTTAGTGGGATCAGGCAGACGGCCGCCGTAATCAGGACCAGCAGTGCTGTCCAGAGCCAGAGCAACACCGTTGCTGCCGCGGGTCGGCGCCGTTGTATCGGGCGCATAGGAAAACAACGTTGCAGGCTTGCGGACCCATCCGCCTTCTCAGACACGATGCGAGGGATAACCGAGAGCTAGCGGCGCTCGGCCTGGGCGAACGCGAGGCCATTGCCCTGGAGGCGCGACGCGGCAAACATCAGCAGCCCCCAACCCTCAAGGATGGCGGTCGCCGATGCAGTGAGGAGTCCGATCGCAACGTGCTCGGACAGGACCGCCGCGATGGTGAACACGATCACGATCGGAATCAGCAAAGCCATCAACACGAGCATCCGAAGGAGTTGACCCGGGCCGCGAAGGTCAACCGGCGTTGGGATGATGGTGTAGACGCCTATCCCCATCGCTTGAACGGCCCAAATTGCCGCAGCAAATAGGAGGAGACCAAGGACGAAGACGGCCACCGACCCGGCCGCGATGGCGGCGGCCAGCAGGCCGGCAGCCAGGGGAATCACCTGTCGCAGCGAGCGCGCCAGCGTCAGCACCAGCAACCGCGCGGTAAGGCTTGCCGACGAAAGCCACCACAGAGGGTTGCGCAGGTCGACGCCGAGGCGAATCGACATCATCATGTTGATGATTACCAGCAGATAGAGCGGGAGGGCGATCAGGTTGAGCTGGACGACCGGCGGAAGGCGGCCAAAGCCACCGCCCGCGCCCCAGCCGATGACGATGGCGGCCATCAACGTGATCACCGGCCATCTGAGGCCACCCCGAACGCGTATCGCCGCCAGCCACTCCTTCCACAGGAGGGTCCAGGCTCCGGGTGGCACGTGTCGGCCCTGGCTGGAAACGGCGGCCGTTGGCCGCTGGCGCTGCTGAACGCCGGCCTCGCGCATTGCCTGGCGGGTCTCTCGTGGGCTAAGAAATCCGCCGCTTTGGCGCATCAATCGCCGGACCGTAATCATGCGGAGGGACGATTCCCAGACTTCCGGATAGACATCGTGCGCGACCACGAGTGTGAGTGCAAAGGCAATGATCATGCAGATGCCGAGCGCCAGGAACGCCCATAGGTTTGCGTGAAAACCGCCCACCATCCAACTGCCCGGGGGCAACCCGAGCAATATCGGGGCTATCGCCGGCGGGACCAGCGCTAGATGGCCGACACGACTAACCGCTGTCCCGAGCGATGCCATACCGACGACGGCAAGACTGGCGCCAGCAACCCTGAGGACCGCCGACTTGCTGTGACTCAGCCTCACAAGCGGGAGGTTGAGCCCGAGAACGATGCCGAAGAAGAGACCCATCGAGAGCCCGAACGCCAGAATGCCGGCAATGGCGCCGCGGATGTTGGACGCAAAGATCAGAAACCACAAGGCGTAGGCGGGGAGTTGCATAAGCAGCAGTCGAAGCATTCGAAAGTCCAGCCACAAGACAATGACGCGTGGGGGAAGCGCTGAGCCGCAAAGAAAACGAGCATCGGCGGCAGAGCGAAACAACCCCATCGCCTTTCGGGAGTTCGCGATCTTCAGGCCCAAGAAGACCAGGACGAGTCCCGGAACAAATGTCGTGACGATGTTGAGGAAAGTTGCCACCTCCGAAATGACGGGCGCGGCCGAACTCCTCAGGAGGAACCGTTGCGGGATGACGGTCAGGATCACGAGGATGAAGACGCCCCACATCAGCAGCCGCTTGGGATCACGCCGAATCGTGCGCACGCGATTGAGAAAGATGTGCCAGTCGAGATAAATGAGGGCGCGCAGGCTGTCGCTCGGGGACAGGGCCGGCGTGAGGCTGCGGATCACCGGGTAACTTCGAGGAAGACGTCCTCGAGCCGCTGGTTCGCCCGCTCATGCATGATCTCGCTGATCGGGCCGCTCATCAAGACGCGTCCCTGCTTCAGGATTAGGACGCTGTCGCAGAGTGTGTCGATGTACTCGAGCAGGTGCGTGCTGACGATGATGGCGGCTCCGCGCTCCCGGATTTCCACCAGGATCTCCCTGAGCTCGCGCTGGCCCTTCGGGTCCAGGCCGATCATGGGCTCATCGAGGAGGAGTACCGGTGTGTCGGCCAGGACCGCCGCCGCGATCAAGACTTTCTGGCGCATTCCCTTGGAGAGCGCTTCCCCCAGGGTGTCGCGCTTCTCGGTGAGGTCGAGTCGCTCGAGCAGTTGCTCGGCGCGCGCCGGCCACGCGCCCCTGACGCCACAGCTGCGCGCGACGAAGACCATATGCTCCCAGACGGTGAGCATGTCGTAAACCTCGGGGGTCTCCTGGATCAGCGCCATGGCGCGGGTTCGCTCGGGACCAAGCGCGTTGCCCTGCCAGGCGATCCGTCCGGCGTCGGGCCGAAGGAGTCCAGCCAGGCAGAGGAGGGTGGTGGTTTTGCCGGCGCCATTGGGGCCGAGGAGGGCGAGGATTTGTCCGGGGTGTACTTGCATCGAGAGCCTATCGACCGCCACCACCGACCCGAAACGCTTGGTGAGACCCTCGACGGTCAGGCCCTGGCCCAGGCTGCTCGGAACGACTTCAAATTCTGGGCGAGCGGGGCGGTCGCGTCCGCTCAGCTGCTCCATCATTTCTGAGCGTACGCCAGTTGCTATGTCGTTGGTAGAACGATTTACTCCCCGACGAAATGGCCGTCTGGCGCGACTATGAAGCTGGAAATCGGGATCTTAGGCGATCTGGACCCCGCGGGGAAAATCCAAACCAACACTCGCAAATTACCTCTCGGCTTTTCGTCCCAGAAGGAAAGAATCTCAACGTAATAGTGCCTGCCGGAGCTGCCAGTGACCTCCTGCCATTCTTTGTCGAAAAACCGTTGCAAGTCGGCGTAGGACGACTTCCGCAGCTCAGTAATGACCTCCTGCTGAATTGCTGCGGCCTCGGTCACGATTTGGACCTTGGCCTGTTGGTCTTCAGACCTATCCGGCGGCAGGAGTCGCCTTAACCACGACATGAGTTTCCATCAATACTGACACGCCTCGCGCGGTGATCGTGACGGCCTTATCGGCCAGAACGCTCGTGGCGGCTGACTCCCCGCCGGCGACCGGACCGGTCCGGCTTGTCCGATTCCATCAGCCGCGGTAAGGGAGAACGCATCCGGTCGATCTGTTCCCACGGATCGTCGCGGCCTTTCAGCCAGTCCCAGACATTGCGTATGGTCACCCCGTCGGGCCGGAGCGAGTCGTTCTCGACATCCGGCCAGGTGATGGGCACGGCAATCGGGGCTGCCCGCCGGGCTCTGACCGAATAGGGCGCGACGACGGTCTGGCCGTACGCGTTCCGGTTGACATCGATGAAGAGCCGGCCTTCGCGCTTCTGCTTGATGAACTCGGTGGTCAGATGATCGGGGTCGCCTGCGGCCAGCCGCTGGCCGATGGCGTCGGCGAAGACATGGACCTCCTCGAAGCCGGGCGCAACGCTGATCGGCACGACGACGTGCAGCCCCCGCGAGCCGGTCGTCTTGACGAAGGCGACGAGTTTCAGCTCTTCGAGCAGTGCCTTGAGGCTAAGGGCCGTCCGGCGGACGAGGCCGAAGTCCTCATCTGACGGGTCGAGATCGAAGATCAACTGGTCGGGCCGTTCAGGTGCATCGATGCGCGAGAGCCAGACGTGCGCGGTGATCATGTTGTAGTTCGCGAGGTAGACGAGGGTCGCGGCGTTGTCGATCAACGCGTGGGTGATGGTGCCGCCTCGGTGGAGGTCCACGGTCGCCCGTTTGATCCATTGCGGGAAGGATTCCGGTATCCGCTTCTGCTGGATCGCGATACGGCCGATCCCGTCGGGGAACCGGTTCATGTGCAGCGGACGGCCCCGGACCTGCGGGAGCATGCGCTCGGCGACGCGCCGGTAGTACTCGACGAGGTCGCCCTTGGTGATCCCGTCGGCGGGGAACATGACCTTGTCCGGATTGGAGATGGTGATCTGGTGGCCGTCAATAACCGGCATTGCTTCTCGGACCTCAGCCGTTGAGCTCGGTCGAGGGACCGTTTGGAGCTGGGGACTCCTCCACCGGGAGGCCGGCGCCCTCGAGCACCGCGGCAACGAAATCGCGCTCGGGAAGGGCGCCCACGAATGCGCCGCTGCGGTTGACGACGGTGTGCGGGACTCCCCGGACTCCAAACTCCGCCGAAAGCCTCGGAAACTCGTTCGCCTCGACGCAGACCGCCCGGACCTGCGGTGATGCCAGCGCTATCCGGTTGGCCAGGCTCACGGCCTGGGGACAGTACGGTCAGGTCGGGGTGGCAAAGACCATGACCTCCGTCGGCTGATCCAGTCTTGCCAGCTCCGCCAGGCTCGCCGCGCTGAGGCCGTGCTCTGCCCGGGAAACGCGCTCGATCGCGTCGATCAAGGCCGGGAACTCGGTGCCGGTGGGAAGGCCCTGAAAGCGGATCCGCCCGGCCTCCGTATCTGCGCCGATTGCGATAGTGGGAACCTCGTCGACCTGATCGGCACGGGTGCGGTCGGAGTCACGGCTCACGTCGACGACGTCAAGCGTCACCTTCTCCGGCGCGGCGTCTGCGAGTAGCTCTGCCATCTGACGGGCGTCCTCACAGGTGGCGCAACCGAGGCCCGCCGGCAGGATCAGGCGCGACGAGCCCGGGCGGGTGTAGAGGGTGAGATGCACCGGGCCGCCCAGCCGGAGCTCGAATCGAGCCTTCAGCTGCGCGCGAACGTACTCGGGGATGACGGCCATACCACTAATCATGCCCGACCCAATCGGCCGGACAGGGTTGACGCAGGCGGTCTCGCGGTCTAACGTCAGTTCCAGGGCACGGGACGGATCGATGGTTCAGGAGGTCGAGCGCCATGCCGGTCTATGAGTTCAAGTGCACGAAATGCGGCGAACTCTTCGAGGTGATGGGCAGTTATGCGGAGCGTGAAAAAGCGCACGCCTGCCCGAAGTGCGGCAGCGCTGAGGTCAAACAGGCGATCTCGCTCTTCTCCGCGGCGCCGCCTCGATCGTACTGACGCAGCAGAAGGAGCCATCGACATGGCCGCATCGCCAAGCAAGGGCAAGCGCTGGTCGCAGCGCGTGACGCAGACGAGCGACGCGCTTGACCTGGAAAGAAGCGTGTTCGCCAAAGAGGATCCACGCAGCATCGCCCGGTCGCTCAAGCGCTCGGCCGAGCGGAGCACCCGGCGCAAAAGCAATCCGTATCGCTCCGCGATGTCGATGCTGACCTTCTATCTCAATCGCGCGGGGAAGACGCTGCCCAAAGCGCGGCGCGCCCGGCTGGAGGCGGCTAAGGACGAGCTCCGCCACCTGTACGGAAAAGCACCGACCCGCCGGGATAAGGGTTAGCTGGCGCTAACGACGATCACGTCCTCGTAGGCTGAGGCATCGACCTGGATCGCGTAGCAGCCCTTCGTCGATGGGTAGACGTACAGGGCGCCACCGCCGGCCCCCTGGAGCACGTGATCGTAGAAGTCGTCGCTGACGCCACCGTCGGATGTGAGGTGCGTCGCCTTATCCGAGGGTGCCGCGGGTTGTCCACTGAATTGGAGGCGGCCCGAACCATCGATCCGGCCGCCGCGGAACAGGACCGGACCCGGCACGGCGGAACCGGTCACGGCGTACACCGTCTTGTTCCATGGGAAGGCGCCTTTTGGCATCGGACCACCGAGATAGAAGGGCCCGCGACCACGCGGATTAGCCACACCCGGCGAGACATTTGCGACCGGTGTGACAGGGCACGTTGCTCCGGGCTGAACCGCCGCCAGCTTCAAGGGTCGCGCCATCAATGACTCGGCGTCACCGGCAATCGCGATCGATGTCGGCGTGGTCCCGGTCGCGACGGTCGCCCGCCCGCAGCCGACCAGAAGCATGGCCGCGGCTACGCTCAGGAGTTTCGACAGCATCCGTATCTCCTACATCCGCGGGCGCCGCGAGGTTCCGTCGCAGCCGGGTCTAGGGGGCGGGGATGGCCCCCAGGGCGGGGGCGGACGACACGAGATTGACGGCATGCACGCCGGTCGCCGCGGGGAGGCGCAGCACGAAAGTGCTGCCCTTGCCGACCTCGCTGTGTTCCAGGGTCAACGAGCCGCCGTGCCGCTCCGCCAACTCGCGGCTGATGAACAGGCCCAGACCGGTACCGGGCTGCGGACCCAGCCCAGGATCATCGATTCTGAAGAAGCGTTCAAAGATCTTCTCGTGCTTGTCCCGCGGGACTCCGACCCCATGGTCTTCGATGATCAGCGCTGGACCGCCCTCGGTCGCCACCGTCAGGTTGACCCATGGGCGCCCGACGGTGTAGGTCAGCGCGTTGTTGATCAGGTTGTCGATGATGCGGGCGAGCTGCTCGCGGTCGGCGTTGATCGCCACCGGCTCATCGGGCTCCTCGTAGAGCACCTCGGCCTTGAGCAGGCCGGCACGGGCCTCAGCCCGGGCGATCGCCTGCCGGCTCATCTCGCGGAGATCGAGCGTCTTGGTATCCGTCGGGACCGTGCCGCCTTCGATCCGAGCCGCCGTCAGCAGATCGTCGACGATGCTGTTGAGCTCGGTGGCCTTGCCCATCAGGACGCGCAGCGGGCGCTCCCATTTATCAGGCGTGAGGCTGCCGTCCTGCAGCATGGAGAGGTAGCCGGTGATGACGGACAGCGGAGTGCGAAGCTCGTGGGCCGCCATGCTCAAGAAGGCGCTCTTGCTCTTGCTGGCCTCCTGCGCCTCGGCGAAGAGGATCTGCGACTGCTTGAGGAGTTCCTCGGTGCGCATGTTCGCTTCGATCGTGTTGAGGACGACCCCGATGCCCTCGGTCAGCTGGTCCAGGAAATCGAGGTGAGTCTGGCCGAACGCCTGCACCGATGCCAGCTCGACCACCGCCTTAACCCGGCCCTCAAAAATCACCGGCAAGACGACGATGCTGGCTGGTGGGGCTTCGCCAAGGCCGGACTTCACGGCGACATAACCGGAGGGCACCGTATTGAGCTGGATCCGCCGCCCATCCCGGGCACATTGCCCGACGAGGCCTTCGCCCCAGCGGAAGGCCTTGTTCGGGGAGTCATCCGCCGCCAGCGCGTAGCCTGCCGCCAGGCGCAGCACCGGCTCCTCGCCGTCACGGCTCTCGACGATGTAGAAGGCGCCGTAGTGTGCCGATACCAGCGGCGCGACCTCGGTCAAGATCAAGTCGGCGACCGTGCGCAGGTCGCGCTGGCCCTGCAGCATGCGAGTGTGCTTGGCGATGTTCGTCTTGAGCCAGTCTTGCTCCATGTTCTTCTGGGTCGTCTCTTTCAGGTTGCGGATCATCTCGTTGATCTTCCGGCTCAGTAGGGCGACTTCACCGCTGGCCTCCACTCGGATCGAGCGGGTCAGATCTCCCTCGGTGACCGCGGTGGTCACCTCCGCGATGGCGCGCACCTGGCCGGTCAGGTTAGCGGCCAGCTGATTGACATTGTCGGTCAGGTCTTTCCAGGTGCCCGCGGCACCAGGGACTGACGCCTGACCACCCAGCTCGCCCTCGACACCGACTTTTCGGGCCACCGTGGTCACCTGCGCCGCGAAGGTTGCCAGGGTGTCGGTCATCTCGTTGATGGTGTCTGCCAGCGCGGCGATTTCGCCCTTGGCCTCGAAGACCACTTTGCGGCGCAGGTCGCCGTTCGCGACCGCCGTCACGACGCGGGCGATACCGCGAACCTGATCGGTCAGGTTGCCTGCCATCAGGTTCACGCTCTCGGTGAGGTCTTCCCACGTTCCGGCGACTCCCTGCACCTCCGCCTGGCCGCCCAGTTTGCCCTCCGTACCGACCTCGCGAGCCACCCGGGTGACTTCCGAAGCGAACGCGTTTAGCTGGTCGACCATGACGTTGATCGTGTTCTTCAGTTCGAGGATCTCGCCCTTGACCTCGACCGTGATCTTCTTGGAGAGGTCGCCCTTCTGAACGGCCGTGGTGACCTCAGCGATGTTGCGAACCTGGGTGGTCAGATTGGCCGCCAGCTGGTTGACGTTGTCGGTGAGATCCTTCCAGGTGCCCGACGCACCCAGCACATATGCCTGGCCACCCAGGCGCCCCTCGGTGCCGACCTCGCGAGCCACCCGGGTGACCTCGCCGGCAAAGGCGTTCAGCTGGTCAACCATGCCGTTGATCGTGTTCTTCAGATCGAGGATCTCGCCGCGGACGTCGACGGTGATCTTCTTGGAGAGGTCGCCCTTGGCGACGGCGGTCGTCACCTCGGCGATGTTGCGCACGTGCGCCGTGAGATTGCCGGCCATGAAATTGACGTTGTCGGTGAGGTCTTTCCAAATTCCGACCACGCCCTTGACCTGGGCCTGGCCGCCCAGCTTCCCCTCGGTACCGACTTCGCGGGCGACGCGCGTGACTTCTGAGGCGAAGGCGTTGAGCTGATCGACCATGACGTTGATGGTGTTTTTTAGCTCGGCAATCTCGCCGTGCACATCAACCGTGATCTTCTTGGAAAGATCGCCCCGGGCCACGGCGGTGGTGACCTCCGCGATGTTGCGGACCTGACCCGTGAGGTTGCCGGCCATGGAGTTGACGTTGTCCGTCAGGTCTTTCCAGGTGCCGGACGCCCCCTGCACGTGCGCCTGGCCGCCCAGCCGGCCCTCGGTACCCACCTCGCGCGCCACGCGCGTGACTTCGGAGGCGAAGGCGTTCAGCTGATCGACCATGACGTTGATGGTGTTCTTCAGCTCGAGGATCTCGCCCTGCACCTCGACCGAGATCTTTTTGGAGAGGTCGCCTTTCTGCACCGCGGTCGTGACCTCGGCGATGTTGCGCACCTGGGTCGTGAGGTTGGCCGCGAGCTGATTCACCTGCAGGGTCAGGTCTTTCCAGGTCCCGGACGCCCCCGGCACGCTGGCCTGACCGCCCAGCCGGCCCTCGGTGCCCACTTCGCGCGCCACCCGGCTGACCTCGCCGGCGAAGGCGTTGAGCTGGTCGACCATCGAGTTGATCGTGTTCTTGAGCCGGAGGATCTCGCCGCGAACGTCGACCGTGATCTTTTTCGAGAGGTCGCCCCGGGCGACCGCGGTCGTGACCTCCGC